>JAESGK010000024.1_pt1 | contig 296599 bp, 258 predicted proteins | sample 9269681 | NCBI WGS metagenome assembly JAESGK01 (sample SAMN14515347, study PRJNA621673) | algae metagenome | isolation source: Timaviella obliquedivisa GSE-PSE-MK23-08B and co-occurring heterotrophs from... | place: USA: Grand Staircase Escalante National Monument, Utah | collected 2006-08-15
CGTCGAAAGCAATCCCTGTGCGCATACGAAATCGTCGCACATTCCACCACCGTTGGGAATCTCAAGAAGGAATCTTTTGTCTCGATCAATCCACTAGGAAATTAGAGGCTTTTAAAAACGCATGCGCCAACCCCAGTCACTTGTTAAATGCGCTCGATGCGAGCTAGTACATGTCAATTAAAGAAACACTTCTATTCAGAATATCTCATATTATACGATAAATACGGGTTTGCCCAGTATCGGTACGACATCGTGAACGATTTGTTTTCCATGTTCAGAAATGCCGATTTAACCGATGGGGTGTCCACCGGCATCTCCCATGGATTAATACCCCTACCAATTTGGGGGGATATCAACGCGCAATGCTCCTGCAAGGCGCTTGAAAATCGATGTTACGAATTTTTTGGGTGGCATGGATAGGTAGATGAACCTGTCAGAGGCACACCAAAAGGTATTAGGGCGCACTCTGGTTCTGTTTTTAAAGACTACTGAAAGTTAATGTCGAACAGGCCATGAATAGATTGCAAAGCATCCGTCATGCCACTGACATGTGGACTGTCCATAAAGCCGGATCAAGCTTTTGCAAATTGGCTAAGGCCTTCGAAAAACCCATCGCCTCAACCCGGGGGCCGGATCATGATCGCTCCCGTTCGAATGCTCATCAGGCGGATTGCAAGGTATATATTGACCTCTTCTCAAACCCGACTTTAACCGTTTGCAGCACATTCCCTATCGGGAAACGTAACGTCTGCTTTCCCGATCAGCTTTGGAAAGGGAAGATATCTATCAGTAACGGGATCTCCAAATATTCATCCATTTCCGAATTTAGTAACCGCTTATTCCCATCCTTAACTTGCAATCTGTCCCCGCCCTCAGCAAACATAGGGAATGGTCACGCATCAAACCCGATTTCAACCGCCGGTACATGGCGGCCAGCATATCCGCCGGCGGAACCTGTTGCAGCAATTGCTACATGTGGGGCCGCGCCGGTTGACGACGATCGTCGCACCTGCTGGTTACGGGAAGACGTCGTTTGCCGCCCAATGGCATGATCTGCTGAAGAGCCAGGGCGGAAAACTGATCTGGCTGCCGCTTGAGCCGGACGATTGCGACCAGAGCCACTTTCTCGTGGCGCTTCTGGAGGCCCTGAAGGACCTGCTTCCGGGCGAGAAGCGGGGTCTTGATGCCGGCAGCATGCCGGTCGCCACACTTTTGTCGGTTCTCGTCACACGGTTGCGCAGGATCGACAGCCCGCTGACGCTTTTCCTTGATGACTATCACTTCGCCCAAACGGATGCGACGGAATCGCTTCTGGCAAAGCTTTTGGCTGCAAAGGACCTCGGTCACGTCAAATTCGTGCTGATTTCCCGCAGCGCCCCGCGGTTCCCAATCTCAGCTCTGCGGTTGAGCGGCGAACTCCGGCAGATCGGTGCAGCCGATCTCAGCTTTTCCGATATCGAGGCGCAGGAGTTTTTTGCCGGAAAGACGGCAATGCTGACACGCGAACAGATCGGCGAATTGAACAAGCGAACCGAGGGTTGGGCGGTGGCGCTGCAGATGGTCCGTGTTCTCGTCGCAGACAGCACTAACAGCGCCTCCATCCTGGAATCGTTCGATGGCAGCAATGTCGAGATGGCCCGTTATCTCTCGGAGCAGGTGTTTTCCAGTCTGCCGAAGGAAGTTCAGCATTTCCTCCTCGAGACGGCACCGCTGCCGGCCATCAGCCGTGCGCTGGCGGTTTCAATATCCGGCGGCGCGGATGCGGCAACTCTTTTCAACCGGCTTGGAGACTACGCGCTCCCCATTGCGGTTCTAGACAGTCAGGGAACGTGGATCCGCTATCATCCCGTCTTCAACAGCTTCCTCAAGGAAGAGGCGGAACGGGTTGGCATTGAAACACACGCTATCTTGCGAAAGGCCGCGCAGTGGTTCCAGTCGTGTCATGATTACGACGCGGCGGTGCGCCATGCTCTGTTGGCCGATGATGCGGGGCTGGCGGCGGCCATCATCGAAAGCGCCGGCGGATGGCGGCGGGTCTATGCAACCACGCGCGGCGGAACGCTGTTGTTTCAGACACTGGTCGCAAGAGCTGCCGACATCAATCTTTCCAACTTTCCGTTAACAACCCTGGGTCTGTCTGTCATCAGCGCCAAGGCGGGGCAGCTCGATGCGGCCAACCACTATTTGGCAATCGCCGAGCGGGCCTGTGCCGATGGGAAATTGTCCCGTGACCTGCGCGTGGTTCGTGTGCTGATGTCGCTTTATACCGACCATTGGGCCACGTCTGCAGACCTCTCGGCCTTGGAGGCGGATCTCTCGCATGGCGACGATATGGAGCTCATCCATCGGGCACTTGCGCTTAACATGCTTGCCTATAACTTCCTGATCCGCACGGATCTCGAACGGGCCATGCATTACGGGCAGCTGGCGATCCGGACGTTTCGCGACGGGGGCGCCGATTTTGGTGCCATGCATCTCTACACCCATATCGGGCAGGCGGCTTTCTTCAGCGGTGACAGCAAAAGCGCAGAGGATGCATACCGCAGCCTGATCGCCGAAGCCCAGGCCAATATTGGCGAGGGCAGCGATCTCGATGCCGTCGGTCAGGTGCTGTGGAGTGAGGTCCTGTCGATGCGGGGCGAATACGATGCCGCGTCCAACGCCCTTTCCTGGGCGCTTCCACATTTGGAACGTCACGATACATGGTTTGATCTTCTGGCGGCAGGCATCATGGCGCAACAGCGCGTCTTGCGGCTGAACGGTGATGTGCTCGCGGCACATGCCGCAATCGACAGTGCCCGGGCAGCGGCGCGGCGCCGGGGTTTCGAGCGCCTCACGCGGTTGATTGACGGCGAGCGCGTGACGCTCCTTGTCGCAACAGGCAATATTGAGGAAGCGATACGCTATGCCGAGATCAGCGCCTTCCAGCCACAGACCGGGTATGCGGATGCGCCCAACAATCTCGGTGTCAATCTGCGCGGCTCTGTTCCCGCCTTGCTGTGGACGAGAATTCATGCGGCGCAAGGGGATATTGTCCGCGCCCGGCACCTGTTCGATCGCCTTACAACGCAACAAGCCCTCAGACCACATGTCCCGCGGCGTATAGAACTCGGATTTCTCGATATCCGCCTGTTGCTGGCGGAGGGACGACCGGACAAGGCTGCTGCTTGCCTCTCCAGTCTCCTGCTGTCACTGCCAATGGCGGACTACCGTGCTATCCTTTACATCGAAGGGGGCGATTTCACAGACGGGCTTCGACGGCTTGCGTCCACGATGGAAATTCCGGCAGTCGTCTCGCAGCGATTGGCCTTTGTGCTGGATGGAGGCGCTACACCAACGGGCGCGATGCATGCGACGCCCGTCTCCCCGCTCGAGGCGGGTGGGTTGACCGAGCGCGAGCGTAGCGTGATGCGTCTGTTGAGTGCCGGTCTCAGCAACAAGGAAATCGGCCGACAGCTGGATCTTAGCGACAATACGGTCAAGTTTCACCTGCGCAATATTTTTACCAAGCTGAATGTCACGACCCGCACTGCAGCGGTTACTGTTGGACGCGATACCGGTGTGCTGCAGTGATCGAGGACCCACCCAAACGGGTAGGTTCTTTTGAAACTCAACCACCCATCTGACTAGCTACCGGCGCGCGTCAAACGCTCATACTATGCTCTCAATAGGTGTGATGAGGGTTTGCAGACGATGACCACCGGCCGAACACTTGTCGATCCTGTGACGCAGGAAATCATCGAAGGCAAGTTGATGGCCACTGTCGATGAAATGGGCATCGTCATGGCCCGCACCAGCATGAGCCCGGTCATCTATGAAGTGCTCGATTTCGCCTGTGGCCTTCTGACGGCGGAGGGCGAACTGGTTGCCCAGATGAATGGCATCACGTTGTTTACGGGTACCTTTGGCGTACAGGTGAGAGCGCTCATCGCGAAATTCGCGGGCAACCTGGCCGATGGCGACATCCTCCTGTCCAACGATCCCTATGCCGGCGGCACGCACGCCTGCGACTTCGCCATCGTCAAGCCGTTGTTCTTTGACGGTGAAATCCTCGCCTATGCGATCAATGTCGCCCATTATCTGGATGTCGGCGGGTCGGTGCCGGGGAGCCTAGCACCGAATGCGACCTCGGTATACCAGGAGGGGTTGCGGCTGCCGGGCGTCAAAGTCGTTCGCAGCGATGTTTTTTCCGACGAAATCCTGAATATCGTCAGTGAGAATGTCAGGCTTCCCGAAATCGCGCTGGGTGACCTCAATGCGCAGGTTGCAACAGTCAGGGTTGCCGGGTGGCGAATGGCGGAACTGGCGTCGAGATACGGGGCAGGCGTCGTCGAGGCGGCCTTTGCCAATCTTCTGACGGCCAGCGAGATACGCAGCCGGGCAGCGATTGCAGCGCTTCCCGATGGCCGTTACGAAGCGGCTGACATCATCGATGGAGACGGGGTCAGCCATCTGCCCATCCCGGTAAAGGTGTCGGTGACAATCGCAGGCGACACGATAGAGATCGATTTCACCGGGTGTCCTGCGGCTGTTGCCGGGCCAATCAATTGCGCCCGCGGCGCCTTGCAGTCGGCGGTGAGGACGATCGTCAAGGCGATGGTCGGGCCGCATGATCCTTCCAACGAAGGCTGGTTCAGGCCTCTGACCGTTATTGCCCCCGCCGGAACCATATTCACCGCTGAAAAACCGTCGCCGACCGGTTGGTATTACGAAGGGTCGGTTCATGCATCCGAACTGGTCTGGAAGGCGTTGGCGCCGCTGATGCCATCGCGTTTTTCCGCCGGGTCCTATTCCAGCCTGTGTGTCGTCTACATTTCCGGCACGGATCACAGCGGCCAGCCCTTTATTCATATCGAGCCGCAACATGGTGGCTGGGGTGCGAGCGAGCATCGCGATGGTGCCGGCGCGCTCATCGCGCTGACGGATGGCGATACGTACAATTACTCGGTCGAAGTCATCGAGGCCCGCTTTCCCCTCCGAGTGAAGCGCTACGGCTTCAATATCGAGGGCGGTGCCGGCGCTGGGCGCCGCCGCGGCGGCTTCGGCATCGTGCGCGAATACGAGGTCCTCAACGAAAACACATCGGCATACGGTAGTTTCGGACGCACAGCCACACGGCCCTGGGGCATGGATGGCGGTGGGCATGGGACGCTCAATGCCTTGCAGGTCGCGCCAGTAAACGGGGCGCTTCAGACCTATAGCCGGGTTGCTCATCTCGATCTCAACAAGGGCGACGTTCTGCGCGTGATCACCGGCGGCGGCGGCGGCTGGGGCGATGCCGGTCAGCGCGAGCCACTGCTGGTCGAGCAGGACGTGCGCAATGGATTTCTCACCGGGGCACAAGCCTCAAGTCTGTACGGGTATAACGCGGAGGTTTCAGAATGATCAGGCTGGCAACCGATGTTGGAGGCACATTTACCGATCTCGTCGGCTATGACGAGCGCAGCGGTGAGCTGTTCACCGCAAAAAGCCTGACAACCGTGAAGAACCAATCCCGCGGCGTGCTCAATGCCATTGCGTCGGCGGAAGAGACATGCGGGCTCAGAACCCGGGATGTCACGTTCTTTGCCCATGGCGGAACCACGGTCATCAATGCCATCACCGAACGGAAAGGCGTGCGCACGGCACTGGTGACCACCGCGGGCTTTCGTGACGTGCTCGAAATTGGCCGGGGCAATCGCCCCGATCTCTACAATCTGCAATTCCGCAGCCCCGAACCCTTTGTCCCTAGGGAATTTCGTTTCGAAGTGCGCGAGCGGCTCGACGCCTCGGGCAAGGTCATCATACCCCTGGAGCTGGATGATCTCAGACCGATCATTGCCCGGTGCGCGGCAGAAAAGATCGAGGCGATCGCCGTTCTTTTCCTGCACAGTTATGCCAATCCCGAGCATGAAATTCTGTGTGCGGGTATTCTCGCCGATGCTCTTCCCGAAGTGACCGTCTGTGCAAGCCATGCCGTATCCCGGCAGTGGCGCGAATATGAGCGGTCCAACACGGCGGTGCTGAACGCTTATGTCCAGCCGATCATCCAGTATTATTTCGAACGGTTGGAGGAGGCCCTGATGAGGCGGGGTCTGACGTGCCCCTACTACGCGATGCAGTCGAATGGCGGCATCTCGACCTTTGACCAGGCAGTGGGAAGTCCGCTGACCCTGGTGGAGTCTGGGCCTGCCGGCGGCGTTGCCGGTGCAGCCCGGATCGGCGATGCGCTCGGTGAAAGCGAAGTGTTGTCGCTTGATGTCGGTGGCACGACCGCCAAATGTTCGCTGATCCACGGTGGACGCCCGACTCTGAATGTCGATTACAAGCTCGAACACACGCGCATCCTGCCCGGCCATCCGGTGCAGGTGCCGGTCGTGGATATTGTCGAGATCGGCTCCGGTGGCGGCTCGATCGCCCGGATTGATGACCGGGGAGCATTGCGTGTCGGCCCTGAAAGTGCGGGGTCAACGCCCGGGCCTGCATGTTATGGGCACGGCGGCAAGAAGCCTACTCTGTCTGATGCCATTCTCACCCTCGGCATTTTCGATCCGGCAAACTTTGCCGGTGGCAGCTTGCATCTGGACAAGCAGAAGGCCGCAGATGCGATCGCCACCGTTGCCACACCGCTCGGCATGAGCATCGAGGATGCGGCACTGGCGATCGTCGATATCGCCCATGCCAGCATGATCAATGCCCTGAAACTGGTGACGGTACAGCGCGGCCACGATCCGCGCGATGCGATATTCGTCGTCAGCGGTGGTGCCGGGCCTGCGCTGGCTACCCGTCTTGGGCGCGACCTCAGCGTTAAAGCCATCGTCATACCGCCGCATCCGGGAATTTTCTCCGCCTGGGGCATGCTGGCGGCGGAACCGCGCGCGGATTTTCGCGGCACCTGGTTTACGCCCTTGACGGATGAAGCCTTGAAAGAACTGGCCAACCGGTTCGATAGGCTGGAAGGGGAAGCCGTCGATTACTTCGCCAAGGGCCAAGACGCGGATATCCGGTTTACCTATCAGGTTGAAGCACGCTATCGTGGCCAGGAACATGGCGTCTTTGCGCAGTTTGACCGGATGGATGACAATCGAAGCTTCGCTGAACGCTTCCACGCCGCGCATGAGCGGGCCTATTCGTTCCGCTTGCCGGATGCGGGCATCGAAATCACCACATTGCATCTTGAGGCCGTTCTGAATGGTCCTGTGATCTCCTTGCCGTTGTTGCCTGCAACCAGTAATGGTATCGAAGTGGCTATGACGGGCCGCCGCAAGGTCTATTTCGGTGCATCACTGGGGTGGGTATCGTGCCCGGTCTATGAACGCAGCCTGCTTGGACCTGGACAATCGATCGAGGGACCGATGATCATCGAGGAAGCGACGGCAACCACGCTCGTGCAGGGCGGCCAGATAATGGACGTGACGGATACAGGTATCCTGATCATCCGGGAAAACAGCATCGAGGCGCGGTAAGATGGCAATATCGATCCAGGTCGATCATGTCAGCCGGGAATACGGACCGGTAAAGGCTCTGGACGATGTTACGCTTGACATTAAGGCGGGTGAATTCTTCACATTGCTTGGGTCGTCGGGGTGCGGGAAGAGTTCGCTGCTGAAGCTTATCGGCGGCTTTGACAAGCAGACATCCGGCCGTGTTTCCTTCGACGGCAAGGATGTCGGCGGCCTGCCGGCAAATAAGCGGCCGGTCAATACGGTCTTCCAGAGCCTTGCCCTGTTTCCGCATATGAGTGTCGCGCAGAATGTCGGTTACGGACTTCGCCTGCGTGGACTGTCGGGTGCCGCGCTCGACACACGGATCGATGAAGCCCTGGATCTCGTCGAACTCTCGGGCTTCGGCTCGCGCGACGTCAATATTCTGTCCGGTGGGCAGCGGCAGCGCGTAGCACTGGCACGGGCGCTGGTGATGGAGCCGGGTATTCTGTTGCTCGACGAGCCGCTGACCGGACTGGACGAGCGCCTGCGTCAGCAGATGCGTGACGAATTCGGGCGCTTGCACAAGCGAACGGGCGCAACCTTTATTCTCGTTACCCACAATCAGGACGAAGCACTCAGCCTGTCGGACCGTATGGCGGTCATGCACCGGGGGCGGATAGAACAGGTGGACGTCCCGGCCCGTTTCTTCGCGGCCCCCGCCAATGCTTTCGTCGCCCGTTTTATCGGGATTGACACATTGCTGCGACCGGAGAAGATTGACGCAATAAACGGTCAGGTTGAAGCGACGGTTGCCGGTCAAAATCTGCCGGTGCGTGTGGAGGGGCCTTTGGATCCGGATACTAGTGTCGTCGCCATTCGCCCGGATCGGTTGTTTCTGGCGCCGCAAGGCGCGACGGCATCGCTGATGCTCACGGTTTGCGGAACGACGTTCCGCGGTCTGCATCGTGACCTGAAACTTGCGTTTGCCGATGGTCAGACACTGGTGATCGCCATCGAGGCGGACGCAGAAGTCGGGCACTTTATCGCCGGACAACAGGTATCCGTCGGCCTCAAGCCCGATGCGGCGGTCCTGGTCTCCGATACGGGATTGCCGTAGGCCGGCTGAAAGGCCGCGGTCGATTGATCCATGCATGCCAAGCACCAAAAGGGGAATGATCATGACAAAGCAGAGCAGGCCATTTTTACCCCGGCAGCACAGCAATGTGCAGCGGCGTGACATCCTCAAGCTTATGGGGGCAGGCGGCATCGCCCTGTCCGCCGCAGGTTTGGGCTTTGCCCCGCGCCTTGCCGCGCAGGATGCGGCAACGGTCGCCTTCTGGGCGACGGCGACGTTGGATATTGGCGACAAATGGGCGGAGTTTGCCAAGCAGAACGGCGTGACACCGGAATTCACCGATAACGGCAACGATCTCGGCCCCGTCATCGCTCGCCTCGCCGCCGGCAATGCCAACGATCTCTTCGACATCGGCGGCTTTCAGGGCGGCGCCGAGAAGGAACTGGCGCGCCAGGGCGTGATCATTCCCTGGGATACAGCCAAGATGCCCAACTACGAGAGCGTCTGGCAGTGGGCGAAGGACATTCCCTATCTCAAGCATGACGGGAAACAGTACGGCATTCCCGCCGTGATCAATGCGGATTCGATCATTTATCGCCCCGACAAGCTCGGCAAGATCGACAGCTATGGTGCGATCTTCGATCCGAAGTTGAAGGGCCGCGTCGCGATGGAAGATGCCTGGATCAACAGCGCCATCTTTACCGCAATGTATCTCAAGGAAAGCGAAAACCAGCCGATCGCCGATCCGGGCAATCTGTCGGAGTCCGAACTCGGCCTGGTCATGGAATTCCTGATCAAGCACAAGTCCGACGGTCAGTTCCGCACGTTCTGGAACGGCTGGGAACAGGGCGTCCAGCTCGTTGCCGATGAGGAAGTTGATGCGATGACCGGCTGGGAGCCGATCGTCTATGAAGGCCGCAAGCGCGGTTTGCAGGTGGAATATGCAGCCCCTGTCGAAGGTTACGAGGGGTGGGGCAACAACATGGTTCTGCTGAAGGGCGCCGGCGACCGCGGCGTTTCGGATACGGCCCATACCTTCGTCAACGGTCTGCTCGGCGGCATGTATGGTTGCGAACTCGGCCAGGCGCGCGGCTACCTCGTGCCGACCGACAACAATGTTGCTTACGCCAAGGCTCACCCGGAAGAATACAAACCGGAGGACGTCGAGAAGCTGGCCGAGCATGTGAAGGCGAAGTTTGCCGGCAAGATCTACTGGCAGAACGCCCGGCCGGATAATTTTCAGCTCTATGAAGAATGGTGGCAGAAACTGCGCAACGCCTGAGACCGATGACCGGCAGCGGCAAGTGTTCTTGCCGCTGCCGCCACCCTTGAAGGATCAGCATGACCGGATCGCGCCTGCCAATTTCTTCGGTTCTGATGACGCCGCCATTGCTGGCGATCCTGGCGTTTGGACTGGCGCCGCTGACCATCGTGGTCGTCTGGAGTTTCTGGAGCTGGGATCCCTCGACCTATTGGATCAAGCCGGACCTGAGCCTTGCAGGATACGCGGGCATCCTCGAAGCCGGCCGCTGGACGGTGATCGCCTCGACGCTGGTCAAAGCTTTCGGCACGGCACTGCTCTGCCTGCTCATCGCCTACCCGACGGCCTATGCCGTGCATTTTCTGGCGGGGCGCAGGCTGGGCATCATCCTGTTGGCTTTGATCACCATTCCATTCTTCACATCCTACCTGATCCGGTCCTTTTCCTGGCGGCTGGTGCTTGGGCGCACCGGCGTCCTCAACACATGGCTTCAGGATTTGGGAATCACGACCGCGCCGCTCGACTGGATTCTGTTCAGCAATTTTGCTGTCGTCGTCGGGCTGGTCGCGTCCTATCTGCCATTCGCGACTTTTCCATTGCTGTTATCGATGCGCCGTGTCGATCCGACCTTTCTTGCCGCAGCCCAGGATCTGGGTGCCGGTTTCTGGAAAAGCCTGACCAGCATTTTGCTGCCGCTGACGATGCCGGGCATTTTTGCTGGCTTCCTGTTTGTCTTCGTCATGGTGGTGGGCTCGTCCACGGAAGTGCAGATGCTGGGCGGGGCCGGAGCATCGATCGTGTCGGTGATGATCAACGACGTCATGCGCGTCGCCAATTATCCGCTGGCCTTCGCCATCTCCACGATAGTGCTCGCCGTGATCTTCGGTCTGGTGCTGGTCGGAAACCGCATTTTTGGGCTTGCATCCCTATTTGAGGATCCGTCGCCATGATGATCCGCGAAGGCCTTGCCAACCGCATTCTGCTCTGGGCGATCACCATCGCCGGGCTGATCGTCATCTATGCGCCGCCGCTCTATCTGCTGGCCGTTTCCTTCAATTCGGCGTTGCAGCCCGGCCTGCCAAGCCTGTCCGATCTCAGCCTCACATGGTATGCCGCCTTGCCCAATGACCGGGCGCTTGCCGGGGCGTTGCAGCAGTCGCTGATGATCGCGACGGTAACGGCCGTGCTGGCGACCGGCATGTCACTGCTGGCAGCGCTTGCCTATTTCGAACTGCGCGCGCAGCGGACGGCCTGGTTCCTGACGGTGATCCTGCCGATGTTCGTGCCGGGGGTAATCCAGGGCTTGGCCCTTTCGGCAGTTTTCACGCGCAGCGGCATCAAGGCGTCGAGTTTCACGGTCATTGCCGGTCATCTCCTGTGGGCCATGCCCTTCGCCTTCATCGTCATTCTCACCAGTTTCGCTGCCGTGCGCCGTTCCTATCTGACTGCCGCAGCCGATCTTGGCGCGACCTGGTGGCGTCAGTTCGTCGATATCACCCTGCCGTTGATCCGCCCCGGTCTGATCAGCGCCTTCATCTTTTCTTTTCTGCTGTCGCTGAACGAGTTCACTCGCGCTTTTTATCTGGCAGGCCGGCAGAACACCTTGCCCGTCGTCCTGTTCGGCAAAATGAATTCGGGCGCATCGCCGGTGATCTACGCCATGTCTGGTGCCATCTTTATGGTGTCGGTGGCCTGTGTTGCGCTGGCATCCATCCATTTCATGCTGCGCCGCAGCTCAGCCCAGTGAACAAAGCGGGCTGAGCGCGCAATGCCCTATGCCTTCCGGTAACCGCATTGGCGATCATCGTGCGGTGCGTCCGATCGTGGTGGGTTCCGAGAGGTCGCGGTGAAAGCTCGAACCGAAGGTATGGCGGTTGGAGAGGAGGACGAAGGTGACCGGCTCCCCCATTTGGGGGAGGTTCCGTACCACTTTTCGGTGCTATTGATTCGGGGTGAATGCGGCGCGACCTGAGCCACCCCGCATGTCGATGTTGCGGGGTGGGCGCTCATGAGGATGTCAGCGGTATAGTCGGCCATCCTTTACCCATGTCCCTTTCTGACCACATTGATTGTCAATGAGACGGACGGCGCACGATTCTCAGGAAAACAGGACCGAGAAGGATCGCCAGGATACCGCCTGTCGCCACCATTGTCGGGGTGTGAGCCGTTACATTTTCCCAATGTGGCGTGACGAGCCCGGCCGTGTTGAACGCGCCGCCGGAATACTGGCAACCGATGAAAGCGGCCCCGGTCCGGATCATTTCCGCGTCAATCTCGGATACAAGCTCGGCGATTGCCGGAGCGGCGTTCGGCATGGCGCGCATATGGAGAAGCAGCGCCTTGGCTGCGGCAAGATAAGCATGGGCACATTCGTTGAATGGGCTCGCTTCATCCGTGATGGTGCCGGGAGCCGCACCCCAGAAGCAATAGGAATATTGAATGGCGGAATAATTCTGCAGCCGCCTGAAGGAGGGGTCGGTGTGTTTGACCTTGTCGGCAGCGCCCATGATGTCGCCGCGATATGTTGTCAAAACCGCCATCTCGCCATGCGAGAGGTTGGGAATTGGGATTCCCGAAACAGGGGCGGTGGAAGACCTTCCGTGTGCCAAAACGTCCGTTGCCTGCAGGAAGGCCAGCAATAGAAGAATGTAGGACAACAGGTGTCCGATGCTGCCTTTAAAGAACGGGCGCCGCAGGTTTGCGCCGCCCGCCAATGCCTGATCAACGCGCAGCGGACAGCGCACGGTAATTTCCTGTTTGGCTCAGGAGCCGTTCGGCCAGATAGCCAAAGACCAGCGCAATAACTGTCCAGACCGTTGCTTGAAGACCGAGTGTCGCCAGACGGAAGGAATAGAGGTTCATCGCCGAAAAATTCTCGGGTACTTCGTTGATCGCCGGCAACAGTCCGTGGACGATGGCGATGAAAACGATGTAGGCGATGCCCGCAAGGATGGCGGCATTCCAGGTGCCAAAACGCTCACGCAGGTTCTTGGCCACGGCAAAAGCCAGGGCCATGCCGAAGATCGAGGCTGCGATCATCACGAAAAACAGTTGCGTGCGAACACCGATCGTTTCCGGGTTACCGACTGCCGGCGGGTTTGGCGCGTATTTGAGATCCGGCACGATCACCAGTGCCACGAAGGCGGCGATCCCCAGCACGGCTGCAAGGCCGCGCGGGCCAAGGCGGCTGGCGCGGCCATAAAGCCCCGCGAAAACCAGCGAGAAGATGCCCCCCATGGCGACGCTATAGGTCATCACGCCCGTGAAGAGCCCGATGCCGGCTTGGGTCTCACGGCTGACCGCTTCCGGTTCCACCGGTGCGTCCGGATTTTCGGCTGCCGCCATCCGTTCTTCGAAGGCGATGGCGAGATCAACCTGCGGCTCGCCGAACACGCGCGCGAAACCGAAAGCCAAAAGGCCGGCGATGACGCCGGCAATCAGGCCCCTCATCAAGAGATTACCAGTCATGGGAACTCCTCTCAGTGGCACGGAAAACCGAGAAGATGGCGTCCATCATGAACGAATTCATGAACTGCCATACCTGGAATCAATTGCATTGCACCTTCTTCGGTGCTGACAAAATACAGTGCCATGAGCAGCAGGAGGCCGCCAAAGATCGCCCATGGGATCACTTGTCCAATCGGAATAGGTGTGGCGATTGCTTCTGGTGCGTAATTGATATTGGACATGCGCGTTCCCCTGTGAATATCGCGTTCAACGTTTGAATGACGTATCGCAATCAGGGTCTGGCTTTCGAGTTTCTCGATTACAGTGGCGCGACCGCACCAGAATTTCACTGGCTTCCCGAATTGCAATATTCAATTGTTATAGGCTTGCGCCGAATACTGTCAATCACCGGCATGGACTGCACCATGCCCCGTTTATCGAAGAGGCTCATCTTGAGCAGAACAACGCGCCTGACCCTAATTTCCCGCGGCCGCACCGCAGCGACGAAACTGTCTGGCTTTTCATCGGACGAGCCGTTGCTGGAGGGCGATGCCGGTTTGGCGGCAGGTATTGGCAGCACCCTTGGCCGGGTGGACCGGCTGTTATCGGCGCCGGAGCAGAGCGCGCGCGAGACAGCGGCAGCAATCGGTGCTGCTCCCGCAATCGATGCCGTTTTCCGCGATTTGGCTTACGGCCGGTGGCAAGACAAAACGCTCGCGGATATCGCCGCCAGCGAAGCGGATGCACTGAGCCTTTGGATCAGCGACCCGAATGCCGCGCCACACGGTGGTGAGACGGTGGCATACCTGTTCGAACGGGTCTCGCGTTGGATGATGGAGAACCTCGTGGTTGGCGGCCACACCGTTGCCGTGACCCATCCGATTGTCATCAAGGCGGCGGTGCTCGCTGTGCTCGATGCGCCATTTAGCTCTCTATGGAAACTCGATGTCGAACTCCTGAGCGTCACCGACATGCGCAGCGACGGCAGCAGATGGGTAGTGCGGTCGCTTGGAAAGTGACTGCTGTTCAGTGTTGGATTTGGTTGTCGACATGACGATGGCGGACCTTTGCTCCGGCCATCGTCATGCGGATTCTAGCAATCTGCCTGATGATCGTCGTGGTGGTTGACCTGTGATCGGGCGATGCGGATAGTGTGGCTTGGACAGCGAGTTTTACAAGAGAGCCTGCCATGAGGGTGGCTGCGGACCGGAACGCTGATGATTTCGTCTCCACGCCTTCGGCGCGGACGCTGTTTGCCGAGTTGCTGCTGCTGTGTGCCCGTATTGGATATTCGCCTCACCGGTCCGTTTGATCCCGTTTCACGGCAATCAGATATTCAAGGACACGGATCATGAACTTATCCAATCATAAATATTCCCTGCAGCAGCTGCAGGCGCTGGACGCTGCCCATTTCCTGCATCCCTTCACCGATCACAAGGAGCTGCGATCCATCGGTTCGCGCATGATCGTGCGCGGTGAGGGACCCTTCGTCTACGATAGCGAAGGCGGCGAAATTCTCGATGCGATGGCTGGTCTCTGGTGTGTCAATATCGGCTACGGTCGTGACGAGCTTGCCGACATTGCCGCCCAGCAAATGCGGGAACTGCCATTCTACAATTCGTTCTTCAAATGCACGACGCCATCCCCAGTGCAGCTTTCGGCCAAACTGGCCGAACTTGCGCCACCCAATATGAACCAGGTGTTCTACGGTTCTTCCGGCTCCGAGGCGAACGATACGGCGCTTCGTCTCGTCCGTCATTATTGGTCGCTCGAGGGCAAGCCGGAGAAGAACATCGTCATCTCGCGCGACAATGCCTATCACGGCTCGACGGTGGCCGGCGCGTCGCTCGGCGGCATGACGCATATGCACAAGCAGATGGGCGGCATGATTCCCAACATCGTGCATGTCATGGCGCCCTATGCCTACGGTTTATCACTACCGGGCGAGAGCGAGAATGATTTCGGCCTGCGGGCGGCCCGCGCCATCGAGGAAGCGATCCTTGCGGCCGGTGCCGGCAACGTCGCGGCCTTTATCGGCGAGCCGGTCATGGGGGCAGGCGGCGTCAAGATACCGCCGGCAAGCTACTGGCCTGAAGTCCAGCGTATCTGCAGGCAGTACGACGTGTTGCTGATGCTCGACGAGGTGATCACCGGCTACGGCCGCACCGGTGAATGGTTCGCCGCCACCACATTCGGCATTGAGGCCGACACGATCACCACCGCCAAAGCTCTGACGTCGGGCTATCAGCCATTGTCGGCGTTGCTGATCGGGGATCGGATCGCCCGAACGCTGGTGGAAAAGGGAGGTGAATTCTATCATGGCTATACATATTCCGGGCATCCGGTGTGCTGCGCCGTGGCGCTGAAAAACCTGGAAATCATCGAGAATGAAGGCCTCGTCGAGCGCGTTCGCAACGACACCGGCCCCTATCTTGCCGGGCAACTGGCAGAGCGCCTGAATGGTCATCCGCTTGTCGGCGAAACGCGGTCCCTCGGCCTGATGGCCGCAATCGAGATCGTCAGCGACAAGGCGGCGCGCACCCGCTTTTTGCCTGCCGGGTCTGCCGCCGGCAAGGTCCGCGATCATGCTATTCGCAATGGTCTGATGGCGCGCGCCACCGATGACACCATCATCATGTCGCCACCGCTGATCTGGACCCGCCAGATGATCGACCTTGCATGCGACCGCCTTGTTGTGGCCCTTGACCTGGCCGAAGCCGATCTCGCATTGCAGCGCGTGTGATGTAAAAGCGGTCGCTGCCGGATTGGTGGCGACCGCCTCAATCGGCGCTGTCGTTATCTCCTCAAGCCTCGAAACGGGCGATTTCCGCGCCGGCCTGCAGGTAGCTGCCGGCTTCCACCTTAATGCGGATCTTGCCTGCGCGCGAGGCCGTGACCTGGGTCTCCATTTTCATCGCTTCCATGACCGCGATCAAGTCACCCGCCGCCACGTCTGCGCCATCCTCGACCTTGAAGGCTTGCAAAGTGCCAGAGATTGGCGCCGTTACGCTCAGCGCGTCCTCCGTCTTGGCGGCAACGGTCGCGCCTGCACCAGCGCCCGCAAGTCCACCGAGGCCGACGAGCAGCGATGCGGGAATACCGAGTTCGTGGCGTTTACCGTCGATCTCCACATGGGTGCGGATCAGTGACGTATCCGTAGCCGGTACCGGGCGGGCTTCCGCCTCAAGACGGCTGGCGAAGTCGGTCTCGATCCAGCGTGTATGAACCTTGAAGCCATTCTCTCCGGTGAAATCTTCCGTCTCGATTGCGGCGCGATGGAACGGCAGAACCGTGGCGATTCCCTCGATCCGGAATTCCTTCAGCGCCCGCCGCGCCCGCTTCAGGGCGTCCTCGCGGGTGGCGCCCGTCACGATCAGCTTGGCCATCAGGGAATCGAAGGTGCCGGGCACTGTCGAGCCCGAAACCACACCGCTATCGAGGCGAATGCCGGGGCCGGAAGGCGCATCGAAGGCGGTGATCGTGCCGGGCGTCGGCAGGAAGCCGCGACCCGGATCCTCGGCATTGATGCGAAACTCGATCGAGTGGCCTCTTGGTGCAGGCGTTTCGGTGACGCGGAGCGACAGGCCATCGGCAATGCGGAACTGTTCGATAACGAGGTCGATGCCTGTCGTCTCCTCTGTCACCGGATGCTCGACCTGCAGGCGCGTGTTGACCTCGAGGAAGGAGATGGTGCCATCGACGCCCAGCAGGAACTCGACCGTGCCCGCACCGGAATAGCCGGCGGCAGCGCAGATTTTTTTCGCGGCGTCATGGATCGACTGGCGCTGGATATCGCTGAGAAAGGGGGCAGGGGCCTCTTCGACGAGCTTCTGGTTGCGGCGCTGTAGCGAACAGTCGCGGGTGCCGAGTACCAGCACATTGCCATGCTTGTCGGCAATGACCTGTGCTTCGATATGGCGCGGCCGGTCGAGGAAGCGTTCGAGGAAGCACTCGCCGCGGCCGAAGGCGGCCTTGGCCTCGCGGACGGCCGATTCATAGAGTTCAGCGATCTCCTCCATTTTCCAGGCAACCTTCAGTCCCCGCCCGCCGCCGCCATGGGCGGCCTTGATCGCGACCGGCAGGCCGAATTTTTCGGCAAAGGCGATGACTTCGGCTGCCGTATCGACGGGGCCGTCGCTACCGGCGACCAGAGGCGCGCCGACGCTCTTGGCGATCCGCCGCGCCTCGACCTTGTCGCCGAGCGCCTCAATCACATGCGGATCGGGACCGATCCAGATCAGGCCGGCATCGATCACCGCGCGGGCAAATTCAGCCCGCTCGGAAAGAAAGCCATAACCGGGATGAACCGCATCGGCACCGGAGCTTTTGGCGATGCCGATGAGCTTTTCGATATCGAGATAGGTTTCCGCCGGACGCGCGCCTGCAAGCCCATAAGCCTCGTCGGCGAGCTTGACGAACACGGCGTCCATATCCGGATCGGCATAAACGGCAACGGATTGCAGGCCGTGATCGCGGCAGGCCCGGATGATCCGCACGGCGATCTCGCCGCGATTGGCAATCAGAACTTTTTGCATGAAGGTCTCCTCACTGTTTTCATCGGCCCACGTCTGCGACTTCAGCTCTTGGAGGGCTGGATATCGGCGAAGGTCGTGACGGGCCGGAAGCGTATGCGGGCATTGACCGGGATCTGCCCGGCCAGATCGAGATGGTATTCGGCGACGGTGCCGATGACGGGATAGCCGCCTGTCAGCGGATGGTCGGCAAGGAACAGCACCGGCTGGCCGCTATGTGGCACCTGGATTGCGCCGGTGGCCGTGCCTTCGCTTGGCAGTTCCGCCTTGTCCTTGCGCTCCAGCGCTTGCTCGCCGGCAAGGCGAATCCCGACGCGGTTTGACTGCGGTGTCACCGTCCAGAGTTGGTCGGACAGGGTCGCTAGCCCGGCCTCTGTGAACCAGTCGCTGCGCGGCCCCATGATCACATCGAGCGTGACGATTTCGCCCGCTGCGGGGTGCTGGAAGGCTGGCGTTTCGTCAAGAGAAACCGTGGCGAGACCACCGCTTTCGCGGTTGACGGTCAGCACTGAACCCGTGGTGACCGGATCGGGACCGACGACGGCGAGGGTATCGGTGGAGGCGCTGCCGAGCACCGGCTTGACGGCAAATCCGCCCCGCATGGCAAGGTAGCTGCGCATTCCGGCTGGGGCATGTCCAAGCGTGACGATATCTCCCGGTTCAAGCGGGATCGGATGATAGGTCGAAGCGCTGGCCGTGCGGCCGGATATGTCGCGGATACTGACCGGACAGGGCGCACCCGTCAGGGAGATGACGGCGCGGCCGGAAATCTCGAAGGAAAACCCGCCAAGGGTCACCTCCAGGCAGGGCACGCCGGCGGGATTGCCAACAACGCGATTGGCCGCTTTCAGGGCCGCCTGATCAAGCGCGCCGGAGGCGGAGACACCCTGGCCGGTTTGGCCGAAACGGCCGAGATCCTGAAACAGTGCCGGCATCGGTGCCGTAAGGACTTTCAGCGTGACGGTATCTGGGGCTTGGTCAACGGCCTGGACGTCCGAAATCCTGGCAGCCTGCGCGGCAACGGACACGGTTTTCTTCGCGATATCGAGGAAGCGCACGCGATATCCCGGCTGGAAGAGGGCTGGCGGGTCTCGCGAAAGGTCCCACATCTTTTCCGGTGTCGTGCCGATGATCTGCCAACCGCCCGGGCTTGCTTGCGGATAGACCCCGCTGAAGGCCCCTGCCAGGGCAACGGAACCGGCGGGTATCTTCGTGCGCGGGCTCTGGCGGCGTGGCACCTGCAGGGCCGGATCGCCACCAACGAGATAGCCGAAGCCGGGTGCAAAGCCACAGAAGGCGACGGTGAATTCGCTGCCGGTGTGGCGGCGGATGACCTCGTCGATGGAGAGGCCTGTCAGGCCTGCGACATCCGCCAAATCCTCGCCGTCATAACGGACGGGGATTTCGACGAGTTTGTCGGAGGGCGCGATGCGGGCCGAGAGATCGCGGGTGACGATCCTGGCGGCCAGCGTTTCCGCAATCAGTTTTTCCGGCCTGAAACGGATCATCAGCGTGCGCGCCGCAGGCACCATGTCGGTGATGCCCTCGACCGGATCGCTTTCGAGCGACGCAAAGAGCGCCAGCGTCTCGTCGAGATCGGCAAGTTCGACTGTGAGGGTCGTCAGGCTGACGGGCAGAAATCGCATCATGACCTCATGCGTGGTAGGCTGAATCGGGAACATCGGTGATGAACATGTGCCCTGGCGCATGGGTGATGGCAAACGGGACGCCCGATGCCATCACGGCTGCCTGGGGCGTGACGCCACAGGCCCAGAAGACAGGCACTTCACCGGGTTCGATGCGCACGGCATCGCCGAATTCCGGCTTTGACAGATCCCGGATACCAATCTCCTCCGGTGCGCCGACATGCACGGGAGCGCCGTGCACCGCGGGGAAGCGGCCTGAGATCGTCGCAGCGTCGGCGACCCGCGAGGCGGGAATTGGCCGCATGGAAACGACCATGTTGCCATGCAGACGCCCGGCCGGGCGGCATGGCTTGTTGGTCAGATACATCGGAACATTGGACTTGTCGGTGATGTGACGGATCTCGATGCCAGCCTCGGCCATCGGCGTTTCGAAGGTGAAGCTGCAGCCGATCAGGAAGCTGACGAGATCTGGGTGCTCGGCCCAGGCCGCGGTTGCGTCCGCTGTCTCTTCGGAAAGCTTGCCGTCGCGCCAGATGCGGTAGAGCGGCAAGTCCGTGCGCAGATCCGCGCCCGGTGCCAGCATGGTTGCATGTGAGCCGGGATCGGACACATCAAGCACGGGGCAGGCCTTGGGGTTGCGCTGGGCATAGAGCAGGAAATCAAAGGCCCATTCGCGCGGCAGGACGATCATGTTGGCCTGGGTGAAGCCGGGGGCGACGCCGGATGTCGGCTCGACGCTGCCGGCGCGGTACCGTTCGCGGGCGATGCGCGCCTGTTCGGCATTGACATGGCGGAGATGGTCTATCGAGATCATTGTGTTTCTCCCAGAACGTCCGTCAGGCCGAAAGAAACGACCGGACGGTGATGCCGTCTGCCTCGAAGGCGCGGCGGATTTCCTGTGCGATGGCGACGGCACCCGGGCTGTCACCATGGACGCAGATCGATTGCGCATCGATCTTGATGGTCGAACCATCGATCGCCTCAAGCGTGCCCTGCCGGGCAAGCTGCAGCATGCGGCGGGCGATCAGCTGTGTGTCGTGCAAAACGGCCCCCTGTTCGCGGCGCGAAACCAGTTGTCCGTCCGGCGTATAGGCACGGTCGGCGAACGCTTCGGCGACTGTCTTCAGACCCGACGCCTGGGCGAGCTTGAGGATCGGCGCATTGGCAAGGCCCATCAGCACCAGCGAAGGATCGATCGCCTTGATGGCGTCGATCACCGCCTGGCCCTGTTTCGGGTCATGGGCGATGCGGTTGTAGAGCGCACCATGCGGCTTGACGTAACCGATGGTCACGCCGGCTGCCGCCGCCATGCCCTTCAGCGCGCCGATCTGGTAGATGACGTCGGCGATGAGTTCGCCGCTCGTCACATCCATGTCGCGCCGGCCAAAGCCGACGCGATCGGGATAGGAGACATGCGCCCCGATCGAAACACCCTTCCCGGCAGCCGCCTTGACGGTCTTCCAGATGCCGGCGGGATCGCCGGCATGGAAGCCGCAGGCAACATTGGCGCTGGAGACGATGGACAGCATGGCCGTGTCATCACCCATGCTCCAGGCGCCGTAGCTTTCGCCGAGATCGCTGTTCAGATCGATGGCAGTCATGTCAGGCTCCTCAGACGGCTGTCAGCAGGGAGAAGATCGGGCCGATCGACTTGTAGCCCATGTACCAGGTAAGCGCGCAAGCCATTACGCCGAGCACCAAGAGCCAGCGTGGATAGCGGTACCCGGCCATGAGGTCGGACCGTGCCCAGGCTGCATAGATGAAGATCGACAGGCCGATGGGCAGGATGAGCCCGTTCAGGCCGCCGACGAAGACCAGCATCTGCGCGGGGGGCGTGGTGATGACCACGTAGAAGAACAGCGAGACGGCGATGAAGATCACGGTCGCGATGTTTCGGGCACGCTCGCTGATGTCCTTCTTGAAGACGGTGATGAAGGATACCGAGGTGTATGCCGCGCCGATCACCGACGTAATGGCGGCAAACCAAAGCACGGCACCGAAGATGCGGTAGCCGGTATCGCCCGCTGCTGCCTGGAAGGCTTGTGCTGCCGGATTGGCACCCTTCCCGGACACATCGATGACGGCGCCGCTTGCGACTACGCCGAGAATGGCAAGGAACAGCACATAGCGCATCAACCCGGTGACTGCGATGCCGGTCAATGCGGCACGGTTGACGGCGCCGAGGTTCTCGATACCGACGGTGCCCTTGTCGAGCAGGCGGTGCGCGCCGGAATAGGTGATGTAACCGCCGACCGTGCCGCCGACGATGGTGGTGATCGTGGCGAAATCGATTGTGGAGGGCAGGAAGGTCTGGAATAGCGCATCACCAACCGGCGGCGCGGAGACGATCGCGACATACAGCGTCAGAAGGATCATCAGGACGCCGGCGACGACAATCAATCGGTCAATGGCAAGGCCTGCGCGCTTTGAGCTGAAGATGCCGATGGCAATCAACGCGCTGATCGCGCCGCCCCATTTCGGATCAAGACCCATCATCGCGTTGAGGCCGAGGCCCGCACCACCGATATTGCCGATGTTGAAAAACAGGCCGCCAACGATGACAAGGATTGCCAGCAGGTAACCGGTGCCCGGAATGGCCGCATTGGCAATGTCGGACGCGCGCATTTTCGTTAGCGTCACGATCCGCCAGATGTTCAGCTGTACGACGAAATCGATGAGAATTGAGGCAAGGATCGCGAAGGCGAAGGCCGCGCCGAGCTTGCTTGTGAATGTGGCGGTTTGGGTGATGAATCCCGGGCCGATGGCGGATGTCGCCATCAGAAAGATCGCGGCCGTCAGCGCCGCGCGGCGCGACTTGGCGGACATTCCCCCGGGGCTGCCGCTCCCGGCCGATTTAACCTGCTGTTCCATGTCACCCTCTTCTCTGTTCCCAATTGCCTTGGGTTGAATTGATTACCAACCGGCACAAAGTCGCCGTGTTTCACAATTCTGTCAATATTGTTCAACGATTATATTCTATCGTTCTACTAAAATGTTCAAATGTTGAGCAATCCGACACTGTTGTGAGCACGGAATGGCCATATTCACGCCATTTTCTGCGGCCGTTGAGGCAGCCTGTGGCAGCTTTCGTTTGGTACATAATGTAAGAATACGTCTGTTTGGATTTGAGGCCGGTCATTTCTCCGGGGTTGAAGCGGCTTGCGAGGCTCGGGCAGTCCGTCAGTATCGCTTTGTTCGGAGAGAAGGTGATGGCGGTGGAATGGACGATTTCGATTGAGGGCAGGAACGAATTCGGCGGCATCTGCCGGAGGGAGTTCCGCATCGACCGATCCGCGCCGGAGCGGGAAGGTGGTTTATCCAGCGCCTGGGATCATGCTGCTGGTTTTATGTGCGACCCTGGCGGCGGACGAGGATCCCGTCGCAAACGATGGACAATAGAACTGGAAAGATTCAAACTGAATCCAATCCATCAAATGCCGGGATCAAACAGCTAGGTTCTTTTCGAGCGAGACCCCAAGAACCACTGATACGTGCTTTCAAGCCCCTCCCGCAACGGAATGGACGCAGACCAGCCCATGTCCTTCAGCTTGTCCGCACTCATCAGTTTGCGCGGAGTGCCATCGGGTTTGGATAGATCCTGGACGATCGCTCCAGTAAAGCCGACAACCTCGCACACCAGCTTGGTCAATTCCAGAATCGTCACATCATCACCGTATCCAACGTTCACATGCTGATCGCCGGAGTAAGTCTTTAAAAGAAACACAAGCGCATCAGCACAATCGTCCGCATGAAGGAACTCCCGGCGCGGTGCCCCGGTGCCCCAAATGACAACCTCTTTGTCGCCATTCAGCTTGGCTTCATGCGCTTTGCGGATAAGAGCGGGTATGACGTGGCTGGACGTCAGATCAAAATTATCGCCCGGCCCGTAGAGATTTGTCGGCATCGCTGAAATATAGTCGTGGCCGTGTTGCCGGCGGTAGGCCTGCGCCAGCTTTATTCCCGCAATCTTGGCAATTGCATAGGCCTCGTTGGTGGGTTCGAGCGGGCCGGTCAAAAGCGAGTCTTCGGCAATGGGCTGGGCGCTCAGCTTCGGATAGATGCAGCTTGAGCCGAGAAACAGCAGGCGTCCAACATTGTTTTCATGCGCCGCCCGCATGATGTTGGCTTCGATCATCAGATTGTCATAGAGGAAGTCTGCGGGGTAGGTGTCGTTGGCGAGTATGCCGCCGACTTTCGCCGCAGCCAGGACGATCGCATCGGGTTTGACGTCCTTCAGATACGCTTCCACCTGCGATTGGCGTGTGAGATCAACCGTACTGCGGCCGGCGGTCACCACGTCACAATTTTCAGAGGCAAGACGACGGACAACCGCTCCGCCGACCATTCCTCCGTGACCGGCAACCCACACGCGCTTCCCCGCAAGTTCAAACATCAGGCGCCCTTCGTAACCGCAGAAGCCTGCATAAGCTTGTAATCTTCCCGGACCATTTCCGTCACCAGTTCACGCACGCTCGTGTCGTGAACCCACCCGAGTTTGTCCTTGGCCTTGGCCGGATCACCGAGGAGAAGTTCGACTTCCGTCGGCCGGAAATAGCGAGGGTCGATCTCGACCAGAATATCGCCGGTGGCGGCATCGCAGCCAATTTCATCGACCCCGGTTCCCTTCCATTCGATATCGATACCGACATCCTTGAAAGCCCATTCGACAAACTGGCGAACCTCTGTGGTCTTGCCGGTGGCGAGAACATAGTCATCCGGCACGTCCTGCTGGAGCATCAACCACATGCCGCGAACATATTCCTTCGCGTGACCCCAATCGCGCTGGGCATTGAGGTTTCCGAGATAGAGCTTCTGCTGCTTGCCAAGCGAGATGGCTGCAACGGCGCGGGTAATCTTGCGCGTCACGAACGTTTCGCCTCGCAAGGGACTTTCATGATTGAACAGGATGCCGTTGGATGCATGCATGCCGTAAGCTTCGCGGTAGTTGACGACGATCCAATACGCATAAAGCTTTGCAACCGCATAAGGTGAACGCGGATAAAAAGGCGTTTTTTCACTCTGGGGCACTTCCTGTACAAGCCCGTAGAGTTCGGATGTCGAGGCCTGGTAGAAGCGGCTTTTCTTTTCCAGTCCCAGAATACGGATCGCCTCCAGAAGGCGAAGCGTTCCGGTGCCATCAGCATTGGCCGTATATTCCGGTGTCTCGAACGAAACCTGGACATGGCTCTGCGCAGCCAGATTGTAGATTTCGTCGGGCTGGGTTTCCTGCACGATTCGGATCAGATTGGTCGCATCTGTCATGTCGCCGTAATGGAGAATGAAGCGCGGATCCGCTTCGTGCGGATCCTGATAGATGCCCTCAATGCGGCCGGTATTAAACGAGGAGGATCGCCGTTTGACGCCGTGAACCGTGTAACCCTTGTCAAGCAGGAGCCGGGCCAGATAGGCTCCGTCCTGACCGGTTACGCCCGTAATCAATGCTGTCTTTGTCAAACCTATCCTCGCTCTCCGACAGGTTCACGCTGTCTGGTACGTTGTCGTGGCGTTTTATAACTTGTCGTGGGTTTCAGGCAAGCTTTAGGCTTCGATGAAACTGAAAGGGCGCTTCGGCGGCTATAGGCATTTGTCCCTCGTTTCGTTATGAACCCTGGGGTTGAGCGGCCGTCTCCCTATCAAAAGGCCGGAAAATTGACCCAGTTCTATACACGGCGGTCGAACATTGATAATGACAGTCCGCCTCCAGTCGATCCATGCAGGTCGCATCCCGATAGACGAAATAGAGCTTCCAAATGCACGAGAACCCGGACAGCCCGAATATCGATCTCTGCATGGTCTTGGGCAGGAGGGCAGATCTGCTGCAAAGAACGCTGGAGAGTTTTTCAAAAGACGTCTTCCGCAACTTCATGTTTCAAAACGTCTTCGTCAATATCGATCCGATTTTTGGAACGGAGCAGGACGAGCGTGATTGCATGCATCTCGTCGAGCAGTACTTCCCATCGGCCATTTTCTTCAGGCCGGAAAACCCAGGGTTCTGCGCGGCGGTGAAAAGGCTCTGGAGCCATACGCGGTCCCAATATGTGTTCCACCTTGAGGATGACTGGGTTGCACTGGGCCATCTTGGCAAGGAAATCATGGAGCCGTTCCAAGACCCGCGTGTCATGCAGGTGTCTTTCCACACGGCGGACCAACATTGGGACATCGCCAGGAAAGGGCATCTTCACCAAAGAAATGAATATGCCCGGGTCTTTGGAATAAAGATCCCGCTGTTCCGGAAATTTCCTAAATTCACAACATCACCTTCGGTTCTGTGCGGTGATTTTGCCCGCGAAGCGGCAGGACTGATGGACGAAACGCGTGATCCAGAGAAACAGTTTTATTCCGGCGTGAACGCGGCGCTTGAACGCCTGGCAAAGCCGCATAAGAATTTCATTTTCTCGCCCCAGCAAAAACCCGTCATCCGTGATATCGGCCGCGAATGGCGGGACAATCGTAAGATCAGCAAAGTCATCCAGGACGCAACATCGCACTGGGTTAGCGACTGATCCTTGGTATGACATTCTGAACGGCTTTTCCATCAAGGCCGTGGGACCAAGGCGAGATAGGCAACAAGTTGTTCCGGGCCGGCCGTGGCAATATCGAGGCGCCCAAGCGGAACGAACCCAGCGAAGACAGGGGCGACATTCGGGGAAGAGGCGAGAATAAAGCCGTCGAGGCTTGTCGACTGGTTGTCAAAGTCTGCGGAGATCTCAATTCTATAGCCATGACCGGCAAGAATATCGCCCACCTGCGCATGCAGTTTCTGGCTATGCGTCGACATGAAAACGTAGTCGGCCCGTTTTTCGCGCAGAAAATTCGTGGCTCCGCGCAGCATCTCCACCTCATATCCTTGGATATCGGAATGCAGGATATCGAGGCGGTCCATCTTGCGTTCGGTTGAGAAAGCATCAAGCTCAAAGGCGTTCGAGCCAACGAACGACCTGATGAAGTCACCAGAATAGTTATTGATCCTGAAGTTGTTCTGACCGCACCGCAGGTTTTTTTCATCCGGTTCGACCATAACACATTGCGCGTTAGGGAAGTTTTGCAGGAACCACATTGAGTAGTGAGCCCAGTATGCGCCGAGCTCCATCATTTTCGGCGAGCCTGATTTGATTTTCTTCAATGTTTCTTGAAAACAATATTCCTCCAGAGGCTCGTGGACGCCCCTGTTCAGAATCAGTATATCGCTGAAATCCTTGTAGTAAGCGAGATCGCCCTCGACAGCGACGCGGTGGCCGTTGTGCAGGATCACACATCTGTCGCCGTCCACATAGCCGGCCTGCGGAACCTTGCCAATCAGAAGGTTGAGAGGGTCGGAAATGATTTCCCTGTACCTCTCGATCACGATACTTGCCTTATCAAGTGTCGCCGGATTGCCGTAGATTCTCGGAGAACGGGATGTCCGGCTCTTTTTCAGCAGTCTTTTCAGTATCCGCATTCTCTACGCCTTTGAGAACAAGACAGGGTATCCTGCAAAGGACTTCACAAGTCCTTTAAATATTCAATCCCCGGCGAAGCATAGTCAAGGACATCGCCTCGCTGCTTGGCCGTGCGCCATAGTGCTTCGCCAAAATCGACGGCCCTGTTGCGCCCAATCCAATCCGGAAACCCAGACAAGTCCGGGAAAACATGTTGATTGTCCGTCTGGAACGCTGTTCAGCGTTTCCGGTACCATGCGTCCCATCTGGACCATTCACGGTAAACGCGCTCGTAGCCTTGAGTCAGAAGTATCTTGTCGAGTTTTTCGTTTGCGTCGGTGTTGTTGTGTTCGATGCAGAAGAGGCGGACCTTGAACCTGTCGAAATCGAACGTGGACAGGATATCCGGCTCATTGCCCTCGGTATCGATGCTGATGAAATCGATATCGGAGGGTGCGCCGTGGGCTTCAAGCAGGTCGTTGAGGCTGATCGTGGTCTGCACGATCTCAACGCTTTCTTTCCGCCTCGTATCGGCATGACGATCCTTGAACGCATGATCGGCCATGGATGAAAACTCAGGCTGATCGGTGACAAACCGCATCGTAACCGATTTGCCGGTAACCGCATCAACGGGCTGGGTGTAAAGCGAGGCTTTCCTGACTTTGCCAATACCATCGGCAAGCAAAGGATTTGGCTCCGCCAAAATGCCTTTCCAGTCATATTCGGTTTCGAGAAGATAGGTGTTGCTGAGTTGTTTGCCGTCGAAGGCGCCGATCTCGACAAAGAAGCCGCCGCGCTTACCGCCCAGTTCCCACACAACCCAACGGTCCTGCTGCAATTGGGAAAAGCTATGCTCGTTCCAAAAGGGCGGGTGCTCCAGTGAAGCGCGTTTCTTCTTTAGTCCCAGCCAAGTTCTAATGCCCATGTCATTAACCCGCTTTGATTGGCGCTCAAAAAAGTCTCTATTCAAGTAACTGCTACTTGAAGTCCGCGCCAAATGGAAGAAACTTGCACACCTTATCCCACTGCGTAAAATTCACACTCGCCAATCTCACAGGTTTCACCTAAAGCCGTTGAAGATGAAAGGATCTCAATTGCTCGAAAAACCTGAAGCGCCGGCTCTGCTGCAATCTCGCAGAATGCTCGTCGTTGAACGAAAGCTTATTCGCAATCACGGCCATTTTCAGACGCAGATATGGGCGTTGCAACGCCTTTTGCCGAACTATTCGCTGCATCTGCTTGCGGGCGAAACCTACGACGATTTTCTCGGGCCAGCAGCGGGTAAATTCAGCGAGAATGCCAGCAGGCTGACGAAACTTGCCACGCGCGCAAAGTATGGAAATACCCGCCAGAAGCTTGCCGCGTTCGTGACGATGGCAGCAAATGGAGAATTGTTCAAGTATCCACTGTCTCCGATGGCCGGTACGCTTCAGGACACCTGCAAACGGTTAGGTTTCGGCCGCGAAGATCTGGTGATTATTCCGACCGCCGATTTGAACATGCTCGAAGCGGCGCTGGCTCTTGTCGAGAGCAGGAAAGACGATGCGCCAATGATTTGTTTGCGTTTTCTAAGCCCTGATTTTGGCGAGCCAGACGATGGTATCCGCAAGCGGCGGCTGGATGCTGCTGCTCGGGTGAAGTCAGACAGACTGGCCCTGTACTCGGAGACGGAGGAACTGGCCAAGCATTTAGGGGAGCAGTTCGGCCTTGCGGTTCAACCCTATTTTTATCTCCCTTGCAGTGTCGAACTCGCTCCACTCCGGTCCCGGGAAACAACCGGGAGAGGCACATTCCGGGTCGGCGTTTTCGGCGCACCCCGGGCGGACAAGGGCAGTCACAGGATTCCTGGGATCGTGCTGGCCACCGCAAAAGCGGCCCAAGGCGACATCCCCCAAATCGAATTCGTCGTCCAAGGCTCAGAAAACGATTTTGGTGAAAGCGGCACCTACAAGGGTTTGACCTCCTTTAGTTCCGGCGATGGGAAGGTTCAGGTTGAAATGCAATCAGCCAGGATGCCCCCGGATGATTTTTTGGCTCTCTTCCAGTCCGTCGATGCGGTGCTGCTGCCCTATGATGTCTCAGTGTATGGTTTGCAAGGCTCAGGTATCGTGCAGGACGCCGTGGCAGCCAGAAAGCTGATTGTTCACACCGACAGGATGTCGATGGCCGAATTGCTTTCGCATGGGAATGCGAGACCAGCGACAACGGATGAGGAATTTGCGCGCGAGATCATCAGATCGGCGCAGATTTCTGATGCCGAAGTCGAAGTCGCGACCGAAGCGGCTTTTGCACATTTTCAGAATGGCCAGACGGACCATCCGATTTTTAACGGCGCTGTTCCAAGAGCGCAGTGATGTAGTTTCGTCTATCTCTGCGCTCTCGTGGACTGGTTCAGTCGTCGGGTTTTATCATGGCGCTTGTCGATCACGGTGGAAGCAGCCTTCTGCATAGAAGCGGTCGAAGACGCGCTTGCCTGCTACGACACGCATCTGTCGTCCTTCCAGCAAAGGTTACAAAGCGCAGGCAAACCCAAATGGTCGCCCGCAAACTCCTCGTCATCCTCAATGCAAAAGCATGCGACGCGAAAAGATAATTCGCAAATACAACTTGACGCCCCGGATAGCCCCTCATTCGTCACCGCTGTCAGCCCTCACGGAATGCCCGGTTCACCTGGTCCATAAAGGGCTTGATGAAGTAGGAGGCGACAGAGCGTTCGCCGGTGGTGATAAAGGTCTCCACGGGCATGCCGGGCATGAGCTTCACCGCACCGAGGCGTTCCATCTCGGCCGCGGTGATCGCGATCCGGGCGGTGTAGTAGCTGACACCGGTCTTCTCGTCGATCGTCACGTCGGCTGAGACACGCTCAATGGCGCCCACGATTTCCGGTGTGGTCTTCTGGCTGAAGGCGGAGAAGCGCAGGATCGCCCGCTGGCCGGAAAAGATCTGGTCGATGTCCTGCGGTTGGACCTTCGCCTCCACCACAAGCTTGTCGACGCCCGGCACGATCATCATGACCGGCTCGCCCGGCGCGATGACGCCGCCGACCGTGTGTACGGCAAGCTGGTGCACGATGCCGCTCTGCGGCGCGATGATATCGACTCGCTTCAACTGGTCCTCGGCTGCGATCTTGCGCTCGGCATACTCGCCGATACGGGCATCCATCTCGCGCAGGTCGCTGCCGACCTCTTCGGTCCATTGCTCGTCGACCTGGATGACCTGCAGAGCCGTTTCCGCCATTTTTTCGCGCACGCCGGCAATGTTCGCCGTCAGGCGGCCGATCTCGCCGTCGACGTCGGTCGCCTGGCGTTGCAGGGCGCTGAGGCGGCTCTTCTCCATCAGGCCCTTGTCATAAAGGGGCAGATACCGGTCAAGTTCGTCCTTGATCAGGATGCGTTCGCGCTCGCTGGCCGCCTGCTCAGCTTCCATGCCGCGGATCTCGTCATGCAGCTGTTTGACCCGGTGATCCAGCTGCTTTTTCTTGCTTTCGCGCACGTCGCTGCGGCTTTCGTAGAGGCGCTGCTCGGCCGTCATCATGGCAGCGATCTCCGGCTCGGCCCCGCGCGCAAGCAGGTTGTCGGGGAAGAGCACGCGGCCGCTCCTGTTGCCCTCGCTTTCCAGCCGTGCCCTGCGGGCGGCGAACTGGTCGAGGCTTTTCAGGACGATCTGGAGATTGGCCTTGGTCATCGTCGCATCGAGCCGCATGACGACGTCGCCCGCCGCCACCCGGTCGCCATCACGCACCATAAGCTCGCTGACGACACCGCCGACGGGGTGCTGCACCTTCTTCAGGCTGCTTTCGACGACGATCGAGCCGGGCGCGATGACCGCCCCGACGATCTCTGTTGCCGCGGCCCAGCCGCCGATGCCGCCCACGAGCAGCGCAAAGGCGAGCGCGCCGACCAAAAGATGCAGGCCGATGGAGCGTTGAAGGATCTGCCAATCGTTCGTGTTCATGCTTTTGCCGCTTCCATGTTCTGTACCACCTTGAGGGGGCTGGCCTGGCCGCCCGCCTGGCGGAGGACCTTTGAGAGGACCTCGTCCTTGGGGCCGAATGCCTGCACGCGGCCAGCCGAGAGCATCAGCACCTTATCGACCGCAAGCAGGGCGCTTGGCCGGTGCGCGATGACGACGACGATGCCGCCACGCTGGCGCACGCCGAGGATGGCCGCCGTCAGGGCGTCCTCGCCCTCGGAATCGAGATTGGAGTTGGGTTCGTCGAGGATCGTCAAGAACGGCCGGCCGTAGAGTGCCCGGGCAAGCGCGATGCGCTGCTTCTGCCCGGCCGAGAGCTGCCGGCCGCTTTCCCCGACTTCCGTCGAATATCCGTCCGGCAGGCTGACGATGAGGTCGTGCACGCGCGCCGCCTGCGCCGCCTCGATAATGTCCTCGGGCCGCGCCTCGGGATCGAAGGAGGCGATGTTGTCGGCGACCGTGCCGTCCATCAGCTCGACGGTCTGCGGCATGAAGCCGATATGGCGGGCGATCGCCTCGGCCGGCCACTGGTCGAGCGTGGCGCCGTCGAGCCTGAGCGTGCCGCGCGCCGGCTTCCAGAGGCCAACCAACAGACGGGCAAGCGAACTCTTGCCCGAACCGCTGGGGCCGATGATGCCGAGACCGGTGCCAGCCTCGAGGCTGAAGGAAACGTCCTGGAGCACAGCTTCCGTGGTTTCCGGCGGCACGGCGCTGAGCCGCTCGGCATGGAGCATGGCCTTCGGCGCGGGTAGGTCCATGCACCGTGCGCGCGGCGGCAGCATGGCGAGCGTCTTCTGGAGCCGGGTGCGGCTCTGCCGCGCGGCGACGAACCCCTTCCAATTGGCAAGCGCGAGATCGACGGGCGCGAGCGCGCGGGCCGAGAGGATGGAGCCTGCGATGATGACGCCGGGCGTCGCCTGTCCGTTGATGACGAGCCAGGCGCCGACGGCGAGGATGCCGGATTGCAGCACCATGCGCAGCACCTTGCTGGTCACTCCGAAGCCGGAGGAAACGTCACTTGCCCGGCGCTGGGCGACGGCGAAATTGCGGTTCTCTTCCATCCAGCGCCGTTGCAGGCGCGGGCCCATACCCATGACGGCGATGACCTCGGCATTGCGCCGTCCGGCTTCGGCAAGCCGGCTGCGCCGTCCGGCGTGTCTGGAGGCCTCGGCGACGGGGTTGCGCGAGGCAAACTCGGTGAGCAGCGTGATGCCGGCCAGCACAAAGGCGCCGATCAGCACCGTGATGCCGAGCCAGAAATGGAAGGCGAAGCAGATGGCGATGTAGAACGGTAGCCAGGGCAGGTCGAACAGCGCCGTCGGGCCACTGCCGGCCAGGAAGGTGCGGACCGTCTCAAGGTCGCGCAGAGGCTGGGCCTGGCGCGCCGTGACGGGCATGGTGAGTTGCAGGCTGAGGACCGCATCGAAGATGCGTGGGGAAAGCGCCTGGTCGAGCCGGTCGGCGATGCGCACGAGCAGGCGCCCGCGCAGGGCATCGAACAGGCCCTGGAACAGGTAGAGGACCACGACCAGCCCGAGAAGTGCGACGAGCGTCGGCAGGCTGCGGCTCGGCAGTACCCGGTCGTAGACCTCCATCATGAACAGCGAGCCGGTAAGATAGAGCACGTTGACGACCGCGCTCATCAGCGCGATGCCGAGGAAGGCCTTGCCGCAGCCGGTGAAAACGCCCTTGAACTGGTTGTCGCTCGGGTGCTTGGAAACGGGTTTCATATTGATCATCCGGAATTGTGCCGACGCTACCAATCAGCCCTGCATCACAAGGCGATGACATGCGTGGGGGAAAAAGGGGCGCACCGGAACGGGTGCGCCCCCAATGGCATCAGGCGAAGCGGAAGTCGTCGATGGCGAAGTCCTCTACCTTCACACCGTTGAAGGTAATGGACGAGCCGTCGTCGAAGGCGATTTGGGCGCCGTGTTCGCCGTTGGTGAAGGCGCCCGAGGAAGTCAGCGCCTGGTAGTCGGCGAAATCGTCCTTCGAGACCTCGACAACGTCTCCCTCGCCCTGGCCCGCCTGGAAGTCGAGCACAGTGTCGCGGCCATCGCCGGACGCGAAGACGAACGTGTCGTTGCCTTCACCGCCGGAGAGCGTGTCGTTGCCGGCACCTCCGCGCAGCGTGTCATTGCCTTCGCCGCCGAACAGCTGATCGTTGCCCATGCCGCCGGAAAGCGCATCGTTGCCCTCCCCACCCATCAGCACGTCGTTGCCAGTCCCGCCATCGACCGCGTCGTTGCCGTCTCCTGCAATCACCCGGTCATTGCCGGCGCCTGCGTCGACGAGGTCGTTGCCACTGCCGGCCAGAACCGTGTCGTTGCCGTTGCCGGCCTCGATCATGTCCTTACCTTCGCTGGCGACGAGGGTGTCGTTGCCGTTGCCGCCGGTGACGACGTTGTATTCGGTATAGCCGTCGACGGTGAGCGTCGCCGTGCCCGTCGTTTCGCCGCCCTCAGCGTCACGAACGGTATACGTCACGGTCACGATCGCAGCGTCTCCATCCTTGAGCGCCGCGAAGGCGACTGAAGGTTCGGCGACGAGCTTGCCATCGACGATCGAGAAGGCGGAAGCCGCCGCCTCGTTTGAGATGGCAAGACCCGCGACGCCGGTGATGGCGAAGCCGACGAGCGTGAGGTTGTCGCCCTCGATGTCCCGGTCGTTGGCGACGAGATCGAAAATTGCGGTCTCGTTTTCCACCATGCGGCCGCTATCGGCGACGGCGACCGGCGCATCGTTGACCGGACGGACTTTGACGGTGACCGTGCTTTCGCTGATGCCGCCCTTACCGTCCGACACGAGGAACGTGAAGCTGTCCGTGCCATTTGCATTCGCATTCGGCGCATAGGTCCAGGCGCCCGTCGTGGCGTTCACCTGCACCGTGCCGCGGGCTGGGCCGGCACCGCCCTTGACCGCGAAGGTGAGCGTATCACCATCGATGTCCGTGGCCGGGATGGTGCCGATCAGCGACGTATCTTCATCGGTGGCGACCGACTGCGGAACAACGGTCGGCGCGTCGTTGACGGGCGTCACCGTGAAGGACGCCTTGGCTTCGCTGGTACCGCCGCGACCATCGTTGACCTGGTAGGTGAACGAGGCCGTGCCGTTGAAGTTGGCGTCCGGCGTGAACCGGATACCGCCCTCTTCGATGACCGCCGTGCCGCCGCGGACCGACGAAACGCTCGCGACCGAAAGCTGGTCGAGATCGGCGTCCGTATCGTTTGCCGTGAGGCTTGCAAACGGGATCAAGAGGGAGGCCGCATCCTCCGTCACCGAGGCAAGCGTGTCTGCCACGGCGGCCGGGCCGCGGTTGACGAGGCCGCTCGTGATGCCGGCGCGGTTGAGCACCGTGCCGTCGCCGAAGGTGACGAGTTCGATGCCACCATTGGCAAGCTGACCCTTGAGGAGGATCTTCTGGCCGCCGGCGAATTCGATCTCCACCGCGTCGCCGACCTTGTGCAGGACGGCCTCGTTCCGGTCGATGTCATGCAGGACGAGTACGTCCTGGTTGGTGCTTCCGGCCGCAGTCTCGACGATTTCGTCGGAACCGTCGCCCTTGCCGTACACGTAGGTGTCCGAACCGTCACCGCCGGCCAGCATGTCGTTGCCCGTGCCACCCTCGATGAGGTCGTTGCCGAGACCGCCGGCGATGACATCGTCACCCTCGCCGCCCATCAGGGCATCGTCGCCCGCGCCACCGAAGAGGCCGTCGCGACCGGCACCGCCCAGTACCGTATCGTTGCCGTCGCCGGCATCGACACGGTCGTCACCGCCGTTGCCGAGCAGCGTGTCATTGCCTGCAAGACCGAACATCATTTCAGCAGCATCAGTGCCGGTGAGCACGTCGCGGCCGTTGGTGCCGTTGATGACCTGGCCACCTGCAAGGCCCGAGGTCAGGTCGACCACCGTGAGGTTGTCGAAGGAGAGACCGGCATTGCCCCAGGAATAGAGGCCGAACGTGCCGGCATCCAGACCCCGGTCACCGATCGGGTAGGCAAACAGGGACTCGCCGTTGAGATAGGCCATGATCTTGTCGCCGACCACTTCGACGCGCAGCGTCATCGGCTGGCCCGGCTCGTACTTGCCCGGAACCTGCGCGAGGATTTCTTCGACACCGTTCTTCATGCGAACGAGGTTGAAGATGCTGCCGGCGCCGTTGCCGGGGTTACGGTCGAGAATACCGTCGGCATCGAGTTCCAGCTTGTAGTAGTTTTTGTTGTCCTTGTAGCGGAAAAGAAAGCCGAGGCCGTCCTTGTCCGGCGTCTCGATGGTCGCCTCGACCGCATAGTCCTTCCAACCGAGGGCGGCCGGATCGTTGAAGAGGGCATAGGTGCCGAGGCGAAGCACGTTGACGCCGTCGCCGAGCGGGCTCCAGCCGCGCTTCCAGTAGTCGGACGCGGTGGCGCCCGTCCAGGTGAGTTCACGGCTGGCAAGTTCGGTCGTCTGCACGAGCTTGCCGTTGTTGAGCACCCATTCCGATGCCTTGCCGTCCGGACCCTTTCCACCGAGTTCGCCTTCGTCGACGATGGTGAAGCGCGAGAGCGACTGCGCCGACGAGAAGTCCTCGCTGACGAGGATCTTGCTGCGGTCGACGACGGTGACGTCCACGCGGTCGATAGAGCTTTTGCCGTCCGCGTCGGTGACGGTCAGAAGCAGCTTGTTGACACCGGTGTTGAGGTCGGCGGTTGCCGTCTTACCCGTGGCGATGACGTTGCCGGCAAGATCGGTCCAGACATAGTTGACGATCGACTTGTTGCTGAATGAACCGGAGGCGTCGAGCGCGACGAGTGCCTTGCCGTTGCCGTCGGCATCGTAGAGCCGCTGGTCGATCCCGGCCTTGGCGGTCGTGTCGGCCCTGGTGACGATGATGTCATCGAAGACCGAGCTGCGCTGACCACTGGAATAAACGCCGACCGTGCCGCCGGAAAGCGGTGCAGTCGCATCCACAACCGGGCCGGCAAAGACGTTCTTGTCGCCCATGAAGATGTTGATCGTGTTGCCGGTAACGGCCACGAGCAGCGGGATCTCCATATTGTAGGGCGTGCCTTGCTTGACTGAGGCAAGCACGGTTTCAACGCCGTTCACGACCTTGACCAGCTGGCGGCGGTTCGTTTCGCCGTCGAGCGTGAAGCGATAGTGGTTCTTGGCATCCTGATAGTAGAAGACGACGCCGATCGTGTCGTTGTCGAGCTGGGTCAGGCTCGTCTCGAAGACGTAGTCGGACCAGCCTGCCGAGTCCGCGCCCGTATAGACGAGCTTGTTGCCGGCCGCGTCGCTCTGGTCGTAGAGAGCCGCTTCCGGTGCGGCAAGTCCACCCGTCACGGTCGAACGGGAGAAAACCGTGCCCTTCAGCAGGAAGTTGCCGGTGGCGCCGCTGGTGCCGCCGATGTCGGTCGACCAGCCATTGGCGTTGCCGTCATTGAAGGTCTCCAGGAGGAGGGTCCGCTCGCTGCGCACGAGCACGTCGATCGTGTCGGTGGACTTGACGCCGTTCACGTCGGTCGTCGTCAGGGTTAGTCTGTGCTTGCCGAGGTCGAGCTTGGCGGTGGCTTCCTTGCCTTCGGCGACCACATCGCCGTTCTCGTCCGTCCAGATCCAGGACTTGACGTTGCCCGGCAGCATGGACTTGGCACCCGACAGGGAGACGTCGGCGAGGTTTGCGCCCGCCGGGGCGTTCGCGACGATGTCATCGCCGGCATCGGCCATGGCGCGCGCCGTGCCACCGCTGACGTCGATGTTCTCGAAGACTTCCTGGTGGCCGCGGTAGTAGCCGGTCAGGCCGTCACGATCGAGTTCCGGCTTGCTGCGGAAGCCGTCGAGATAGTCGTCGAAGCCGGTGAAATAGGTTTCGGTCGAGATGCGGTTGTTGTCCGGGTCGATGGTGATCAGGCGGATCGCGCCGTTGCCGCCATTGTTGCCCTTCGTTTCGTCGCCGTTGCCGGTGATTTCACGCGACACGCCGTTCTGGTAGTTCACCAGGAACTGGAAGACCGGCTCGCCATACTGGTTGTAGGTGATGTCGGTTTCCGCACCGTCGCCGAAGATGTGGCCGGAGAAGGTCATGACGATGTTCGGATAACGCGCAAGCAATTCGCGCGAGACGTATTCGCCGTCATTGGCGCCGCGCTGGTCGGTGCGCATGCCGTAGTCGTAGCCCGCACCCTCGTCGTAGATCGGGAGGGCAAGGTTGTCCTGGCGGCCGGCAAAGCTCGTCAGCGAGTGGGTGGCGAGCATCACACGGTAGTCGGGATGCGCTTCGATCACGTCGCCCGCCCAGCGGATCACGTCGTCGCGCGGGCCGAACTCCAGCGAGAGCGACAGCCACTTTGTGCCGTCAGGTGCCGTGAACGTGCTGTAGGTGTTGCGCGCGCTCATCAGCTCCTGGTCATAGGCGCCGCCGAACGTGCCGGGGTTGGTCACCTTCTGCTTGTCCGGCGAGAAGCGCGTGTCGAGATGGGTCGACGAGTGGTCGGCGGCGTTGCCGCTGCTTCCCTGGTCGTGGTTGCCGGGCAGCAGGGCGTAGGGAATCTTGCCGTCGAGCTTGCGCAGCGCCGCTTCAGCGATATCCCATTGGCCGGACTGGTTGGTCTGCGTGATGTCGCCTACATGGGTCATGAAGACGATGTTGTGGCCGTCCTTGTTGTCGACCAGCCATTGCGTCATCTGGCCGAAGAAGTGCTTGATGCCGTCGTTGGACGTGTAGTCCTGCGTGTCCGGGAAGACGGCGATCGTGTAGGCGTTCGGGCCGGCGACGCGGACGCGGAAATCGTCGATCACGGACTTGCCGGAAGCGTCCGTCGCCGTAACGCGAACGTCTGAATGGCCGAGTTCAGCGAAGTCGAGAACGAGCTTGTTGCCGTCAGTCACGGCAGCGGTCAGCACCTCGCCGTTCTTGGTCTGCACTGTAAAGGTCAGGCCCTCGCCGGAGAAATGCTTGGACAGGTCGATCGTGACGTTGTCCGCACCGGGCGTCACCATCATGTCCTTGATGGCAAGCACCTTGGTGATCGCGTCGGGATCCGTGGTCGGCTCCTGGCCGACCGGCGGCACGCCTGCAGCACCCGGCGTCGTGGTCGTGACCGGGGTCGTGCCCTTGCCCGAAAGCGAACCCCCGCCGAATTCCGGCGTCGCCGAACCTTCGCCGAAGCGGAATTCCGTACCGTTATGGAGCAGTGCATCGGCCTTGAAGGCATCGGGCACGATGCCGCCGGGCTTGGCCTTGCCGAGCACGGACAGTTCATCGCCCGTCAGGACCTTCTCGATGAAGAGGAAGCTGCCGAGATAGCCCGAGGAGGTCTCGCCGTCCTCGTCGGAGAAGATCAGGAAACCGTTCGCCTTGTCGATGGTGAAGCGGCCGGCCAGCGTGCCGGTCATCTTCTGCTCGGCGATGAACGCGCCGTCGAGGTATTTCTTCATCGTGACGGCGCCGGTGGCGTCCTTCTCGATGGTGAGGCCGACGCGGTTCCAGGCATCGACCTTGGCGGCACCGTTGTAGTTGCCGCTGATGCCGAGGCCAAAGCTGCCGCCGGCGACCTTGCCGAAGATCTCGGCGTCGCTGGCATTGTTGACGTCGGTCTGGAAGAAGGGGATCCAGCCGCTGCCGGTGCCCGATGCCGGGAAGAAAACGTCGTAAACAAGGCTGAAGGACGAAACGGTACCCGTGCCGCCCGGCTTGACGAGGAGACCCTGTGCCTGTGCGAGTCGCGGAATATTGAGCAGCCAATCATTGGAGGACTGGATCGGCGTGGCGAGGGAGGAGGGGGAGGAAGTCATGTCGGCTTTCTCTCTGAAGTGAACGGGATCGGCTGAAATGCCGCGACGTCACCGTTAGCGAAGGCCCTTACCGCCCGAATGACAGTTCGTTAACAATTCGTTCAGACACCATAGCGATTTCCGATGGCTGGCATTGGATTCGTCATCACGCTGTTGCATCGATGCGGAATATCCCCCGCGTAAGTCAGCAGAAGCGGATGCGATGTCGATTACACAATTGAAAGCTTTTCACGTGGTTGCGGTGTGCGGCGGGTTCTCCCAGGCCGCCCGCAACATGGGGACAAGCCAATCCACCCTTTCCGCCCATGTGCGCGACCTTGAGGCCGCCTGCGGCTTCCACCTGCTCGAACGCCGCGCGCGCGGCGTCGCCCTCAGCTCGAACGGCGAGCGCCTGTTCGAGATCACCACACGCCTCTTCTCCGCCGAGCAGGAGGCCAACACCTTCCTTCGCGGCGAAGCCGGTGCCGGCGGACACCTGCGCGTCGCCGCAGACGGGCCGATCCTGGCACTGCCCATCCTCTCGCAACTGAAGCTCGACCGGCCGAAACTCACCTTCTCGCTATCGATCGACAATTCGGCCAAGGTCATCGAGCAGGTCATCGACTACCGCGCCGACGTCGCCATCAGCGCCCAGGTGCCGAACGACCCACGGCTCTACGGAAAACACTTCCTGAGCATGCGGCTCGGCCTATGCGTGCCGATCGGCCATGCGCTTGCGTCGCAGAAGAGCATCACGATGCGCGAACTGGAAGGCGTCTCCTTCGTCATGCGCGAACGCGGCTCGCGAACCCGCGAGGTTTTCGAGAAGAACCTGGAAATTCACGCTATTTCCATCGAGCAGATCGTCGAAATCTCTTCGCGCGAGGGCGTGCGCGAAGCCATTGCCAATGGTGTCGGCTGCGGTGTCGTCGCCGATCTTGAATTCGGTAACGACAACCGCCTGGCCTTCGTGCCGATCGAGGACGCCCGCGAGCTCATCGACGAATACGCCGTCTGTCTGGACGAACGCCGCCACCTGCCCCTCATCCGAAGCTTCATTCAGGTGGCTACCGAACGGCATTCGGTCTCTTGATCGTCAAATCGAGGCCGGAAGCGGCGCGGTGAAAAGTGGTCCGGCACCGAACGGCAATGGACCGCCATGTTGGCCGCCCAGGGGGCTGTTGATTGCCGCTATCCCATGAAGCATGAGGATTTGTGGGGTGGTCATGCGGCGCGAACCGTTTCTCTGCACTCATGATTGCCGTTCGACAGGCCGGGACACCACGTGATCCAACGCCGTCCGCAATCTTTCGATGGCAAAAAATGCCGGACGTCCAAAAATGAATTTTTGTCATTCCTGTGTCACGCGCTGCACTTAGCTAGCCGTTCATCAGGCACGCCGAAAGCAGGCCTAACCACGGAGAGACGGACATGAACAGACGCGAATTTCTCATCACATCGTCGGTTGCGTCAGGGTTGCTGGCCATGCCGCGTTTTGCTTTCGCTGCAACGGAGACGATCGATCTCTACAGCGGGTCTGATGCCAACATCATCGACTTCTGGACCAACACCGTTCGCCCCGCCTTTGAAAAGGCCCATCCCGAGGCTGCGGTCAAGATCATCGACGGCGGCGACAATACGGGTCTGCGCGCTATCGCCGACCGTGCGCTGGCCGCGCTGACGTCCAAGACCGACCCGCAGTCGGACATCTTCGAACATTTCGACCCGCGCCTGCCTGCCGGCGGCATCGATGCCGGTCTCTGGGTCAAGTTCTCGGCTGCCGATATCGAAGGCTTCGACACCATCAACCCGCTGGCATTGGACAGCGATTATTCGCTACCCTATCGCGGTTCGCAGGTTCTGCTCGCCTATGACACGACGAAGCTCGATCCGAAGGACGCTCCGAAGACTTGGGAACAGCTGACTGCTTGGATCAAGGCCAATCCCGGCCAGTTCATCTACAATCGTCCCGACAAGGGCGGTTCGGGCGGCAATTTCGTCCGCCGCGCCATCCACGAGGTCAATGGCCGCGACCCGAAGAAATTCACCATCGACAACTTCACGGCCGACTATGCCGGCCAGACCCTGCCGCCCGCCTGGGCGCTTCTCAACGATCTTGGCCCCTCCCTATATGAAAAGGGCGCCTATACGGCCGGCAACACGCAGTCGATCCAGCTTCTGTCTCAGGGCGTCGTTACCATGACCCCGGTCTGGTCCGACCAGGTTCTGCAGGCGATTGCCCAGGGCGTGCTGCCGGATACGACCGGGCTCGTCCAGCTCAGCGACCTCGCGCTCTGCGGCGGTTTTTCCCGCATGACCGTGTTTTCGAACGGCGCTCACAAGGATGCCGCCCTCAAGCTCGCCGCCTTCCTGCTCACCAAGGAGGTGCAGGAAGCGATCATCACCGAGATCGGCGGCTTCCCCGGCATCTCCTGGGATCACATCTCGGATGAGCTTCGCCAGAAATATGCCGATGTCATCCCGGCGACCATTCCGACGTTCCCGAGCGGCGATTGGGAAAGCACGGTCAACGATGGCTGGTACCGCAACGTCGCTCCCGGCATCAGCCGCGGCTGATGCGCAAAAGCGTCGCAATGCAGCCGCTGGCGCGTGTTCGCGCGCCAGCCGGCACGGCTGGATCGGTCGGGCTGCTCCTTGTCGCCCTGCCGGTGTTTCTGCTTGGCTGGCTGATTGTCTATCCCATCATCTCGGCGGTGATCGGCACGATCTTCGTCAGCCGGCCGGATGGCACGACGGCCTTTTCGCTGGCGTCCTACCGCTTCTTCTTCAGCGACGGTTACAGCCTCGCCAACCTGTGGATCACGCTCTGGACGACGTTCGTCTGCGGGATACTCTTGCTCCTGATCGGTTTGCCGATCGCGCTTTACCTGCGCTTTTCGCAAGGCAGGCTGGCCGCTTACGTTCAAGGCCTGGCGATCTTCCCCATGTTCGTGCCGTCGATCATCCTGTCTTACGCGCTGATCCGCACGATCGGGCCAAACGGCACCGTCGATATCCTGCTGAATGCGATCGGCCTTCCCAAGCTGCCATCGCCCTATCTCACGCCCTGGGGACCGGTGATCGGTCTCGTCTGGGACAACCTGCCGCTGACGGTTCTGATGCTGGCCGCCGGCCTTGGCAGCATTCCGACAAGCGCGATCGAGGCTGCGCGCGATGCCGGCGCCAGGCCGATCAGGGTTTTCGTCGCGATCATCCTGCCCCGCATGGGCAACTCGCTGCTGGTGGCCGGCTCGTTTGCCATTCTCGGCATCTTCTCGTCCTTCACGTTGCCCTATCTCCTCGGCCCGGCCTCGCCGGAAATGATGGGACCGTTCATGCAGCGCACATTCTCCGACATGAACGATCCGCTGAACGCCCTGACGCAGGCTGTCGTCACCTTCGCCTTCTGCCTGGTGTTCGGAATCTTCTACGTGCGCTCGATCGCCAGGAACCAAGAGGCCGGACGATGACCGTCATCAAGGCAGTCCGCCCCAAAGGGATCGACTGGCCGGGCATCCTGTTCGCCGTCCTGTTGACACTGTTCATCGCCCTGCCGCTGGTGGTCGTCGGTACATGGGCCTTCACCGAGGTCTGGCGTTATCCATCCGTCATTCCGCAGCAGTTCGGGCTTCGCTTCTGGTCTCTGACGCTGGCGCGCACCGATGTCTGGGAGGCGCTTTTCCTGAGCCTCCGGCTGGCGGCGACCGTTACGCTTCTGTCTGCGGTCATCTGCCTGCCGGCCGCTTACGCTTTTGCGCGCATGAGCTTTTCGGGGCGCGACATCCTGTTTCTGTCGTTCCTTGCCTCGCACGCCTTTCCCAAGTTCGGCCTGCTGGTGGCCATTGCCGGCATCTTCCTGCATCTCGGGCTCATCAGCACGTTCTGGGGCGTGGTTCTCATCCAGCTCGTCGGCACGCTGATGCTGATGATCTGGATTCCGGTTGCGGCCTTCCAGAATGTCGATCGGCGGATGGAGGAGGCGGCCCGCGACGCAGGGGCAGCGCCGCTCCGCGTCTTCTGGTCGATAACGCTGCCACAGGCCGCGCCGACGATCATGGCTGCGGTGCTCCTGACGTTCGTGGGCACATTCTACGAGACGGAGGGTGCATGGCTGATCGGTGCGCCGGAAATCCGCACCATGCCTGTGTTGATGATCACCTTCATCAACAACCAGATTGTCGTGCAATACGGCGCCGTGCTGTCGGTCATGTTGTGGGTGCCGTCCTTCATTGCGTTGATGTTTGCCCGCCGCGTGGTCGGTACGGGCGCATTTGCCCGAGGTTTCGGTGCATAGCGGTATGATCGGGCATGGCTCGAAGAAAGGCTCCAGATGGCACGCTTGACGATCAAGGGCGTCTCCAAAACCTTCGGCTCGTCCTTTGCGGTGGAGGATTTCTCGCTCGACGTTGACGATGGCGAGCTTGTCTGCCTGCTCGGGCCGTCCGGTTCCGGCAAATCGACGCTTCTGCGCATGGTCGGCGGTTTCGAGCGCCCGAGCGCCGGATCGATCCTCATCGATGCCAGGGATGTGACGGCGTTGCCGCCGGAAAAACGGCCGACAGGCATGGTTTTCCAGAGCCATGCGCTCTGGACGCACATGGATGTCTTCAACAATATCGCCTTCGGCCTCAAGCTGCGCCGTCTCGCCAAGGCCGAAATTCGCGAGCGGGTCGAAGGGGCCCTGGCGATGGTCGGCCTCGCCGGCTACGGAAAGAGGATGACGAACCAGCTCTCCGGCGGCCAGCAGCAGCGCGTGGCCCTTGCACGGTCGCTGGTGCTCGAGCCGAAGATCCTGCTTCTCGATGAGCCTTTCGCCAGCCTCGATCAGCATCTGCGCGAGCGGCTGCGCGAAGAGGTCAAGGATATCCAGCAACGGCTTAGCATCACGACGCTCTTCGTAACACATGGGCAGGACGAGGCGCTGGCCCTGGCCGATCGGATCGTCGTCATGCGCGACGGCCGCACCGAGCAGAGCGCGCCTCCGGATGTCATCTATCGCGCGCCGCAGACCGAGTTCGTCGCGGGTTTCATCGGATCGATGAATTTCGTGCGCACGACCGTGCGCAACGGTGTCAGCGAACATCCGGGTTTCGGCGTCGCCGTTCCGGTCGCCGACGGCGACGTGACGATCGCCTTTCGTCCGGAAGCCCTTGCCCTCGAAGCCGCGCATGGACCGGATGCGGCCGTCGTCCACCGGAGCATCGATTTCGGGACGCACAGGCTCGTCGATCTCGACTTGGCCGACGGTACGCGGCTGAAGGCGTTGACCTCTTCCGAAGTGAACTGGCAGAAGGGCAGCCGCGTGGCCCCGAATGCATCGGCGTATTTTGCATTTCGTGATCACACACTTGTCTATCAGTCGGCGCATCCCGGCGCCGGTGCGGAACAGAAAGTTGTCGCCCATGCCTGAGCGAAGCGGAATATCCATTGAAGCGAACGGCCACCGCACACTCCTGAAGTGGCATCGGGGTCATCGTTATGCCGGTGACATCTCGTTTACGCGCGAGCGGATTGTCGAAGGCATGGCGCTTGGCGCCAGCGTCGAAATCGATCTCGTACGCTTTGCCGATGAGGGCTTTGCCGTTCTTCACGACGAGACGCTGGATCGGGCAACCACAGGCGAGGGGCCTGTCCTCAAGGCGACGGCCAACTATCTGCGCTCGCTGCATTTGCGCGACCATCAGGGTGCACCGACCGGGCATCCGATCATGCTGGTCCAGGATCTCGGGCAGGTGTTGCAAGGCAGCGCGCGCGCTCCGGGCGCAATCCTGCAACTCGACCTGAAGGAGCATTCCACGGATATTCGCGATGCGGACATCGCAGTCTTCGCGGATGCCATCGCCCCGGTCGCCGCGTCGGTCATCCTCTCCGGCGGAGATGCCAAGGCCGTCGAGCGGCTGTCGCAAGCCGTGCCGGACATGCCAATCGGGTACGATCCCTGCCATGACGGCGCGATCGGGCGGTTGAGGGAAAGCTGCGATTTCGTGGGGTTCGTGGCAGGGGCGCTCGCGGCGTCGCCGCGCGCGGAGATGATCTACCTTGAGCATAAACTCGTGCTCTTTGCCGATGCCGCCGGTTTCGATTTGATCGGCGCATTCCATGAAGCCGGCCGCCGCGTCGACGCCTACACCATCAATGAACCCAGGCCCGAAGTGTTGTCCGACATATTGCGGTTGCTCGCCTTGAAGGCGGACCAGATCACCACGGATGATCCGGCCGGTCTGGAAGCGTTGCTCGCAGCCAGATAGCTCTATTTGAAGCCATCGATCAGCCACGGATGGACGGCGGAATTGGCAGCCACGATATCGCCATTCGCCGTCACCGGTCCGCCGGAAAAGGCCGAGACCGTACCGCCCGCCTCTTCAACCATCAGCACTGATGCGCCGTAATCGTGCACGGACAGGCCATCCTCGAAGAAGCCATCCAGCCGTCCGCACGCGACATAGGCGATGGACAGTGCCGCCGAGCCGAGCCTTCGCACGCCGGCGGTGTCGGACATCAGCCTTTGCAGGGCGGCGAAATAGCACTCCTGCGTCACGGCCGTTACCTGGCCGGGAACCGGTAGGCCGGCGCCGATCAGGACATTTTCGATATCGTCGTTGTCGACGCACGTGATCTTCTCTCCATTGAGATAAGCGCCGCCGCCGGCTTCCGCGCTGAACAGCTCGTCCAGCATCGCGTCGTAGACGACGCCCGCCACCAGCTTGCCCGACTCGACGATCGAAATCGTCATGCCGAAATGGGGAAGACCCCAGGCAAAATTCGTCGTGCCGTCGATCGGGTCGATGTAGATGATCGGCGTTTCGGCTCCGGCCTGACGATTGCCGACGGCCTCTTCGCCCCGGATCGCGTAGGTCGGAAAGGCTTTCACCATGTCCGCGACGATGATCCGCTCGACGGCGACATCGATTTCGGTCTGGTAGTCGCGCGGCGCTTTTGCCAGCATTTCATGGACGCGCCGACGCTTCAGGGAGCCGCGCGCGGTTTCGCCTGCCTTCAGAATTGCGTCTGCGAGAACGGCGAGACGCGGCGATGCCGCCGGTGAAAGGCGCTGTAAGACCTCGGGAGATGTCATGGAAAACCTAAAGAATCGTTGGCCGTCTGGATGCAGACTGACCCATCGCAAACGGCGGTGAAGCTTTTGTGACGAAAGATCTGTCCCGCTGCCTTGGGAAGAAACAGCCTATCACTACCTTGGCAGATGGTGTTTTGGCGTTCTGAACCGGATTCGGCAGTGCGGACATAGTTGCGAGGCGGACACTGATAGGAGGGTGTTTATGACCGCGTGTCGGATCGCTGGCGAATTTGACCTGACATCACCCGGCCAGGTGTTCACTTGTGAGCCATTGCATTATATGAGAATAAAACTCAACTTCTGATGCGAGAATTTTAAGGCCCATCGGGTCGTTTGGTGAGTTGATACAGTTCTCGCGAAGTCCTACGGATTGGGTAAATCGACATGAGCTTCTGGCATTCGATGTCTTGGAAAACCGAAGGAATTCGGGTTACCGCCCCTGTCCAGTGGCGTCAATTCGACGGGTTGGTCAGTGTTCTATGGGAGGCGGAAAGCCGACGCGGGGCAAACGGCTATTATCTGGCGGATGATCCGCGCATCATGTTTTTCTTCGATGATGTTTCTTCAAACGTTCGCATTTCGAACCAGGACGACGGCCTAGCCAAAAGCTCTCGGCCAATGGCGCGCGCTGTGTATGTTCCAGCCGGCGTTCCCATGTGGACGAGCAGCAGGGATACCCATCGGTTCAAGCATCTCAATCTGCATCTTCACAAGGATCGGCTGCTTCGATTTCTCACGCCGTCGGTCGGCAGTTCGGCGGCGCAGGCGGCGCTGCGCCGCCCGGTAGAGATTCAGGATGTACCGGCAATCGAAGCGTTGGCCAAGTTGCTTGCCGATGAAATCAAATCACCCGCAAAGCACGCCGTCTATGCCGAGAGCCTAATCGGCAGCATTGTTGCGGGCCTCCTGGATATTCCCGCCGAAACGCATGAAAGGGCGGGCGGCAGGCTGACGCAGGCTCAGATGAACAAGCTGCTTTCGCATTTCGACAGGCTTGGCGATTATCGGATGCCTGTCTCCGACATGGCTGCGGCGGTCGGCCTGTCGGAAAGCTGGTTTGCCAGTGTTTTCAAGCAGACAACCGGAAAGTCCCCGCTGCAATGGCAGCTCGCAAAGCGCGTCGAGCTTTCGAAGCAGTTGCTTGGCGAAAGCGATCTTCCAGTCGCCAGTATCGCGGTGCAACTCGGGTTTTCCGATCAGGCGCACCTGACGAAGGTCTTCCGGCAGATCGTTGGGGAAACTCCGGCCGCTTGGCGGCGGCTGCAGCAGTTCCGGCAAGCATGAAAGCCCCGCCCGCCATCGCGCGGACGGGGCGATGTTTCCCTACCAGGTTTGGCGCAGCGTCGCAGTAATGGCACGCCCCGGGTTGTAGTAAACCGCGCCGAAGTCCTGACTGGCCACGTGTTTCTCGTCGAACACATTGTTGACGTTCAGCTGGAATGTCGTGTTCTCCTGGACCTTGTAGGTGAAGGCCGCATCGAACACGACGGCGCTATCCGATTCCTTGGTGTTTTCGATGTTCGTGTAATACGAGTCCGTATAGCGAGCCCCGACCCCGAACATCATGTCACCGCGTGCGCCTTGGCCCTCCAGCGTATAGGTGCCCCAAACCGAAGCCAGATGCTTGGGCACACGCATGAGGCGGTTGCCATCGTTGTTGCCGCCGGGCTCATCGATCTTGGAGTCGATGTAGCTATAGGCGGCAATCACGTTGATATTGCTTGTCACCTCCGCCTTGGCTTCGAGTTCGAAACCACGATGCCTGACCTTTTCGACCGTTTGCGGCAGATACGTGACCTGATCAAAGACGGTGATGTTGCCCTTTGTCAGGTCGTAGACGGACGCTGTGATCAATGCCGGAAAGGCATCCGGCCTATATTTGATCCCGACCTCATACTGCTTTCCAGTCGTGGGCTCGCTGCCTGCGGCAGGCGGCGCGGCCGACTCGGCGTAGCTGATGTAAGGCGCCAGTTCCTCGGTAATCTTGTAGCTCACGCCGAACTTCGTCGTGAATTCGCTGTGGTCACCGGCCTGCGTTGTCCCCGCGAGCAGATTTGTCTCGCTGAGATCGAACCAGTCATTACGCAAGCCGGCGCTCACTGTCAGCTTGTCGAAGAAGGTCAGATCCTGCTGCAGATAAATTGCGTTGGTCTGCTGGTCGTTGTTCGTGCTTGCGTAAGGCGACATCGCGCCAGGCCCGCCCGAGTAGATCGGGTTTTCCCAGTCGATCGAAGGTGCAGGCGTGTAAAAGCTGTCGCTGTCCGACTCGTATTTATTATAGTCGGCCCCGAAAAGCGTGCGACTCTCGACCTTGTCGAAACTTGCTTCGTAAACCAGATGCGCATCAATGATGAATTGTTCGGTTGATTTATCATTTCCGAAGAAATAGCGCCCCGCCACCGTCGAGCCGTTGGTCGGCGTACTGCCGATATAGGCACTGCCGAACCCGTCGTTCAGATTGCTGTAGCGGGCATTGGAACCGAAACTCAGGCCATTGCCGAAATCGTGGTTGAACAGGACGCTGTAGCTGTTGCGGTTTGTCTCGCTGAAGTAATAGTCCGGTTCACCGAAAAACGCATCCCTGTCGAAATCCGTACCGAGCGGGTGGCCACCGCTGCCGGGAACCCCGTCCTTGTCGAGATGATCGAAGACAAATGTCAGGCTTGTCGCGTCGGTGGGGCGCCAGGTGAGGCCGCCCATGATGAAGTTTTCGTCATCCTGGGAATAATCGTATTCCGCGTCCGAGCGCTGGAACTTGCCGGTCAGGCGGTAGGACAGGGTATCGTCCTCTGTGAAGTTGTCACCGAAATCGAAGCCCGCTTCCTTGTGTGAGAACGAGCCGCCGGTGCCATAGGCTTCGCCGAAACGCGCGCTCCTCGGGGTTTTCGTGACATAGTTCACCGACCCGCCGGGTTCAGCCGCGCCAAAGCTTGAAGAGCTGGCGCCCTTCAGCACCTCGATTCGCTCGAAAGCATAGGGCTCTTCCCGAACCCCGGCGAAAGTCCTGCCGATGGCCAAGCCGTCGCGATAGGTGTACGGGGTGAAGCCGCGCATGTCGAAATAGTCGTAGCGGTCGTCCGAACCATAAAAGTCGGTTACCACACCAGCCGTATATTGTACGACTTTCTCGATACTGTCGGCGGCGCGTTCCTCGATTTCCTTGGAGGTGATGACGGAAACCGAGGCGGGCGCCACCAGGATATCGGTCGGCATCTTGCCGGTGCCGGTGGTTTCGGTTGCGACAATGGACTTCGAATCGCTATCCGTGTTGAGCACGCTTCCACTGGCTGTACCCTGGACAACAAGCGCCTCCAATTGGGTCGCACCGCCTGTCGCGCTGGATTCCTGTGCAACCGAGAAGGCAGGCGTTAAGGCGACGATGAGTGCCGTGCAACCGAGAAGACGTGCCTTTCGGTAGCGGATCGGCGCCCGCGTTGCGCAACGGCCGGTGTGATCGATATCCATGTTCATGTTCCAGTTAACGTAAAATGCTGAAAGCGATCGGCCTCATTGCCAATGCCGTTAGAGGTCGCCGAACTGCGTCGCATCTGCCTATCTGAAGCGCTTGAACCCTGCGCTGAACCGGCCCCGGCTTGAAGTCGTTGTCCCCAGGGTCGCTATTAACTGGAGTAGATTTGTCTAGTATTGTACATTTCCACGGTTTTGTACGATCCAACGGAAATCTCCACGCACTTTCTGGATATCGGCCTCTTTGCCGTTGACGCCGCGTAATTAAGCTGAGACTTGGGGTCAACTTATAACGTTGAATGGAGTGTGGCGATGAAGCTGTCCCGTTTCGCCGTACTGGCAATGGCAGCCCTTGTTTGGATTGGTGCGCAGAAAACTGCGTTCGCCGAGAGCGTTTCATATCCCATCACCATCCAGCATGCTTTCGGCACAACCGCCATCGAAAGGAAGCCGGAGCGGGTCGCAACCGTTGCCTGGGCGAACCATGAGGTGCCGCTGGCGCTTGGCATCGTTCCGGTTGGCATGGCGCGGGCCAATTTCGGCGATGACGACGGCGACGGCATTCTGCCGTGGGTCGCAGCAAGGCTGGACGAACTCAAGGCCGAAACGCCCGTGCTGTTCGACGAAGGCGACGGCATCGATTTCGAGGCGGTCGCCGCCACCCGCCCGGACGTCATTCTTGCGGCTTACTCAGGCCTCAGCCAAGCCGATTACGATACCCTGAGCGCGATCGCGCCTGTCATCGCCTACCCGCAGGCCCCCTGGTCAACGGATTGGCGAGAGACGATTCGCATGGATAGTGCAGGTCTCGGGATGGCTGCGGAAGGGGAGGCGCTGATTGCCGGCATCGAAGCGGACATCGCACGCACGCTTGAGGGACATCCCGAGCTCAAGGGCAAATCAGCGATGTTCATCACGCATCTCAGTGCGTGGGACCTCAGCATCGTCAATTTCTACACGGCCAACGATACAAGGGTGAAATTCTTCGCCGATCTGGGGCTGACATCGCCGAAAAGCGTCGTGCAGGCATCGCAGTCCGGAAAGTTTTCAGGCTCTGTCAGCGCCGAACAGATCGATGCCTTCGACGATGTCGATATTCTCGTCACCTACGGAGACGGGATGCTGTTCGATGCCCTGAAAGCCAATGCACTGATGCTACATATGCCCGCCGTCGCGCGGGAATCGATCGTGATGCTCGGCAATAACGCGGTCGGCAATGCCGCCAATCCAACACCGCTGTCGATCAGATGGGTTCTCAAGGACTATGTAAAGCTCTTGAGCGTGGCGGCCAAGAAGCCGCAATGACCGCCGGTATCCTCAAGACATCGGACGAGCGCTGGTCAGCCGCATCCCGCTCCAACCAGATTAGGAGCCTTTGGCTTGCAGGGCTTCTCGCCGTTCTGGCGGTTTTCATCGTCCTTTCCGTGACCATCGGAACACGCAATGTCGCATGGGCCGATATTGCCGCGGCCATTGGCGGCGCGCAGGACAATATCGGCAGGGCGTCGGTCGCCCTGCGTATTCCGCGGACGTTGCTGGCCTTGCTTGCAGGCGGCGCGCTGGGGCTGGCCGGTGCGGTCATGCAAGGCGTCACCCGAAATCCGCTGGCCGATCCCGGTATTCTCGGCGTCAACATGGGCGCATCGCTGGCGGTCGTCATCGGTGTCGCCTGGTTCGGTATGTCATCCGCCTATGCCTACATCTGGACCGCGATCCTGGGGGCCGGATGCGCCGCGATCTTCGTCTATGCCATCGGCTCTTTGGGACGAGGCGGCGCAACGCCCCTGAAGCTGGCGCTTGCAGGTGCGGCTACCTCGGTCGCGTTTGCTTCCATGGTGATCGCCATCGTGCTGCCACGGGGCGATATCGCCGGCGGCATCCACTCCTGGCAGATCGGTGGCGTCGGCGGCGCGACGTACGATCGTATTCTTCCGGTCGTGCCGTTTCTTGTCGTCGGTTTCGCCGTCAGCCTGCTGTCGGCCAGAAAGCTGAACTCCCTTGCGCTTGGTGATGAGTTGGCTGCGGGACTTGGCGAAAACGTCGCGATGGCACGGGCCGTTGCGTCCCTTGGCGCCATCCTGCTCTGCGGTGCGACAACGGCCGTATGCGGACCGATCGGCTTCCTCGGGCTGGTCGTGCCGCATATCTGCCGGCTCCTGACCGGCGTGGATTATCGTTGGCTGCTGCCGCTTTCGGCACTTGGCGGCGCGTGCCTCCTGCTTTCGGCGGATATTCTCGGGCGTATGGTCGCGCGTCCTGCCGAAATCGATGTCGGCATTGTTACAGCGCTGATCGGCGCGCCGTTCTTCATCTGGATCGTCAGGCGCCAGCGCGTGAGGGATCTGTGATGATGCACTCGTCCACCATCGATGTCGTCATCGCAAACCGCCGCCGGCGCGCGCGCAGGCATGCCGTTGTTCTGTGCGTTTTGCTGGCCCTTGTCGTGGTGATCTTCGCGGTCACGCTGTCGATCGGGCAATCCATCACCCCGCTGGGCGATGTTTTGCGGGTGTTGATCGGAGAACCGGTTCCGGGTGCCGCCTTCAGTGTGGGGCAACTCAGGCTGCCGCGCGCAGTGATGTCGATGCTCGCCGGGCTTTGCTTCGGGCTCGGCGGTGTCGCGTTTCAGGTCATGCTGCGCAATCCGCTTGCCAGCCCCGATATCATCGGCATCACCTCCGGAGCCGGTGCGGCGGCTGTCTTTGCCATCGTCGTCCTGTCCATGAGCGGGCCGATGGTTTCGGTTGTCGCGATCGTGGCGGGTCTCGGCGTTGCGTTGCTCGTCTATGGCCTTTCTTTCCGCAACGGCGTTGCCGGCACACGGCTGATCCTCGTCGGCATCGGCGTATCGGCCATGCTCCAGAGCGTCATCGCCTATATCCTCCAGTCGGCGCCCGCCTGGAGCCTGCAGGAGGCGATGCGCTGGCTGACAGGCAGCGTCAACGGCGCACAGCTTGATCAAGCCCTGCCGCTCCTGCTTGCCCTCCTGTTCTTTGGCGGGCTTCTCATCAGCCGCAGTCAAGACCTCGAGGCGTTGCGTCTGGGAGACGATATGGCTGCGGCCCTTGGCACGCGGGTGCCGCAGACCCGGATGTTGGTGATTGTCGCAGCGGTCGGCCTGATCGCGTCTGCCACGGCCGCAACCGGCCCGATTGCCTTCGTCGCTTTCCTGTCGGGTCCGATTGCTGGCCGAATTGTTAGAAACGACGGGTCGCTGCTCATACCGTCGGCGCTGACGGGCGCGGTTCTCGTCCTTGCCGCCGACTATGTTGGGCAACACCTTCTGCCGGGGCGATACCCGGTCGGTGTGGTGACTGGTGCGCTGGGTGCGCCCTACCTGATTTACCTGATCGTTCGCGTCAATCGGATCGGAGGCTCGCTGTGACGGATCATTTGCTCGTCGCCACCGGCCTATCGGCCGGCTATGACAACACTGTAATCCTCCACGGGCTCGACCTGACGGTTCCTCCCGGCAAGATTACCGTGATCGTCGGCGCCAATGCCTGCGGCAAGTCCACCTTCCTTCGGACGTTGTCGCGATTGATCGCGCCCAGCCAGGGGCAGGTTCTCCTCGATGGCAAGTCCATCCACCGTACGCCCTCGCGAGATCTTGCACGGACACTGGGCCTCTTGCCGCAATCTCCCATCGCGCCGGAAGGCATCACGGTTGCGGATCTCGTCAGCCGGGGACGGCATCCGCACCAAAGCCTGTTTTCCCGCTGGACACGGCAGGATGACGAGGCCGTCGACAGTGCGCTCGCCGCGACCAAGACCTTCGATCTTGCCGAGCGGCCGGTGGATGAGCTTTCCGGCGGACAGCGCCAGCGGGTCTGGATCGCCATGGCGCTTGCGCAGCAGACGGATATCCTGCTGCTCGACGAGCCGACGACCTTTCTCGACATCAACCATCAGATCGAGGTGCTCGATCTTCTGGCCGACCTGAACAGGATGCGCGGTACGACCGTGGTCATGGTTCTGCACGATCTCAATCTCGCCGCCCGCTATGCCGATCATCTCGTCGCACTTGCTGACGGTCGCGTGCACATCACCGGCACGCCGGAAGACGTGCTGACCGAAGAGACCGTGCGGCATGTTTTCGGCCTGGAAAGTCGCGTTATCGAAGATCCCACCTCCGGGCGGCCCATCATGCTGCCGATCGGGCGGCACCGGATGGCGGCGCCCATCGATGATGATGCGTGCGCCACGTCCCAACAGGAGAAAAACGCATGAACGAGTTTTCGTCATTCAAACTTTCCGGCGTGGCCGTCCCCAGCAGTGCCGCTGGCATGCTCGACGAGATATGCGAGCATTTCCTCGAGCATGCCGAGGTGGAGCGGGCCGGCGGCCTGGCCGTGCTTCGGAGCAACGCCGGCGTTGCGCGTATTGAGATCGACGCGGGTCGCCTTTTAATCGATCTCGACTGTCCGACGGCCGAAACGTTGCACATGAGCCGCAATATCCTTGCGGAACATCTTTTCTATTTTGCGGAAGACCAGCCGTTTGAGTTGACATGGTCGGAGCCGACGTCCTTGTCGGCATTGCCGAACTTGCACGAGGTAACAGTCGTTTCCGCGGAAGATGTCACGCCGCACATGCGCCGCGTCATCTTCTCCTGCGCAGATGTCACGCCCTTTGTTGACGGCGACATGCATGTTCGCCTGCTGGTGCCTCCGAAAGGCAAACCGCCGGTCTGGCCCGGTTTCCGGGAGGATGGCCGGATCGCCTGGCCCGAAGGCGAAAACGAGCTCGTGGTTCGCGTCTATACGATCCGCGCCGTCGATGCCGAACGCGGGGAGTTGTGGATCGACTTCCTGCAGCATCCATCTCCTGATGTATCGACCCCAGGTGCGGACTTCGCGCGCGACGCGCAGCCCGGAGACGTGGCCGCCCTTCTCGGGCCTGGCGCTGGCAGCCTTCCAGCGGCGCGCTCCCTCCTGCTGATCGGCGACGAAAGCGCATTGCCAGCTGTCGCACGGATCGCGGCGGAGGTGCCGGCGGAGACACGGATGCGCGCCATCATCGAGGTTCAGGACAAGGCGGAAGAGCAGCCGCTGCCGACAGACGGCATGCTCGACGTTCGGTGGTTGCACCGGAGTGCCTATCCAGAGGGTGCCGCCGGGTTTCTTCTGGCCGAAGCGAAGCGAGCTATCGAAACCGTTGATGACGGTACGTTCGTCTGGGCCGCGTGCGGAAGAGCAGATATACGCGCCATCCGGACGTTCCTCAAAGCGCGGCAGCATAATCGCAAGAAGATGTATGTCGCCTGGTACTGGGAGAAAATTTCGTAGCGCGGATTGGTCTGAAGCTTTCGAGAGGGCAACCAGTTTCGTTCCAGAGGTAATCGTCGGTGAGTGCGATGTGGGCCCAGGGAGGTCGTGCAGCCTGAGAAAGTACTTCGTCAGGCATGACGATTTCAGCCCCGGAGAAATGACCGGTCTCGGCAGCTGCCTGATCGTCCGGAGCACCCCGGAGGGCGGGATATGGTGATGTTTATGCCGGTGTCATCCACCGTTTCGCGGATCATCTCTGATTGCGCCGTGTTTGCCCCGTTGCCACGCTGATCTTCCAGTTCCCAAGGTGAGCGAACCGGTATATCGATGCGCGGGGGGCGGATGGGTCATTCGTCTCCATGCATGAGGGGCTTTGATGGCTGAGCAGGATACCACATCGGCGCTGGCGCCGCGTCTGGCGGAAGAGATTCGCGACAAGCTGATCGCGGGCGAATTGAAGCCCGGCCAACGGCTGTCCGAGGCGGCGCTCAGCGGCGGTCTTGATGTATCGCGCAATTCGCTGCGCGAAGCGTTCCGGCTTTTGACCAAGGAGGGTCTTCTGCGGCACGAGCCCAATCGCGGTGTCTTCGTCGCAACGCCCAGCATGTCGTCGATCATCGACATCTACCGGGTGAGGCGGATGCTCGAATGCCAGGCCGTCGCCAAAGCCTATCCCAATCATCCGGCCGTTGCGCGCATGCGCGCGGCCGTCACGCGCGCCAAAGCCGCACGGGACGCCAAGGCCTGGGGAACGGTCGGCAGCGAGAACATGGTGTTTCACGCTGCGATCGTCGATCTTGCCGATAGCCAGCGGCTGAGCGCCTTCTATGCTCAAATCGCTGCCGAGCTGCGTCTCAGCTTCGGTTTGCTCGACGATCCGGAATTGCTGCACGCGCCTTATGTCGACCTGAACGCGGCAATCCTCGAAAAGCTCGAAGCGGGGATGACGGCAGAGGCCGCCGCAGCCCTCGAGGCCTATCTCGCCCAGTCGGAACGGACTGTCCTTGCCGCCTTCTCGCGCATCGACGCATCGAACACTCTGAAATAGCCGCTATCTGCGCCCTTGGATGAAGGGCGCTTTGACGACAATCACGATTCATATGGAAGGAATCCATCGCAAAGGATGGAGATGTCCCATGTCGCACATCCACAGGTGGGCCACGGCGACATAAACGACAAGCGATTGACCGGACATGTTTTCTCCCCAGGCATTTCGCCAAGCCGGCTGTTTCCTGCGCCGTTCGGCCGCCGCTTCCTATCCTTATGCAGAGCAGCGGCCGTTGTTCCCCGCCCGATCGGCGAGGTCTTGATCGAGGCAGCAACCAGTTACATTTTGGTGAAGTTGGTGATTCCGTAAGCCAGCCCACCTCCGGTTTGAATGGTCAGTGTTCCGCCATTGGCGCCGACCCAGGCGGCCTCGATATTCAATACCGGGGAACTAATGCGCACTGTATTGGCGGTGGGCCACGCAAACACCGTGCCGGAATACGGATAGGAAAAGCTGCCATCAGGGTAGCTGAAGACAACCTTGCAGGGTTTGTTGAGAATATCGGACCCATGCGGGATGTTGGCGTTCAGCGTGATGTTGTAATATGTTGCCATGTTGAAACTCCCATTGGTTGGTGTCGCTAGGAAGCGGTTCAGTTAAATCCTTGGATTTTGAAATTTTTGGCGGGGTTTAAAGCATTTCTCAGCTCCCTTTTGTCGTGAATGAACCATCGTTGTTGTATTGAACGGTGATGACGGTGTATCCCGGGGTGAAATCGCACTCGGCAGCCTGGCTTGTTGCGTATGGTATGGTTTGGCCAACGGAAATATTGCCAACACTCACGTAGTATGTTGCAAAAGGTGCGCAATATACTTGGCTGTTGGGGAGCGGAGTGATGAAGCTCGATAAGGTGATGCTTGCGTCCTGATTGATGGCCGCGCAGCCGCAATAGAGCTGGGGTACAGGTGTGGGCGTGTAGGAAGGCACCTGGATGCCGAAGCAACCTGCATTCATGCCCGGCTGATAGGTTGCCGCCGACAAACCCAATGGACTGACAGTCAAAACGGAGGAATTATCGACCGTTTGGCTTGGGGGCGAGGTCGTCAAGCCGATCGGTTGTACCGCAGCCGCGCCGCTGGTTGCATTTTTGGCGCTGACCATCGAGAGGCTTGCGTTGAATTTTACCTGGGAGGACGATGTGACAGTGCTTTTCGCGCCGGCATAGTTCTGGATATCGAAACCGAAATCCAGTTGCGCACCGGAACTGGCATTGGGTGCCAAAGCCCCGGACGCCAGGCTGCTCGACAGGATGGTGGGCGTTACTCCGGAGTTGGTAAAGGACGCCTGTTTCTGGAAGGCATAGAAAGACATGGTCTGCGCCGACATGTTCTTGATGATGATGCTGTATTGCGAAGCCATGAGGTTCTGCCTCCCAGGTGCCGCCGGCTCCTGAAGTGATCATTGATGCGCGAATGGTGGGCCGGGATGGATCGGGCCTGCGACTGGCCGCACGCTTGATCGAGCCGTGTGAGCAGGTTCTTCAATGAACAGCCTGCCCACACGTCACTTCAGATCAGATCAGATCAACGGGCTTACTGGATGATCTGCGTACCCCATGACCCATCGGCATTCAGGGTAACGTTGATGATCGAATGGCCGCCGGTGAAATCGCAAACAGCCGCGTTGACGCTGGATGCCGAAAAATTCATGACCGTTCCCGGCGTGTAGCTGCCGGTCTGGACGTAGTATTTCAGGATCGGCTGGCAATCCGTGTTGTTGCTGGGGTTTGCCACCACAAAGTTTGACAGGGCGATGCCCCCGTTGACTTCGACGGCCGAGCCGACGTTGTAGACGGCAGGCGGCGAATAGATCGGGGTGGTAATCCGGAATGCGCCCGGTTGCACCCCGGTGCCATTCGTCGGTTGCGTCAATCCCAGCGGGCTGACGGATGCGGTGGTCCAGTCATTGGCCGGGCCTGACGCGGGGGCCAGATCAATGGCACGGCTGGCCGAGGAATAACCCGAGGACTGGCCAACCGTTGGTGTGCTGTGCGCCTGCTGGATGCCGGCATAGAACTGCATGTTCACCTGGAAGGTCAGGGTCGATCCTGTGGCGGCGTAGTTTCCCAAACTGTCGGAATAGAGGCTGTTACTGTAAACGGTCGCGCCGCCCGTATAGATTGCCGGCTGCTGAAAGAAATAAAACTGCTGCGTTGCATTCTCAAGATTCGTGACATTGATCGTCAGAAGTGTGGACATTGATAGTTCTCCGATTTGAGTTCTGCGAGGGGCGATTTTCTACCTCTGCCAGCTGCTCACGACACCGCCGATCTGCACCTTTCAGTTGTATCGCCGGAGAAACTAATGCGACATCTCCGTTCGATTTGCTATTTAAAGTTGTTTACCGCAGGTAAAATAATCGGGAGAATTTGACTCAGGGTTGAGCGCGTTTTGACTGCTCGGATGGTGGCATTTTGGGCATCTCTGCGGTCAGCCCGATCAGCAGTCTGGTAATCCGCGCAGGGCGTTCGCGGAGTTTTCCAATGAGGTCGAGCTCAAGCTCGCTCAACTGGCCCGAGCGGAGCCAATCGGCCCCGTTTCGTCCCATCAAAAGCCAATCGAGTGAGACGTTTAGCAGAGTGGCGAGATTGCGTGCATGATCAACGGACATGGCGTGTCCCTGTGCCCATTTTGTGATTGCCGCGGGGGAAATGGAAAGTTCGGCAGCGAGCGCTGTCGCCTTGCGAAGGCCGCTTGCCATCATTGCCTGTTTGAGCCGGTTGCCGCGTGCTATATCAATTTTGGGCTGGTCCATTGATCTACCTCTAGAATCAATCAGAAGTAGATAGGATTAAATTACTATTGTGTAGGAAATATTTCCTTTTTAGGGTGCGAATTCACTGAAATCTCGCATCAGCCCCAGCAGGTCGCAGAGAATTAAATCTGCTTCCGGCGATAGAGGACGATAGTCACACCCATAGCCATGAACGCCAAGGAAAACCAGGTGACCGCATAGACGAGATGGCTGTTGCGGAAATTGATCATCGTCAGGCCTCCGATCGGCACGCCGCCGGGATTGGGCGTGGCATCGGCATCGATGAAATAGGGTGCGACGGGACCAAGGCCTTTGGCGAGCGCGATGGCGGCAACATCACGGGAGTACCAGCGGTCAGCGACCGGATCGTTCGAGCGCAGGAAAGCGCCGCCGGGTTCGCTCATACGCAACAGGCCGGCGATCGTGACAGGACCGGCGACGATCTCGCTCGCCGCGGGATCGCGGCGGTCAGAGGGCAGAAAGCCACGATTGACAAGGACGGTCGACGAATCCGGAAGATGTAGGGGGGTCACCAGCCAGAAACCGGCGCCGCGCTCGGTTACGGCCTGAACGAGGACCGAGCTGCTGTGCTCGAACAGGCCTGTCGCGGTAACACGGCGATATTCGTCCTTTTCCGTGCTGATGCTGCCCCACTCTGGCGGCGCAGGTGCCGGCACCGGATCGGCGTGGATACGCGCTTCCACGCGGGCGATCAGGTCGAGTTTCCACAACAGGCGCTGGACCTGCCAGCTACCAAGCCCGATGAACACGGCCGCCAGTACCAGCATGGCAACAACAAAAACCAAACGCCCTTGGCGGGGGCGGCGGGTGGCGCCGGTCGTCCCGGAATGTTCTTTGGTCACCGTCATCCCCCGTCAGGGCATGTTCTTCATCATCTCCGGCGACATCGGCATCATGTTGGTATTGAGGTGATGCATGACCCAGAGCGAGCCGGCGAGCGTGATGCCGACGATGACGAGCGTGAAGATCAGCGCCATCATCGTCCAGCCGCCCTCTGAGCGCGGGCTCATATGCAGGAAGTAGACCATGTGGACGATGATCTGAACGACGGCAAGCGCCATGACGAGAAAGGCTGTCAAGAGTTTGCTGTCGAAGACGCCGGCCATGACGAGAATAAACGGAACCGCCGTCAGGATGACGGAAAGCCCAAAGCCGATCATGTAGCCCTTGAGCGAGCCATGGCCGGCCTCGTGGCCATGGCTGTGAGCGTGATGGGTATTGGCGGCATCTTCATGCGCGGGGGCGTGCGGGCGTGAGCTCATCCAAGGACTCCCATCAGATAGACAAAGGAGAAGACGCCGATCCAGATGACGTCGAGGAAGTGCCAGAACATCGACAGACACATCAGCCTGCGGCGATTTTCCGGGATCAGGCCATGTTTGGAGACCTGAACCATCAGCGTGATCAGCCAGATGATGCCGAAGGTGACATGCAGGCCGTGGGTTCCGACCAGCGTGAAGAAGGACGACAGGAACGCGCTGCGCGTCGGCCCGGCTCCTTCGTGGATCAGGTGTGCGAACTCGTAGAGTTCGAGACCGAGGAAGGCCGCGCCGAACAGGCCGGTGACGGCAAGCCAGAACAATGTTTCGGCCTTCGCGTTCCTTTCCATCTGCAGCATGGCAAAGCCATAGGTGATGGAGGAGAACAAAAGCATTGCCGTGTTGATCGCCACCAGCTGAAGGTCGAACAGGTCGGCCGGCGAGGGGCCGGCCGCATAGTTTCGACCAAGTACGCCGTGGGTGGCAAACAGCACCGCGAAAATCAGGCAGTCGCTCATCAGGTAGAGCCAGAAACCCAGATTGGTGCTGCCTTCCGGATGGTGATCTTCCGTCAGGTAGAAGACCGGCTTTTCGCTGTCTTGCGCTTGAGTGTCGTTTGCCATGTCAGGTCCGCTCCGCGAGCAGCTTGGAGTGCGCATCTTCCGTCGAGGTAACGATTTCCGCCGGGATGTAGAAGGCGCGGTTGTAGTTGAACGTATGGCCGATCGCCACTGCGATGAGACCGATGAAGGAGACGATCGCCAGCCACCAGATGTACCAGATCATCGCAAAGGCAAAGGCTATGCTGATGGCGGACAGAATGAGGCCGGTGCCGGTGTTCCTGGGCATGTGGATCCGCTTGAAGCCGGTGAGCGGACGCTCATAGCCGCGGTTCTTCATGTCGTACCAGCTGTCATGGTCATGCACGACCGGGGTGAAGGCGAAATTGTAGTCCGGTGGCGGCGACGACGTCGACCATTCGAGCGTGCGGCCGTCCCAGGGATCGCCGCCGCAGGCCAACTGATCGCGCCGCAGGAAGCTGACGACCAGCTGGATGATGAAGGACGCGATGCCGAGCGCGATCAGGCCGGCGCCGAAGGCCGCGATGATGAACCAGATCTGCAGCGACGGATCTTCAAACTGGGAGACACGGCGTGTCACGCCCATCAGGCCGAGTACGTAGAGCGGCATGAAGGCGAAGAAGAAGCCGATCTGCCAGAACCAGAAGGTCATCTTGCCCCAGAAATGATCGAGCTTGTAGCCGAAGGCCTTGGGCCACCAGTAGACGATGCCGGCCATCAGCCCGAACAGCACGCCGCCGATGATGACATTGTGGAAGTGGGCGATGAGGAAGAGCGAATTGTGCAGCACGAAGTCTGCCGGCGGGACGGCGAGCAGAACGCCGGTCATGCCGCCGATCACGAACGTGATCATGAAGCCGATCGTCCAGTACATCGGCAGTTCGTAGCGAATGCGGCCGCGATACATGGTGAAGAGCCAGTTGAACATCTTGGCTCCCGTCGGGATCGAGATGATCATGGTGGTAATGCCGAAGAAGGCGTTCACCGAAGCGCCCGAACCCATCGTGAAGAAGTGGTGCAGCCAGACGAGGTAGGAGAGGATCATGATGACGCAGGTTGCATAGACCATCGAGGCATAGCCGAAGAGGCGTTTGCCGCAGAAGGTCGCGACCACTTCGGAGAAGATGCCGAAGGCTGGCAGCACGAGGATATAGACTTCCGGATGGCCCCAGATCCAGATGAGGTTGATATACATCATCGGATTGCCGCCAAGGTCATTCGTGAAGAAGTTCGTGCCGGCGTAACGGTCGAGCGTCAGCAGTGCGAGCGTCGCGGTCAGGACCGGGAAGGTGGCGACGATCAGGATGTTGGTGCAAAGGGAGGTCCAGGTGAAGACCGGCATCTTCATGAAGGTCATGCCCGGCGCGCGCATCTTGACGATGGTGGCGATCAGGTTGATGCCCGACAATGTTGTTCCAACACCGGCGACCTGCAGGCCCCAGATGTAATAATCGACACCGACGCCTGGACTGTAGTCCGATCCCGACAGCGGCGGATAGGCGAGCCAGCCGGTGCGCGCGAATTCACCGACGAACAACGACATCATGATGATAACAGCGCCGGCCGTCGTCATCCAGAAGGAGAAATTGTTGAGGAACGGAAAGGACACGTCGCGCGCGCCGATCTGCAGCGGCACGACATAATTCATGAAACCCGTGACGAACGGCATCGCTACGAAGAAGATCATGATCACGCCATGCGCGGTGAAGATCTGGTCGTAGTGGTGCGGATTGAGGTAGCCCTCGTTGCCGTTGAAGGCGATTGCCTGTTGGACACGCATCATGATCGCATCGGCAAAGCCGCGCAGCAGCATGACGATCGCCAGGATGATGTACATGATGCCGATCTTCTTGTGATCGACACTGGTGAACCATTCTGTCCAGAGGTAGCCCCAGAGCTTGAACTTGGTGATCAGCGCCAAGACAGTGATGCCGCCAAGCGCCACGGCGAGGAACGTCACGATGAGAATGGGCTCGTGATAGGGAATGGCTTCAAAGGTAAGCCGTCCGAAGATGAATTCCGTCAAAGTGCTATAGCCGAACATGGTTTTATCCAAAATGTCCCGGACGCTGCGTTATGGCTGCGTCGTGTTGGTATTCAGTTGCGCCGGAGCGGGGCTGTTCTGATCGTTTCCGGGCATGGAATGGCCCTCGTGCATGTCGTGGTTCATCGGCTGCTGCTCATCCACGCCCTCGGCCGGTTGCTCGCTGCGCGCCGGGTTGCCGGTTGCCGGGAACGTCGCTGCCGGTGCCTCTTCGGCGCTATGGCGATTGTCATAATCCAGCCGCGCCCGGTTTTCAGCGCTTTCCGCGCCGCCGCCGCCCATCATGTCGATATGCATCATCTCGCTCATGCACATCTTGCCGGGATGAGCGCACATGTTGAGAACGGCATCATAGAGCCCGTCAGCGACAGTGGCATAATAGCGAACCGGTTCCTTGGTGCTCGGCTTTTCGAGCTTGAGATAGGCATCGCGGTTAAGGGCTGTGCCCTGTGCCTTGACTCGTGCGACCCACTGATCGAAGCCCGCCTGCTGCAGGCCATGGAACTTGAAGCGCATATGGGAAAAGCCGTCGCCGGAATAGTTGGCGGACAGGCCTTCATATTCGCCTTCTTTGTTGATGACGGCGTGAAGGCGCGTCTGCATGCCCGGCATGGCATAGATCATCCCGGCAAGAGCCGGCACATAGAAGGAATTCATCACCGAAGACGCGGTGATCTTGAAATTGATCGGCACATCGACCGGCGCTGCCATCTCGTTGACGGTGGCGATGCCGTATTCCGGGTAGAAGAACAGCCATTTCCAGTCCAGCGCCACCACTTCGACGGTGATCGGCTTCACTTCGGCAGGAATGGCGCGTTCCGCGTCAATCCGGTCCAAAGGACGGTAGGGGTCGAGCTTGTGGGTGCTGATCCAGGTCACCGCGCCGAGCGCGATGATGATGATCAGCGGCGCAGACCAGATGACCACTTCGAGCGCTGTCGAATGATGCCATTCGGGGTCATATTTGGCACTGGTATTGGAGCCACGGTACCGCCAGGCGAACAGCACCGTCAGGAACAGCACGGGCACGATGATCAGAAGCATCAGCACCGTCGAGATGACGATCAGGTCCCGCTGTTGCATGGCGATATCGCCGGACGGGGCCATGACAACCATGTTGCACCCGGCAAGAGCCAGGAGTGGCAACAGGGCGAGGAAGCGGCTGGCGGTTTTCCATTTTGACATAGCGGGCTCGAGTTTTTGCGTTCCGTCCGGTCCGCACTAACGAAGCACCCCTGATAACGGAATGAGGTGTGTCGTCGCAGTGCAGCAATTTGTCGCGTTGCAAAAAGTATGGCTGCGATCGAAGTCGAATGTCTGGCTGAGCTAAGGTATAAACGGTCTTTGCTTGAGGTCAAAGCCTCTGTGGCATTCCTGAACGGCGCCATCGTTTATAGGATGGACCGCAGCGGTTTTGCACCATATTCTTGATCAAAGCCCGGCCTGGGTTCACATTGTGATGAAATCGGAATCCTGCGAGGAGAAAAGATTATGGGCGTGGCTGCAAATCCTTCGTCATCGGGGCTCGAACGGGACGCCCGGCGCATGCATGGCGACAAGCCGCTTTCGGCAGGCAGCATTGCGCTTGGTGTGATCATCGGCCGCATGTCGGAGTTTTTCGATTTCTTCGTCTATGGCCTCGCCTCCGTCCTGGTCTTTCCGCGGCTGATCTTCTCGTTTGCGCCCAATCCGGTGGCGGCAACGATGATGTCCTTTGCGGTCTTCTCACTGGCTTTCCTGGCGCGGCCGGTTGGCTCTTTCGTGTTCATGTGGATCGACCGCAACTACGGACGCGGCACGAAGCTGACCATTGCTCTGTTCATTCTCGGCGGCTCCACGGCGTCCATCGCGTTTCTGCCGGGCTATGAAACCATCGGATACTGGTCGGTGGCGCTTCTGGCGCTGTTCAGGCTCGGTCAGGGCTTTGCGCTCGGCGGCGCATGGGACGGCCTTGCATCCCTGCTCAATCTCAATGCCCCGCCAAACCGCCGTGGATGGTACGCGATGATCCCGCAGCTTGGGGCGCCCATCGGATTTGCGCTGGCCAGCACCCTGTTCGGTTATTTCGTTGCCAATCTGTCCGACGCGGATTTCCTGTCCTGGGGATGGCGCTATCCATTCTTCGTGGCTTTCGCGATCAACGTCGTGGCGCTGTTTGCCCGTCTGCGCATCGTTGCCAGCCAGGAATTCGGCTCGGCGCTCGAAAACAACGAGCTGCAGGCGCGGCCGGTTTTCGAAATGCTAAGCAAGCACGGATCCGACGTTCTGCTGGGAGCCTTCGCGCCGCTGGCAAGCTTTGCCATGTTCCACCTCGTCACGATCTTTCCGTTGAGCTGGGTAACGCTGTTTGGCGGCCAGTCGGCGGCGCAGTTTTTGTGGGTGCAGGTGGCCGGCGCTGCCGTCGGATTTGTCGCCATCATCCTGTCCGGCGTCATCGCCGACCGTATCGGGCGCCGCAATCAGCTGATGATCGGCGCGGTCATCATCGCCATCTTCTCGTTCTCGGCACCATTCCTGCTGGATGCGGGCCGTTCGGGCCAGGACGCCTTCATCATCATCGGCTTCGGAATTCTCGGCCTGTCCTTCGGACAGGCGTCCGGCGCCGTCTCGTCGCGGTTCGGGCAGTATTACCGCTATACCGGCGCGGCCTTGACCTCCGATCTTGCCTGGCTGATCGGTGCCGGTTTTGCACCGCTGGTCGCGCTCGGCCTTGCCAGCAATTTCGGCATCATCTTCATCGGCGGTTATCTGATATCCGGCGCGATCTGCACGATCGTCGCGCTCAGCGTTACCCGGGCGCTGGATATGAGCGGCGAACCGGATGCGAAATCCACAAAATAGCCTTGCCATGAACACCTGGCCGTCACGGGTGACGGCCAGGTTTGGGTGCGCGCCGAGGAGCGCAACGCTGGCGACATGGCAAGTCTACTGCTTGCGTGGCCAAGTATCGGCGAGACGGTAGCCGGCTGGCCATGGGTCATCCGGGTCGAGCATGATCTGATGGGTACCGGTCACCCAGGCGCGGCCGGAGATTTCGGGCACGATTGCCGCCCGTCCGCCCACGGTCGTTTCACGGACAATCTGGCAATCGAAATGCGAGCCGATAATCGATTCGCCGCGGAACTTCTGTCCCACCCTGATCTGGCCGCGCGCATGCAGCACGGCCAAGCGAGCCGAGCAACCGGTTCCTGTCGGCGAACGGTCGAGTTTGGCCGGCTGGATGACCACCGTGTTGCGTCCATGCAGAATGCCGTCGCGCTCTTCTACTGGAAGGGTCAGCTGGCAGAAAGAGATGTGGTTCCACTCAGGATTTTCCGAGTGGGAGAAGCCGAGTTGCTCGTTGGCTGCGCGGGTGATCCGGATACCGGTCTCGGCCAGTTCACGCGCCTCGTCAGGCGTCACCGAAAAACCCAGCGAGCGTGCATCTGCAATGACAAAACTGTCGCCGCCATAGGCGGTATCGACGGTGAGTGTGCCAAGGCCCTCCACTTCTAGCTTGGCATCGAGCCTGGCTGCGAAGGAGGGAACGTTGGTCACGGTGATGCGCTCGGCCTTGCCGTTGCGGCAGAGGGCGACCACATCGACCAGGCCGCCCGGCGCCTCCAGTACCATCCTGGTTTCCGGTTCCTGCATCGGCACGATGCCGGTGTCGAGCAGTACGGTCGAGACGCAGATCGAGTTTGAGCCCGACATCGGCGGCGTATCCTCCGGCTCCATGATGATGAAGCCCATCGTTGCGCGTGGATCCTTCGGCGGCACCAGCAGATTGATGTGGCGGAACACCCCGCCGCGCGGTTCGTTGAGCACGAAGTTGCGCAACGTCTGGTCCTCGGCGATGAACCCCCGCTGTTCCCACAGGGTCTCGCCGGGGGGCGGGGCAACGCCGCCGACAATCACGTCCCCCACTTCGCCTTCGGCGTGGCAGGAAACGATGTGGATTACCTTGCTGCTGCGCATAGTCCTCTCCTCTTGAATGCTCCTGAACCGTCCCATGACGGCAGAATGAGACTGTTTTCTCCGCCGCGGAGCCGCATGACATTTCATGTGATAAGAAAATTGAGTCAAATATACAATTTGTATTTTCAAGGTTCGTTTTGAAATTGGGATGCCTTCCCATCCGATTTATGTCGCCTTTTCCGATCAACTGCGCAGAAACGGTTGATCCTGCCCTCAGGGAAAAGTATTCCTTTTGTCGACAAAGGATTGAAGACATGACAGATATCGACATCAGCCCCATTCCCGAACGTAAACGCGGCTCCGGCGTCAAGATGGTCTACGACCTCTTGCGCGACGAGATTCTCGATCTTGTATTGCCGCCCGGAAGCCCGATCGACGAGGTGCAGCTGGCCGAACGCTTCAAGATGTCTCGAACGCCGATCCGCGAGGCTTTGGTGCGGTTGGCGGGTGAGGGGTTGATAGACACATTGCCGAACCGCTCGACGATGGTGGCAAACATCGATTTTCTCAACATGCACACCTTCTTCGATGCGCTTGTGCTGATGTATCGCGTCACGACGAAGCTGGCGGCGCAATATCACAGGCCGGAAGACCTGGAGGTGATTCGCGCGCATCAGGCCGAATTCGCCGCTGCCGTGCAGGCGCAGGATGCTCTGGCGATGATCGCTACCAACGCAGCATTTCACTCGGCCATCGCCGAGGCCGGCCGCAATACCTATTTCACCGGGCTCTTCAACCGCCTGCTGGATGAGGGGCGGCGTATGCTGAGGCTGTATTACCAGTCCTATAATGACAGACTGCCGCAGCGCTTCGTCGAGGAGCATGACGACATCATTGCCGTCATCGCCAAGCGCGATGTCGAAGAGGCCGACCGGTTGGCGAGATTGCATGCGGAGCAGATCGTCCATCAGATCCAGAAACTGTTTGCCCGCGAGGACAGGCTCGACATGGTGCTTTGATCGCTAAAATTCTTGTCGACAAATAATATACAACGTGCAATATAGCTCCAGAGGCCCAGGATTGGCGCGCAAAGGTGCGCGCCGTTCTCTGCCGGTCCGGCAAGGTCAAAAGGAGTTTGTTATGACGGCCAAAATCTTTTCTGGCGTGATCCCCGCGCTGATGACCCCTTGTAACGAAGACCGGTCACCGGACTTCGACGCACTCGTGCGCAAGGGAAAAGAGTTGATTGCCCAGGGAATGTCGGCCGTTGTCTATTGCGGCTCGATGGGTGACTGGCCGCTCCTGACCGATGCGCAGCGCATGGAAGGCGTCGAGCGCCTGGTGAAGGCGGGCGTGCCCGTGATCGTCGGCACAGGCGCCGTCAACAGCGCGCTGGCCGTTGCACACGCAGCCCATGCGCAGGCAGTTGGCGCGCAGGGCCTGATGGTCATCCCGCGGGTGCTGTCGCGTGGCTCTTCGGTCATTGCCCAGAAGGCCCACTTCAAGGCGATCCTGGCTGCCGCACCGGACCTTCCGGCCGTTATCTACAACAGCCCCTATTATGGCTTTGCCACCCGCGCTGAGCTGTTCTTCGCGCTGCGTGCCGAACATCCGAACCTGATCGGGTTCAAGGAATTTGGCGGTCCGGCCGACATGCGTTATGCGGCCGAGCACATCACCAGCCAGGACGGTGTTTCGCTGATGATCGGCGTCGATACCGCCGTTTTCCATGGCTTCGTCAACTGCGGTGCGACTGGCGCCATCACCGGTATCGGCAACGTCCTGCCGAAGGAAGTGATCCATCTCTGCAACCTGTCCCAGGCTGCTGCCGAAGGTGACGCAGATGCGCGCCTGCGGGCCCTGGAGCTGGAGCAGGCGCTGGCCGTGCTCTCCTCCTTTGATGAAGGCCCGGACCTCGTTCTCTACTTCAAGCACATGATGGTGTTGAAGGGCGACACGGAATACGCGCTGCACTTCAACGCATCGGATGCGCTCACCGACAGCCAGCGTGGATACGTCGAGGCCCAGTTCAAGCTGTTCAACAGCTGGTATGCCGAATGGAGCAAGCTCGCTGGCGCCGTCCAGAAGTACAAAGGCTGAGATTAAATTCTCCTGAACTGCAAAGGCCCTCCAATCGGAGGGCCTTTGCACGTGCGAGGCCTGCGGCGCGATGCGCAAGCCGGTATCGAGCGTTGTTAAACTGCGTCCAGTCCGAGCGTGTGAAGCCGGTCGAGCTGCTCCATCTCCGAAGCCGTCAGGACGATGCCGCTGGCCTGCGATTTCGCGCGGGCGGCATAGCGCCGCTGCGACGGCAGACGGGCGCCCTGACCGACCATTGCCTCGAACAGGATCTCGGCCCGGGCAAACGGATTGCCGGGACGGTCAGAACCAAAGCCTTCGGGAGAAAACGCGATGATCAGCTCGCCATGGGCGGGCGCAAGGGCGGTTGAGCCAAGCGCATCCAGCACTTCCGGGCTGGTCAGGTCGCCGATCATGATCCCGGCAAGCAGCTCGATCATCGTCGAAATGGCCGAGCCCTTATGCTCGCCGAACGGGAGCATCGCACCGGCAAGCGCCGCTTCGGGATCGGTGGTCGGCTGCCCGTCGGCGTCAATCGCCCAGCCTTCTGGTAGGGCTTTTCCGGCCCGTCTGTGCAGCTCGATCTCGCCACGCGCCGCAACCGATGTGGCGAAGTCGAAAACATAGGGCGGCTTGCCGGTGCGGGGCCAGCCGAAGGCGAGCGGGTTGGTGCCGAGCAGTGGTTTCGTGCCGCCGCTCGGTGCGACCGTGGCATAGCTTGGGCACATGACGATACCGGCAAGTCCAAGCTCCGTCAGCGCCTCTGCTTCCGGCCAGAGTGCGGACAAATGGGTGCAGTCATTGATGGCAAGGGCCGCAATGCCGCTGGAGCGGGCGCGCTCAGCCAATACCGGAAGACCGAGTTCGAACGCCGCAGTAGCAAAGCCGCCCTTGGCATCGACCTTGACGATTGCTGACCGGTGCTGCGGCAGCAGTTCGGGTTTGGCTGTCGGGTTGACCTTGCCGGCCTTGACAGTGCGCAGCGCGCCTTCGATCCGGTAGATGCCATGCGATTTGCAGGCGTCCCGTTCGGCGGCAACGATCACGCGGGTGATGGCTGCAGCTTGTAACGCGCTCAGCCCGGCCTTGGTGAAGACGGCTTTTACGCGCTCCTCCAGATCGGCGATCGTCAGGGTGTGGGTATCGCTCATGGTGTGCCCCTCCTTTTTAGGCGCAGATATATCCAAATGGGTTGATATCCTGCATACAAAAAGTATACAAATTTGCCAAACGTAATTCGGCCCGGCATGCCTGCCGCTTGCGCCAGTTTGAGAGAAAAGGATTTGCCCATGCCCTTCATACCCAGCGGAAAACACCTTATCGCAGGCGAATGGCTGGGTGGTTCCGGCACTTTCGTCTCGTCACCGGCCAAAGGCCCGGCGCATCAGTTCGCCATCGGAACCGTGGAGCTGGTCAACCGCGCCTGTGAAGCAGCCGAGGCTGCCTTCTGGAGCTTTAGCGATTCTGATCGCAGCACGCGGGCTGCCTTCCTGCGCGCCATCGCCGATGAGATCGACGCCCGCGCCGATGTGATCACGGAAATCGGCAGCCAGGAGACCGGTCTGCCGGAAGCCCGCCTGATCGGCGAACGGGGCCGCACGACGGGGCAGTTGCGGCTGTTTGCCAGCCATATCGAAAGCGGCGATTATCTCGACCGCCGTTTCGACAAAGCATTGCCGGACCGCCAGCCGGCGCCACGCCCCGAGATTCGCCTGATGCAGCGCCCGGTCGGTCCGGTTGCTGTGTTCGGAGCATCGAATTTCCCGCTGGCTTTCTCGACGGCGGGCGGCGATACGGCGGCAGCGCTCGCAGCCGGTTGCCCGGTTGTGGTCAAGGGGCATTCCGCCCATCCCGGCACCGGCGAAATCGTCGCGCAGGCGATCGAGGCGGCCATCCGCAGCACCGGCGTTCATCCGGGTGTCTTCTCGCTCATCCAAGGCGGCAACCGGGATGTCGGTCATGCGGTGGTGCAGCACCCGCTGATCAAGGCGGTCGGCTTTACCGGATCGCAGGCCGGTGGGCGTGCGCTGTTCAATCTTTGCGCCGCCCGGTCTGAACCGATCCCGTTCTTCGGCGAACTCGGCTCGGTCAATCCGATGTTCCTGCTGCCGGTGGCGCTGGCAGAAAGAGCCGAGGCCCTGGGCCAGGGCTGGGCAGGTTCGCTCGTCATGGGGGCAGGGCAGTTCTGCACCAATCCCGGCGTTGCCGTTGTCATTGATGGTGCCGATGCCGACCGCTTTGCAACGGCTGCCGTCGAGGCATTGGGCAAGGTCGCGCCGCAGACCATGCTGACCGACGGAATTGCCAAGGCCTATCACGACGGACAGGCGAGCTTTACCTCGCGCAACACCGTCAAGCCGCTGCTGGTCACGCAATCGTCCGGCCGCGCCGCGTCCCCCAATCTGTTCGAAACGACGGGCGAGCGGTTCATGTCCGATCATGCGCTGAGCGAAGAAGTCTTTGGTCCGCTTGGCCTTCTGGTGCGGGTGAGTTCACAGGAGGAAATGGAAAACGTCGCACGGTCGATCGAGGGGCAGCTGACCGTGACGTTGCATATGGACGACGCCGACATCGAAACCGCAAAGCGCCTGCGTCCGCTGCTTGAACGTAAGGCTGGACGCATTCTCGTCAATGGCTTCCCGACCGGTGTCGAGGTCGTCGATTCCATGGTCCATGGCGGTCCATATCCGGCGTCGACCAACTTCGGGGCAACCAGCGTCGGCACCATGTCGATCCGCCGGTTCCTGCGTCCGGTCTCCTACCAGAACCTGCCGGAGGCACTGCTGCCCAAGGACCTGCTTGCATAATCGTGCGGTAAGGCGGGCGTTACGTTGACGATTGTTGCGCGAAAGTTAGGAAATACGAATATTTGTGTACTTTTTGTATACTCTTTGTATTTTGTGATTGATTTGCGCGCGGGGAATCGAAATAGTGCGCCTGCCGCAGATCGGCACATCAATCTAGGGAGAGAGAGATTAAGATGAAAACTTCGGTCCTCGCGTTCAGCCTCTTGGCCGCAACCGCTCTGGCCAGCCAGGCTCACGCCGACAAGCTGGACGACATTATCGCCTCGGGAACATTGCGTTGCGCCGTTGTGCTGGATTTCCCTCCGATGGGAGCCCGTGACGAAAGCAACAACGCCATTGGCTTCGATGTCGATTATTGCAACGATCTGGCCAAGGCCCTCGGCGTCACCGCCGAAATCGTTGAAACTCCGTTCCCGGAGCGTATTCCGGCCCTGATGTCGGGCCGCGTCGATGTTGGTGTTGCCTCGACCTCCGACACGCTTGAGCGTGCCAAGACTGTCGGCATGACCATTCCTTACTTTGCCTTTGAAATGGCCGTGACCGCCAACGAGAAATCGGGCGTCAAGTCATTTGAAGACATGAAGGGCAAGGTCGTTGGCGCCACTGCCGGCACCTATGAAGCCATTGCGCTGGAAGAACAGGTCAAGGCCTGGGGCGCTGGGGAATTCCGTCCGTACCAGACGCAGGCAGACGTGTTCCTGGCGCTGAGCCAGGGCCAGCTCGATGCCACCGTGTCCACCTCGACAGTGGCGCAGGCCAACGTCAAGACCGGCAAGTTCCCCGGTATCGCTGTCGTCGGCAAGGCGCCGTTCGACACTGACTACGTTGCCCTGTTCACCAACCGCGAGGAATATGGGCTGATCAACTACCTCAATCTCTTCGTCAACCAGCAGGTACGCACCGGCCGCTATGCCGAGCTTTATCAGAAGTGGGTTGGCGGCGAGGTTCCGAACCTCTCTGTAAACGGCGTCTATCGCTAAGCAGATCGTTTCGCTGGTGGCGCGGGTAATCCCGCGCCACTGTCCCTCTTGAGGAGAAGAAACGGCGATGTTGAACTACACCTTTCACTGGAACCAGGCGTTCAAAGCCCTGCCGCAGATGCTTGACGGCGCGGTGGTAACCCTGCAGATCGCGCTTCTGTCGATGGTCCTCGGGGTGGCGTTTGCCCTGACCCTGACGGCGTTCCGCCTGTCCGGCAGCCGTATCCTCAGCGGATTTGCGACCACCTGGGTCGAGATCGCGCGCAATACGCCCGCCCTGTTCCAGATCTACATGGCCCATTTCGGGCTTGGCAATTTCGGCATTCATCTCAGTCCCTATACGGCGCTGCTGATGGGGATTGCCTTCAATAATGCAGGCTATCTGGCGGAAAATTTCCGCGGCGCGCTCAAGGCCATTCCCGACACCCAGGCCCGCGCCGGGCGTTCGCTTGGCATGACCCCGATCCAGGCCTTCCGGCTGATCGTCCTACCACAGATGCTGCGCGTCGCCTTCCTGCCGGCCACCAACCAGATGGTCTGGGCCATCCTGATGACGTCGCTCGGCGTGACCGTCGGCATGAACACCGACCTTGCCGGCATCACGCAGGAACTCAACGCGCGGTCGTTCCGCACCTTTGAATTCTTCGCACTTGCCGCGGTGATCTACTACATCATCGCGAAACTCGTGACGCTCGCTGCCCGGCTGCTTGCCGCGCGCATGTTCAAATATTGAGAGAGGTGAGAGATGTTTGATACTGCACTCACCTGGAATGACCTCGCCTTTCTGGCGCAAGGCGCGGCAATGACGCTTGCGGTCACTGCTGTGTCGGTAACGGCTGGCACCGTGCTCGGGATTGTCTTCGGTGTCCTGCGTGTTCAGCTTGGCCCGCTATGGTCAGCCCCGCTGACCTTCGTGCTCGATGTGTTCCGCTCGGTGCCACTGTTGATCCAGCTTGTTCTCGGCAACGCTTTGCAGGCTATCGCCAAACTCGGCTGGGCGCCGTTCACCACATCCTGCGTGGTGCTGTCGCTCTATACCGCAGCCTATTGTTCCGAAATCGTCCGCGGCGGCATCGGTGCGGTTCCGGCGACGACACGCCGCGCGGCCCGCTCGCTCGGCATGACCTGGTGGCAGGATATGCGCTATATCGTGGCGCCTCTGGCCACGCGCGTCTCGCTGCCGGCCTGGATCGGCCTGACGCTCGGCGTCATGAAGGATTCAGCCCTGGTGCTCTGGCTCGGCCTCATCGAGCTGTTGCGCGCCTCGCAAATTCTGGTCACCCGCTTGCAGGAGCCGCTGTTCATCCTTTTGATCTGCGGCGTGATCTACTTCGTCATCAGCTTCCCCATCGCCCGGCTTGGCGGGTATCTCGAAAGACGGTGGTCCCCCAATGATTGAAATTAAAGACGTTCGCAAATCCTTCAGCACGCTGGAGGTTTTGAAGGGGATCAACCTCACGGTGAACAAGGGTGAGGTTGTCACCATCATCGGCGGTTCCGGATCGGGAAAATCCACGCTCCTGACCTGCATCAACGGGCTGGAGCCGATCAATTCGGGGCAGATCACCATCGATGGCACGGTTGTTCATGCCAAGGATACCGATCTCAACAAGCTGCGCCGCAAGGTCGGCATTGTCTTCCAGCAGTGGAACGCATTTCCGCATCTGACGGTGCTGGAAAACGTCATGCTGGCACCGCGTAAGGTTCTGGGCCTTGCCAAGGAAAAGGCCGAGGAGATCGCCGTCAAGCAGTTGACCCATGTGGGCTTGCGCGAAAAACTATCGGTCTATCCGAACCGCATGTCTGGCGGTCAGCAGCAGCGCATGGCGATTGCCCGGGCGCTGGCCATGTCGCCGGAATACATGCTGTTCGACGAAGTCACCTCGGCGCTTGATCCGATGCTGGTCGGCGAAGTGCTCGACACGCTGAAGATGCTGGCGGAAGAGGGCATGACGATGATCTGCGTCACCCACGAAATGGCCTTCGCCCGCGACGTTTCCGACCGGGTCGCCTTCTTCCATCATGGGGTCATGGCTGAAATCGGCACGCCGGATCAGCTCTTCGGCGCACCGCAGCATCCCGATACCCAGGCCTTCCTGGCGAGCGTCCGCTGATGGCGCATCCCGACGTCATTGTCATTGGTGCCGGGGTCATCGGGCTCTCGGCGGCGATCGCCGCACAGGCGCGGGGAATGACGGTTACCGTGCTGGACCGCGAAGGCCCGGCAGCCGGCGCATCTGCCGGCAATGCCGGGGCTTTCGCCTTTACCGATATCCTGCCTCTTGCCTCGCCGGGCATTTTGAAAAGGGCGCCGAAATGGCTGCTTGATCCGCTTGGGCCGCTGTCGGTTCCACCGGCCTATGCGCTCAAGATCGCTCCCTGGATGTTCCGCTTCTGGCGGGCCTGCACGCCCGAACAGGTCGCGAAATCCACGACGGTGCAAACCGCGTTGATGGATCTTTCGAAGGCAGAGCTTGAACCCTTCCTGCAGCGGACAGGCACGTTGCCGATGCTGCGCAAGGACGGAAATCTCCAGGTCTATGAAAGCGCTGCAGAACTGAAGGCCTCACTGCCCGGATGGAAGGTGCGCGAGGCGCACGGCATCGAATTCCACCACGTCGATGCTTCCGGCATGGCCGACATCCAGCCGGGGCTCGATGCGCGTTTCACCCACGGCACCTTCACGCCGGGCTGGTACTCGATTGCCGACCCGAAACCCTACACGCTCGCGCTGGCGGATTATTTCCGCAGCCAGGGCGGCATCCTGGAGCGCACCAACGTCACGGCACTGCGGCCGGTCGAGGGCGGGGTCGAAGTTCTGAGCGAAGGCGGAGAAATCCGCCATGGACTGCAGGTCGTGCTATCGGCGGGCGCTTTTTCCCACCGCATCGCGCGCAGCCTTGGTGAGCGCATTCCGCTGGAAACGGAGCGCGGCTACAATACGACGCTGCCGGCCGATGCGTTCGACCTGCGGACGCAGGTCACCTTCGGCGGTCACGGCTTCGTCGTCACGCGCCTGTCGACAGGGATCCGCGTTGGCGGCGCCGTCGAACTTGGCGGACTGGATTTGCCACCGAATTTCCGCCGCTCGGAAGCCATGTTGAAGAAAGCCAAGGATTTCCTTCCCGGGCTGAAAACGCAGGGCGGCACGCAGTGGTTCGGCTTCCGTCCGTCGCTGCCCGACAGCCTGCCGGCCATCGGCCGCGCCCGGGCGACGCCACGGGTCATCCACGCCTTCGGGCATGGCCATCTTGGCCTGACGCAATCAGCCGGAACCGCCCGGTTGGTCGCCGACCTCCTGACTGGTAAAACACCACCGATCGACATCACATCCCTTTCGCCGCAACGCTTCTGACAAAGGTCCTTTACCATGGCCACCTATACCTTCTCCTGCCTTGACGGCCATACCTGCGGAAACCCGGTCCGCCTCGTTTCGGGCGGTGGGCCGCGCCTTGAGGGCGCCAACATGCTGGAGAAGCGCGCCCATTTCCTGCGCGAATTCGACTGGATTCGCACAGGCCTGATGTTCGAGCCGCGCGGACATGACATGATGTCGGGCTCGATCCTCTATCCGCCGACCCGCCCCGACTGCGACGTTGCGGTTCTCTTCATCGAGACCTCCGGCTGCCTGCCGATGTGCGGCCACGGCACCATCGGCACCATCACCATGGCGATCGAGAACGGCCTGATCATGCCGCGCGAACCCGGAAAGCTGTCGATCGATGCGCCGGCCGGCAAGGTTGATATCACCTATCGCCAGGAGGGCCGCTTTGTTGAAGAGGTCCGTCTCACCAACGTTCCCGGCTTCCTCTTTGCCGAAGGATTGACGGCCGAGGTCGAGGGACTGGGCGAGGTCGTCGTCGATGTCGCCTATGGCGGCAACTTTTATGCCATCGTCGAGCCGCAGAAGAATTTCCGTGACATGGCCGATCATACGGCAGGTGAGCTGATCGGCTGGAGCCCCAAGCTGCGGGCAGCGCTGAATGCAAAATACGAGTTCGTCCATCCCGAACATCCAGAGATCCTGGGGCTGAGCCATATCCAGTGGACCGGCAAGCCGACGGACGCCACCGCCCATGCCCGCAACGCCGTCTTCTACGGCGACAAGGCCATCGACCGCTCGCCCTGCGGCACCGGCACCTCGGCGCGCATGGCCCAGCTCGCCGCCAAGGGCAAGCTCGCTGTCGGCGATGAATTCATCCACGAATCGATCATCGGCTCGCTGTTCAAGGGGCGGGTTGAGGCGGCCACCAAGGTTGCCGGTCGCGATGCCATCATTCCCTCGATTGCCGGTTGGGCGCGCATGACCGGGATCAACACGATCTTCATCGATGACCGCGATCCGTTTGCCCATGGTTTCGTCGTCAAATGAGTGATCCGTTGCACGCCTCCAGCATCCTTGCCGGCAACGCCGAGGGACCGGTCATCGCATCGGCCGAGCCCTTGAGCTTCTGGGGCGGGGTCTCGCCCGCGACCGGCAGCATCATCGACGTACATCATCCCCTCCACGGCATCTGTCTGACCGGCGGCATCCTGATGATGCCGTCGAGCCGGGGGTCTTGCACCGGATCGGGCGTGCTTCTCGATCTTATCCTGACCGGCCGGGCGCCGGCGGCGCTGGTGTTCATCGAAGCCGAGGACGTGCTGACACTGGGCGCGCTGATCGCGGCTGAAATGTTCGGCAAGCCGCTTCCCGTTCTGCGTCTCGCACCGGAGAGTTTTGCGGCGCTGTCGCGTGCCAAAACCGCGCGGATAACCGCAACCTCGATCGAGGCGGACGGCGTGACGCTGCCCGTTACACCACCGCGTGTCGCGACGCTTGATCTCAGCGACACCGACCGCGCGATGCTGAATGGCGAACAGGGTCAGGCGATCCAGCAGGCGATGCGGATCATCTGCGCCATGGCGGCCCAGCAGGGCGCAAACAGTCTGGTCGATGTGACGCAGGGGCATATCGACGGCTGCATCTATGCGAGCCCGGCCAACCTGGTTTTTGCCGAGAGAATGGCGGACATGGGCGCGCAGGTTCGCGTGCCGACGACCATGAATGCGATCTCCGTCGATCATGCCAACTGGCGGGCGCAGGGTGTGCCGAGCACCTTCGGCGATCCGGCCGCAAGGCTCGCCGATGCCTATGTCCGCATGGGCTGCCGCCCGACCTTCACCTGCTCTCCCTACCTTCTGGCCAGCGCGCCGCAAGCAGGCGAAGCGATTGCATGGGCAGAATCGAACGCGGTGATCTTTGCCAATACGGTGCTCGGCGCCCGCACGCCAAAACATCCCGATTTCCTCGATCTTTGTATCGCTCTCACCGGTCGCGCGCCGCTGTCAGGGGTTTATCTCACGGAAAACCGCAAGGCAGGGACGGTCATCGACGTGGACTTGCCTGAAAATATCGACGACGCCTTCTGGCCTTTGATCGGCTATCTCGCCGGGCATGCCGCGCCAGATAGCATCCCTTTGTTGCGCGGTCTCGCTTCCGCGCAACCTTCGACAGACGACCTCAAGGCGTTGTGCGCCGCTTTCGGTACCACCTCAGCTGCACCGATGCTGCACATCGAAGGCGTAACACCGGAAGCCGAAGGGGCGGCAGTCGCAGGTGCGAAGCGGAAAACCATCACCCGCGCCGAAATGGCAGAGGCCTGGACACGGCTGAATGCGGGACCGGAGCAGGTTGAACTTGTCGCTATCGGCAGCCCGCATGCCTCGCTCAATGAGTGCCGGGCGCTGGCGGCGGCGCTTGCCGGGCGCAAGCGTCATCCGGATGTCGCGGTCATCGTCACGGCAGGCCATCATGTGATCGCAGAGGCGCGCGCCGAGGGGACACTCTACAGCCTCGAACAGAGCGGCGTGCGCATCGTGCCAGACCTCTGCTGGTGTTCGATCAGTGAACCGGTTTTCCCGGCGCACACCCGCACGCTGATCACCAATTCCGGCAAATACGCCCATTACGGCCCGGGCCTCAGCAACCGTGCCGTTCGCTTCGGCAACCTTGCCGATTGCGTCGAGGCAGCCGTGAGCGGTGGCGTCCCGGCGCGGCTTCCCGTCTGGCTTCGGTAGGCGCGTTCGCGGCTCAAGCCGGACAGTCCAGCGGCCGCCGGCATACGGCATAACAGGATGCCGTGCGGTTTTATCATTTCATCTGGCGTCAACCGCTCGCGGTGGATATGCTTGTCTTCATGGATTCGCGCCACGCCACTTTAACGGACACCCCACGCATTCAGCCACCTGTCCTTCCGGGCTGGGCGGCATTACGGGGCTCCCCGAACGACGCGGATGCGGCGTTCATGGCCGGGGCAGCCCTCAATTCGCTCGATACACTGGTCCGGTCCGAGGCTGTTTGGGCCGGCGCGTGGCGCCAGCGCCTTGGTCTTCGGTCGGCTGTTTCCGCGTTGCGGCTGCTGGGGCGTCCGGAGGAAGACGGGGCGTTGCGCGATGCCGTTTTGCTGTTGGCGCCGGGCGGCGATCCGGGTCCGGCCGGAAATGTGCTTGTGGCTTACAAAAGACTGTCCAGCCGCATGATGTCCATCAATGCAAAGACGTTGCAGGAAATAGCGGACCTCTTGGCGCTGCGTTGGGACAATGCGCTGGAAGAGGTGCCGGGCGTGATCGATGATGTGATCAGGGACGATCGGGCAGCGCCCTTTGCCGTCACTGGGCTGGTGGCGAAAGTTTGCGAACTTCGCCCTGATGCGGAAATACTCGCCTGGTGGCTTGCTGACTGGATATTGGCCAGGAAACTGGGTTGGCAGTACCCGGTACCCCTGTTGATGGCGGAGCGTTACGGGGCAGCGTTCCGGACCAATACGGGGAAGGGCCGGGTGCAGCCGGGGGACGCATCCTTTGCGCGGGCGGTCTGTCTGGCTCTGGTGAAGGGCGTATCGGAGGCGCTGCGTCAGGCGGCTGAAACCGGCCGCCGCGCCGAGCAACTCCTTGCGGTGGCGCCGAAGTTGCGCAGCAAGGGCGCCAATGCCGTCATTCGTCAGTTGTTGAACGAGGATGCACTATCCGCCTCGGCGCCAGGAGCCCACCTTTCCCGTTGGGCCAGCCGGCGGTTGTTCGAACGCCTTGAAACGCTGGGCGCGGTGCACGAACTATCCGGGCGTTCGACGTTCCGGATCTACGGATTGTGACATGGCGGGACAAAGCGTAGCCAAGTTGGACGGGCCGGGAAAGAGGGCGGCGAAGGCAGGCGAAACAGGCTTCGATCGCGAGCTGGACGATCTGCCACCGGACCTGCGCTGGCGCGAGTGGATGATGCGCGCCGAGGCGGTGATATTTGCTTCGGCCGTACCGGTCGATCGCGATGCCTTGGCGCGCGTGGTCGGCAAGAATTGCAGCATCGACCTCCTGATCGACGACCTGCGCGAGGAATTGCGCGGCAGGCCCTATGAGCTGGTTTCGGTGGGCGGTGGCTGGCAGCACCGCACACGGGCTTCCTACACCCGCACGATACAGGCTTCGGCTGCGCCGACGCGGTCGGCTGCCGCGGCGCTGTCACAGCATGAGGCGATGGTGCTGATGGCGGTGGGATATTTCCAGCCGGTGACCCGTGGCGAACTGTCGGCAATGTTTGGCAAGGACATCAGCCGCGATACGATTGCCGGGTTGCGCCAGGCGCAGTTCATTGCACCTGGCCCGCGCAGCCCAACGCCGGGTGCACCCTATACTTATGTCACGACGCCCTTTTTCCTCTCAGCATTCGGCTTCGACACGCTACGCGATCTTCCGGACATCGAAATGCTCGAGGATGCCGGCCTGTTGAACAGGAAGAGCGTGACGGCGGAGATGATGGGAATTGGAACTGCCGGCGATGACGAAGAGGATTGACCTGATCATGCTGCGTGAAGCCGTGGGATTTTCCGCGAAAGCCGGGGCGTGGTTGTGCGTGCTCCTCGCTTGCCTTTCCATGTTACCCGTTGCTGCGCACGCAGAATGGAAGGCCACCGAAGTGGTGCAACCCTATTTGATCGCCGGCAAGACGGGTGCAGAGCTCTATTCATCGATCGGCGAACGCGGGCCGAGCATCGGCGGCAAGGGCCGGGCAATCGCGCTGACCAATTTCAAGCTGACATGGACCCGGAAATACGAGCCGCAGGGCAATGCCTGCGTCCTCGTTTCGGCGCGGCCGAAATTGACGATCACCTATATGCTGCCGAAGCCCGCAGAACGCTTGCCGCCTGCGATGGTTAAGATCTGGGAAACATTCATTACCGGTGTGCATAAACACGAACTGGTGCATGGTGACCTCATCAAGGACATGGTCAGGAAGATCGAAGCCGTATCCGTGGGGTTATCCGCCGCCGGCGATCCGAAGTGCCAGAAGATCCGCGTTGAACTCACGCAGCGCCTCGGCGAGCTTTCGCGCGCGCAGCGGCAGCAAAGCCGCGATTTCGACCGTGCCGAACTCAGCAATGGCGGAAACATTCACCAGCTCGTCCTCGCATTGATCAATGGGCGATAGCCAGAGACGCCTTCAAACAGCGCGGTTGCGATAATCCCTGGTGCTTGGAAAGCCGGCGTCGATTTTCACGCATCACAGAAGACGTGTCCCGTTGAAGACGTTCTTTGGCGCGTGCGTCGCGTGCGCGCCACTCAAGCATGTTGGCGCTCCGGCGAAGGGAGTATTGCCCTCCTTAATGGCCCTTTGCCGAGGCTTTTATGAAAATGAATTTCATAAAAGTAACATTTTCGCGGATTCCGGTTGACGAGTTTGAAAATCTGCCTCAATCTGAGAAAATAAATTACGACAACAAACGGGGAATACCAGAAGAATGAAAGTGGGCATCATTGGGCTCGGATTCCGTCTTGGCTATCTGGGCTACGTCTTCAAGGCCATCGACGAAAGCTTCGAGATCGCCGGCTATGTCGATCCGAATCCGGCTGGTTTGCCGGGTCTTCTGGAAAAAGGCATCTCCGCCGGCACGGCCTATGCGACACCCGAAGAATTGATCGCCAACGAGAAGCTCGATCTCCTGATGATCGGCTCGCCCAATCACATGCATCTTGATCATATCCGCACCGGCCTGGAATCCGGTCTCAAGGTCTTCAGTGAAAAGCCGATTGTCTCCACAGTCGAAGAAAGCATCGAACTCGCCCGTCTGATGGCAAAATATGGCCATGAACGGCTGATGGTTGGTCTCGTCTTGCGTTATGCGCCGATGTATCGCGACTTGCGCGCTGCACAGGCTGCCGGCACGCTCGGGCAGATCGTCTCGATCGAGGCGTCCGAACATATCGAGCCCTATCACGGCGCTTTCTTCATGCGCGACTGGCGCCGCTACGAGCGCTATTCCGGCAGTTTCATGCTGGAAAAATGCTGCCACGATCTCGACCTCTACAATGGCATTATCGGCGCCCGGCCGGAGCGGGTCGCGAGCTTTGGCGGACGCAAGAGCTTCATTCCGGAAAACGACCCGGCCCGCGAAGGCATCAACGACCTCGAGCTTTTCCATCGCAAGCCGAGCGGCTGGATGGGGTCTGACAAAGTGTTCGACAGCGATGGCGACATTATCGATTACCAGGTGGCGATCGTCGAATACGCCAATGGCGTGGGCATGAATTTCCATACCAATCTCAACGTGCCCGACCAGTTCCGCCGCTTCTGTATCATGGGCTCCCGCGGTATGGCCGAAGGTGATTTCATTCGCGGCTATTTCGACGTCCACGAGGTGCTGACCGGCAAGAAGGTCGTCGAGAGTAAATACGCGGCGACGGCGCTGTCGCAGCATTACGGTGCAGACGAGCAGATGGCGACCGACATCATCGGTCATGTCCGCGATGGACGGGCGTTGCCGGTCTCGACGATCGATGCCCTGGAGGCGGGAATCCTTGCTTTGTCCATGGACGAGGCGCGCCGTAAGCGCACTGTCATCGATCTGCGGCCGGTCTGGGATCGCTTTGACGAGGCGCTCCACTCCCGTGCGGCATAAGGAGGACGCAAGATGAACGTTCAACGCAGCAATCTCATTTTCGCCTGGATCCTCCTGCTGCCGGCCGTTCTTTATGTCACGGTGATCGTCGCCTATCCGTTGGTGGACACGTTCATCCTGTCGTTCACCGATGCGTCTTTGAAGAAGACCACCAACTGGGTCGGATGGATCAACTACGAGAAGATCTTCAACACGACTTTTGCCGAGGTCATCATCCGCACCTTCGTGTGGACCTTCTTTTCGGTCTCCATCAAGATGATCATCGGTGTCTTCGGCGCATGCATGCTGAATGCGGCGGTTCCCGGCCGGGCACTTTTTCGGGTGCTGACAATGCCGCCGTGGATCGTGCCCATGGCGATCGGCATCTTCATGTGGGGCTGGATGTATAACGGCCAGTTCGGCATGATCTCGGGCGTGCTGCAGAACTGGGGGATCATCGACGGGCCGGTCGCATTCCTTGCCCGTGGTTCGACGGCCTTCTGGGCGACGATTATTACGGACGTCTGGATCGGCGTGCCGCTGGTGACACTCTATATGCTGGCGGCCATGCAGGCTGTGCCGCAAGACCTGTACGAGGCTGCTTGGACCGACGGGGCAGGGCGCTTCTACCGGTTCCGCCGCATTACCCTGCCGCTGCTGGTCCCCTCGATGATCACCATGTCGATGCTGTCGCTGATCTCCACGTTCAACTCGTTCGACATCATCTGGATCCTGACCCAGGGTGGCCCGAACGGTGAAACGACAACGATGATCATCGATACCTACCGCACGGCGATCGGCTCGAAGAAATACGGCGAGGGGGCTGCGCGCGCGGTGATGATCTGCATCTTCCTGTCGATTTTCTGCCTGGCCTATTTCCGCGTCACCAGCCGGCTTTCCTCGGGAGAAACCAGCCGATGAGCACTCAGCCCGCCATGATCAACCGCTACCGCTGGTACGAACTCATCAGCATCTATGCGGGTATCTTCATCTTCCTGACTTTCATCCTGTCTCCGTTCGTCGAAGGCTTCCTGGTTTCGCTGAAACCGCTCGGTCTGCTGTTTTCCTCGCCCTATAAATTCTGGCCGGAAAACGGATCCTTTGCGGCTTACCGGACGATGTGGGTCAGCGTTCCGGGCTTTGCCCGCTATATTTTCAACTCGTTCTTCATCTCCAGCATCGTCACGGCGGTCGTCCTCGTGCTGGTGGTCCCTGCGGCCTATTCGTTCGCGCGCTTCAAGTTCCGCGGCAGCGGCGCATTGCTGGGCGCCTTCCTGGCCGTCAACATGTTCTCGGGCGCCGTTCTGCTGATCCCTCTGTTCAGATTGATGCGCAGCTTGGGCGTGCTGAATACTTATTTCGCCATGATCGTTCCGGGTGTCGCTTTCCTCATCCCCTCGGCGATCTGGCTGCTGCGCACCTATATGATGCGTATCCCGCGTGAATTGGACGAGGCAGCCTTCGTCGATGGTGCAAGCCATTTCTACACGCTGCGCCGCGTTATCCTGCCGATCGCCATGCCGGGCATCACCGTTGTGGCGATCACAACCTTCATCGGGTCCTATGCCCAGCAATTCATCTTCGCGCTGACCTTCAATTCGAAGACCGAATACATGCCGCTGCCGGTCGGGCTGTTTGCCTATTTCGGTCGGCAGGAAGTGATCTGGAATGAGCTGATGGCCGCAAGTTTTGTCGGTATCGCGCCGGCCGTCATCCTCATTTTCCTGATGCAACGCTATCTCGTCGCGGGCCTCACGGCCGGCGCCGTGAAACAATAACCGCAACAACGAGCTCAGTAAGCAAGGGGAACGACTATGAAAAAGCATACCTTAATGATTGCAGCAAGCTTGGCGCTGCTCGCTGGTACGGCGCTGCCGTCGATGGCGGCCGATACCGAGCTCAGCTTCATCTCCTGCGGTGACGTGATGCAACCGGTCCATGCCGAATTCATCAAGAAATGGGAAGAAGCAAATCCGGGCTACAAGGTCGCTGCCGAAGTTGTCGGCTGGGCTCAGTGCCAGGACAAGGTAACGACGCTTGCGGCCGCCGGTACGCCGGTAGCCCTCGCCTATGTGGGCTCGCGTACGCTCAAGGAGTTCGCCGACAACGAACTGATCGTGCCGATCACCTTTACCGACGAAGAAAAAGCCGCTTACTATCCCTACATCATGGACACGGTCACCACCAGCGGCAAGCAGTGGGGCATTCCGGTCGCCTTCTCGACGAAAGCTCTGTTCTGGAACAAGGATCTGTTCAAGCAGGCCGGCCTTGATCCGGAAAAAGCTCCGACGACCTGGGCTGAGGAACTGGAATACGCCAAGACAATCAAGGAAAAGACCGGCATTGCTGGTTTCGGTGTCGTGGCCAAGACCTTCGACAACACCATGCACCAGTTCCTTCATTGGGTTTACACCAATGACGGCTCGGTGATCGACAAGGACGGCAAGATTACGCTGGACAGCAAGCAGAACCTCGAAGCGCTGACGGCGCTCAAAGACATCGTGCCGTATGCCGAAGAAGGCCCGACATCCTACGAGCAGAACGAAGTGCGCGCCATCTTCCTCGACGGCAAGCTTGGCATGATCCAGGCTGGTGTCGGCGCGGTCAACCGGCTCAAGGAAACCAAGATCAACTGGGGTGTCGCTCCGTTGCCGCTCGGTCCGAGCGCCAAGGGTCAGGGCACGCTGCTGATCACCGACAGCCTTGCGGTGTTCGGCGGAACCGGTCTGGAAGAAAAGGCGACCGATCTCGCCAAGTTCATGACCAACCCTGAAAACCAGCCGAGATACGAAGCACAGGAAGGCCTGACGCCGCTGCGCCCAGGCAAGGCCGTGGAAGACATGGTTGCCGCCAACCCCTATTGGAAGCCGTTCGTCGATGGTATTGCCAATGGTGGTCCCGAGCCCCTGTTCCTTGACTACAAGGGTCTTCAGAACACCATGATCGAAATGGTCCAGGCCGTCGTTACAGGCAAGGCCGAGCCGGCGGATGCCCTGAAGAAGGCTGCTGCCGATCTCGAGCAGTACAAGTAAGCCCATCGGACCGCGAACCCCTGCATAACGTCTGATAGTTATGCAGCATTTCATAGTGTTACGGCGACATCAGCACGTCTTGAAAGACGCGCGGCGCCGTAAGGGTTCGCGGTCCACTCCTTTTCTGCTACGAACGGGCCGCTTTTCGCCGGCGGCCGGAGACAGTTTCTTGGGACAGCTCAATCTCAACAAGGTTCAGAAATTCTACGGGACGTTCGAGGTGCTGAAAGGCATCGAACTGGAGGTCCGTGACGGTGAATTCGTCGTTTTCGTCGGCCCTTCCGGTTGCGGCAAGTCGACCTTGCTCCGCATGATCGCCGGTCTCGATGAGACCAGTACGGGCGACATCATGATCGACGGCAAGCGGGTCAACGACCTGCCGCCCGTCAAGCGCGGTATCGCCATGGTGTTCCAGAGCTACGCGCTCTACCCGCACATGACCGTGTTCGAGAACATCGCCTTTCCGCTGCGCGTCGAAAAGATGCAGGAAGACAAGCTGAAGGCGAAAGTCGAGAATGCAGCCCGCATCCTGCATCTCGACCAGCGGCTTCAGCAGAAGCCTGGAATGCTGTCCGGCGGCCAGCGCCAGCGGGTGGCCATCGGCCGAGCGATCGTGCGTGAGCCGAAGATATTCCTGTTCGACGAGCCGCTCTCCAACCTCGACGCCGCATTGCGCGCCGATATGCGGATCGAACTGGCGAAGCTGCACAAGCAGTTGAAAGCGACGATGATCTACGTCACCCACGACCAGATCGAGGCGATGACGATGGCGGACCGGATCGTCGTGCTCAATGCCGGGGAGATTTCGCAAACCGGAGCGCCGCTCGAGCTTTATCACAAGCCGGCCAACATGTTCGTTGCAGGTTTTATCGGCAATCCAAGGATGAACATGCTGCCCGTCACCTGCAAGGCTGTGAGCGAAGCGGGTGTCGTGGTCGATTTCAGGGGGCAGTCAGCGACGATCCCCGTGGTCGGCCGTGCCGATCTCGTCGGGCAACCGCTGACGCTGGGCGTTCGCCCAGAGCATATTCAGTTCGGCAAGGCTGATCTGTCGATGAACCTGACGCCGTCGGTGATCGAACGGCTCGGCGCTCAGACAGTTGCGTATGCGTCGCTCGATGGCGAGAGCGAGAATTTTTGCGCCATGCTGCCCGGGAGCGCGCCGATCCGCAGCGACGAGACGGTTCCGATCGGCATCGCCGCCGCCGATTGCCATCTGTTCGACGCATCGGGCATTGCGCTTGAGCGCCGGGTGGAACTGACCGATATCGATGTCGGTCTGTTGAAAATCGCAGGCGGTTGACGCCTCAGCGATCCGCCTGGCTTTTTGAATGCAAAAGGGACGCGTATGATGCGCGTCCCTTTTAGCATTTCCGGCGTTCGCGGCTGGCTGGATCCTAACGGCCAACTCAAGCCGCGCCCTGCTCCAGATTGTGCGGGTTCTCCACCATCGGCCAGATATCGCGCGGCGCCCGGCGGTAGGGCGTGCGGACCGGATTGTTCGGATAGGGTGTTCCTGCAGAGCAATAGAGGATTTCTGCCGCGATCCGTGCGAAGGAGGCGTAGAAGTGATTGGTCGATTTGATGACCAGGATCTTCTTCGATTTAGGTTCGATACCCATCACCGAGAACAGGCTCGGGTCGAAGCTTTGCGCCCGGGTGGAGTTGAGGATGATATCAATGCCGTCAAGATGGATATGCGCGGCGTCGCCGAAGGGCGCGTAACTTTCGCCGAAGCGCATTTCCGCATTGCGCACCAGCTTGACGACCTTGACGATACCGTCGATCGGATTGCCGGTTCCCGGTGCAGATTTTGCCCCGAAACGCAACTGGATCGCGGCGCCTTCGCCGGCCGCCATGCAGATTTGCACGGCCATCGGGTCCCAGATCGTGCCGACCGCGGTATCCTTGGCGCCCTGAGCCAGAAGTTCGGCCAAAAGCACTGTTGCATCGCCCGCCGTGCCGCCGCCGGGATTGTCCCAGACGTCGGCGATCACCACGGGTCCGCTGGTTGCAGCCAGTGCGCGGGAAACGGCTTGCTTTTCGTCGATCTGCGGCATGATGAAAGTGCCGCGCTTGGAGAAGAGTTCAAGGCCGAGTTCGCGGGCGAGGGTTGCGCCTTTTTCAGGCTTGCCATCCGTCACGACGAGCATTTTCGTTCCCATCTCCGGGACATCGCCAGCCATGAAGCCATGGATGACGGAGATGGACAGGATGTCCGGGTCTTCGGCCTCCATCCGCATGATCTTGTCGACGAACGAGCGCATCGGATCACGCGACGTTGGATACACGTCGATCATCCGGCAATCGAACAACGACATGACCGGCTTGACGCGCCCGGCCAGCGTATCGAGCGCGATGCGCCATAGGTCTTCGGCGCGATCGACGAAATCCGTATGCGGAAATTCCTTGAAATAGACGGAAAAGTCTACAGCCGCATGACGCTTGGCCGTCAGGTGGCTGTGCGGATCAAGTTCGGCACAGACGAGGGTGTGAGGTCCGACAATGCTTCGGACGCGCGCAAGGAAGTCGCCCTCGGTATCTTCATAACCATCGGCGACCATCGCGCCATGAAGGCCAAGCACCACGGCGTCCACCGGCAGCGCAGCGCGCAGCTGATCGAGGATTTCGTCGCGCAGGCCCTCATAGGTCAGGCGGTTGACGAGACCGGCCGGATCGGCCCAGGTGGCCGTACCCTCGATCAGATCGAAGCCCTTTTCAAGGGCAAGCCGGCGGCCGACCGTTATCGGCGCCGAACAGAGCGTCGGTGTTTCCGGATGATCGCCGGGCGCAGCATAGAGCGACGCCTCGAAGGCGCGGCGATCGACGCAGATCGGTGAGAATGTGTTCGTCTCGGTCGCCAGGACGGCGGTGAAAATGCGCAATGCCTTTGCCTCGTTCTACTCTTTTAGGCCGCGCCCATCGGGTTGGGCAGATATCCCGTGAAGCCGCAGATTTTCCAATGCCCCTGATGCAGGCGGCAGTAATACAGTGTCTGCCACTTGAGAATATCGACGCTGCCGTCTGATTTCTTCAGGCTGCCGTCAAATTTCTTGCGGACGAGCGCCATATCGCCTTCGATCTCAATGTCTTCGAGCGTCGTTGTGGTGAAAATGGCATTGCGGGTGTCTTCGGCAAAGGACTGCTGGGCAAAATCCTCTGCCTGGCGCAGCCATTCGTCGCGATAGGCCGCCAAAGATGGAAAGGCCAGGCGCCATTTGTCGGGGCTGGTTTCACGCTTGGCGTCGATGCCTATAAAGCCGTCCTCGACAAAATCGCCAACGACCTTTGACCAGTCGGCGGCAAGAAAGGCGTCAATGTCCCGCTCGACGAGCATCTGCCAGATTGCGTGACGGGCGGTATCGGAAGAAGGGAAGGGATTGCGGAAGGGATCGCGCACGATTGCTCCGTGTATTGAAATTCTTTTCATAAATAGCGTTTTTCTCTGGTCAAATTCCGCTTTTTATGGTCATTTGTCAACGGATCAAGAAAATAATTTGCAAGGACGGGACAAATGTCCATTACACGTTATGGCACCGTACAGGCGGGCGCAGGTGGCAAGCCGCTGCCATTTGCCCGCGCGGTAGAGGCGAATGGCTGGCTTCATGTGTCCGGTCAGGTTGCGATGGAAAATGGCGAGATCATCGAAGGTGGCATCATCCCGCAGACACACAGGACCATCGCCAATCTGCTGGCTATTCTGAAGGAGGCCAATTACGGACCCGAGCACATCGTTCGCGTCGGGGTCTGGCTTGATGATCCCCGTGACTTCTGGACCTTCAACAAGATCTACCAGGACTATTTCGGTGAGCATCCGCCGGCGCGGGCGTGCGTGCAGGCGTCAATGATGGTCGATTGCAAGGTTGAGATCGACTGCGTCGCCTATAAGGAAAAGACCGCGTAGCGGCGACGGCAACATGGGAACGGGTGGACATCAGGTGAGAATCGTGTGCCGGATCGCAGCATTGCCGCGGTTTCAGGAGGCCTCCTCAAGGCAGCCTGGCGATTTCATTGAAGGTGCTCTCTGATGGATATTTTCTCGACGCTTCAGGACGAAAAAGGCAAGCTTTCGCAAGCCGAAAGCCGTATTGCCGAAATATTGCTCACCGATTTCGAATTTGCGGTGAATGCTTCGATCATCGAACTGGCCGGCAAGGCCGATGTTTCCCCGCCGACCGTCACTCGCTTCTGCCGGCGGCTCGGCTGCGACAGCTTTTCCGACTTCAAGGTGCAATTGGCGCGCACCGCCTATGTCGGCATGCGCTATCTGAAGCCCGAGCCGAAGAGCCGCGAGCCCGCCGACGTGGCGCAGGATATCGTGTCGAAAGCGCAAAACGCGCTGTTCATGCTGCATCGCAGCCTGGATCTCGCGGCTATAGAGCAGGCAACGGAAAAGCTGGCCGGGGCCGAGATGATCTATGCGTTCGGGTCCGGCGGCAATTCCTCGATGATCGCCAGCGAGTTGCAGAATCGCCTGTTCCGTCTGGGGCTGCGCATCACCGCTAGCTCCGATCACAGCATGCAGATGATGATGGCCGCCGCCGCCCGGCCCGGCGACGTCGTCATCGGATCGTCGTTTTCCGGGCGCAACGCCGAACTGGTGCGATCCTTCATGCTGGCCCGCGACCAGAAGGTCACGACCATCGCGCTGACGCAAAGCGACAGCCCGGTTGCTCGCGCCGCCGATATCACCGTGCCGGTCGATCTGCCTGAAGGCACCAACATTTATCGCCCGACATCGACCCGCATCGCCTATGTCGCGCTTCTCGATATCCTTGCCAGTCTCGTTGCCTATCACATCCAGCCACAGGCGACGGTGACGTTGCGGCGCATCAAGCAACAGCTCGTTGCCCACCGCGACGGCGACGACCGCCAGCTTCTCGGGGATTGATTTCACCATGCTCATAAGGGACCCGTCATGACTTCATCGGTTGCAATCGTAACGGGGGCCGCAGGCGACATTGGCCGCGCCATCGCCCGGCGCCTTGGCGAAGACCATGATGTCGTGCTGATGCCTGATCTGGATGGAGAGGCCGTTGAACGAGCAGCGGCGAGCCTCGGCAATCCCGCCAAGTTCGTTGCGCTGACATGCGACATTACCGATGTGGCGAGTGTCGCTGCGCTGGCGGCGCGGGCAGCGGCGCTTGGCACGGTTCGGACACTGGTCAACAATGCCGGTGCGGCGCGCGCCGTCAGCCTGCATGACACGACGCCGGAAATCTGGCGCATGGACAATGCCCTGAACCTGGAGGCAGCCTTCCTCTGCTTTCGCGCCGTCGAGGATGCGTTGAAGCAAAGCCAGGGGTCGGTGATCAATATCGCTTCTGTCAACGGCACCAATGTTTTTGGCCATCCCGCCTATAGCGCCGCCAAGGCCGGTCTGCTGCATCTAACCAAGCTGATCGCGGTCGAATATGGTAAGTTCGGCATTCGCGCCAACGCGGTCTCGCCTGGGACCGTGCGCACGCAGGCGTGGGAAGTCCGTGCTGCCGCCAACCCCAATGTGTTCGAGGACGCGCGCCGCTGGTATCCGCTGCAGCGGATCGCCAATCCGCAAGACGTGGCCAATGCCGTTGGCTTTCTCGCCAGCCCGCTGGCCTCGGCGATCACGGGTGCTTGCCTGCCGGTCGATTGCGGCCTGACAGCCGGGCAGGCCGAGCTTGCCCGCACCTTCTCCCAATCCGAAAACTATTAGACATCAGAGGAACGGACATGCAATCGGCGTCCTATCGTCTCGAAAGCGCGTGGCATCCGCAGGGTGGTCCACACGGCCGCTTCGTTTTTAGCCTCTTCAACCTGTCGGATGTGGCGATTGAGGGATTCACCATCGTCTACACCTCTTTGACGCGGGTGATCGACAAGACGGCCTGCGAGAACGCCATCTTCGTCAAGCGGAACGCCAACTATCACGAATTCGCACCCCCGGCAGGTTTTACGCTTGCGCCCGGTACATCCTGGACGTTTACCGTCAGCGGCCTGCATCGCAAGGCCGTGCACTGCACCGATGGAGCGAAGTCCGCTTATCTGACGCTCGCTGATGGTCGCCATGTTCCGGTTTCCGTCTCCGACCTTCTGCTGGAAGGCCGGACCAGCGAGCCGCCGCCAGCGCTGTTGCCGGAAGGCAAGCTTGACCTGCCGTTTGCGCTGCAGCCATGGCCGCGCCGGATCGATGCAAAGCCAGGCGCTGCCTTCCCGGTTTGCCTCTATCCCGCGCCCGGCGCGTCAATGGACGACCTCAAGGCGATCGATGCGGTGATCGGGCTGTTCCGCCGCCTGTTCGAAGCCGACCATGCGCCGCTCAGCCTGGCAGCAAACAGCCAGGGCAGGGCGCTGCATCTGAGGCAGGATGCGGCCCTTGCGCCGGAAGCCTACGCGCTGGCCTTTTCGTCAGAGGCCATCACGCTCAGCTACGGTGGAGCCGCAGGCCGGCAATATGGACTGACGTCGCTGGCGCAACTCTTGAACGGCGCCCGCCGTCAACCAGGGAAATTCCGTTTTCCTGTCTCAGGGACGATTTCGGACGAGCCGCGCTACAGCTGGCGTGGCTGCCATCTCGACGTCTCGCGGCAATTTTACCCGGTTGCCGATGTGGCACGGCTCATCGATATCCTCGCCTGGCTCAAGCTCAATATCTTCCACTGGCACTTCACCGATGACGAGGCTTGGCGGCTGGAAATCAAGGCCTATCCGGAGCTGACCACGGTCGGCGTCGTCCGCAGCCCGGATGGTCCGCTTTTACCGCAGCTCGGCAATGGGGCGGAGCCGGTCGGCGGGTTCTATAGCCAGGACGACGTTCGGGCGCTCGTTGCCCACGCGCTGGCGCTGAATGTCGAGATCATTCCGGAGATCGATGTTCCCGGTCACAACTCGGCAACGCTCGTCGCGCTCCGCGACCTGTCCGACGGTCAGGAAGCGCCGGAAAGCTATCATTCCGTGCAGGGTTATCCCAACAACGCGCTCAATCCGGCCGTGCCGTTCACCTATGAGTTTCTGGGAAAAGTCTTCGATGAGATGATCGCGCTTTTCCCGTCTGCCTATATCCATATCGGCGGCGACGAGGTGCCGAATGGGGCCTGGCTTGCCTCGCCGCTGGCCCGCAAGCTGATGGAAAAGGAAGGCATTGAAGGTACCTTCGGTTTGCAGTCCTATTTCCTGAAGCAGGTGAAGGACATGCTGACCAAGCGCGGCAAGAAGCTAGCCGGCTGGAACGAGGTCGCCCACGGCGGCGGCGTCGACACAGTGGAAACGCTGCTTATGGCTTGGGAAAAACCCGACGTCGGCATCGAGCTTGCCCGCGAGGGCTACGACGTGGTGATGACGCCGGGACAGGCCTATTATCTCGACATGGTACAGGGGGAAGAATGGCAGGAACCGGGCGCCAGCTGGGCCGGCACCGTGCCGCCCGCCCACACCTATGGCTATGAGGCGGAAGGGGACTTCCCCGAGGAGCTGAAAGACCGGATGAAGGGCGTGCAAGCCTGCATCTGGTGCGAGCACTACCTGTCGCGCAGCTATTTCAATCGTCTGGTCTTCCCGCGTCTTCCGGCGATCGCCGAGGCTGCGTGGACGCCGAAAAGTCAGAAGGACTGGCAGCGCTTTGCGGCCATCGTCCCTCTCAGTCCAAAACTGTAACAGCTGACATCATGGGGAAAACAATGCGCATAGCCGTTGGTGGCATTCATACCGAATGCAGCACCTATTCGCCGGTCCTGATGACTGTCGAGGATTTTCGCGTGCTGCGCGATACCGATCTGCTTGGTGCCGAGTATTTCAATTTCCTCGATGCTGACGGGATCGAGCACGTGCCGCTGCTGCACGCCCGCGCCGTACCGGGCGGGCCTGTATCGCGTGCGGCTTATGAGGCGTTCAAGGCGGAGTTCCTTGAAAAACTGCAAGCCGCTTTGCCGATCGACGGGCTTTATCTCGCCATGCATGGCGCTATCAATGTCGAGGGCATGGACGATGCCGAAGGCGACTGGATATCCGCTGCCCGCACGGTCGCCGGGCCGGATTGCCCGATTGCGGCGAGCTATGATCTTCATGGCAATGTCAGCCAGAGGATCATCGATCAGCTCGATATCTTCGCCGCCTATCGCACCGCACCGCATATCGACGTGCGCGAAACCATGGTGCGGGCCTGGTCGATGCTGGTTAAAACGCTGCGGACGAGCATTCGTCCGGGTGTCGCCTGGGCCAAGGTGCCGCTGCTGCTGCCCGGCGAATGCACATCGACAGAAGACGAGCCGGCGAAATTGATCTATCTCGGCCTGCCTGCACTGGATGCGCAGCCGGGCATTCTCGATGCCAATCTGATGATCGGCTATGTCTGGGCCGACGAACCGCGGGCAACCGCCTGCGCCGTGGTGACTGGCACTGACAGGCAAGCCGCGTCGGAGGCTGCTGAGAAGATTGCGGAGCAATACTGGAGCGCGCGCAAGAATTTCGGCTTCGGCCCGGTTACGGGACCGCTAGAGGAGATGCTCGATGTTGCCGAGGCGGCTGAGACATCGCCCGTCATTCTTGCCGATTCCGCCGATAATCCGACCGGTGGCGGGGTTGGCGACCGTGCCGATGTGCTGCGTGCGCTGATCGCCCGCAACTGGCAGGGTGCTCTTCTCGCCGGGATCACCGACCGTCCGGCCGTCGAGGCCTGTTTTGCTGCGGGTCAGGGTGCCAGACTTGCGCTTCGGATCGGCGGCAGTCTCGATCCGGCCAGCATTCCGGCGGAGGTAATGGCAACGGTCCTGCGTCTGGACGACAGGGGTGCGGCAGCGGATCGTCAGGCCGTCGTCGGTGTTGGTGGCATCGAGATCGTGCTGGCCGCGCGCCGCCGTCCCTATCACAATATCGAGGATTTCCGGCGGTTGGGCCTCGATCCAAAGGCCGTGCGGCTGCTGGTCGTCAAATCCGGCTATCTGTCGCCCGAACTGGCGCCGATTGCCAATCCCAACCTGATGGCGCTGACGGACGGCGTCGTCAATCAGGATATCGCCAATCTGGCCAGCCATCGCAGGGCAAGGCCGGTCTTTCCCTTCGATGGCGATTTCGACTACGCGCCCACAGCAACATTGTCGGCGCGCTGGCGGGAGTGATGCCGGTTTGGCGCGCTTGGCACCTGTAAACCCGTCCGGATTCCCGGGCGGCTTTTGATCTCCTTTCCGGTGTACTCATCATGACGTCAACGCTGTCGATCGCCTTCCGCCACCCTGTGGTCCGGCTGAGCATGATCGCGATCTTTATGTTCGGCTTCACCGGGGCTGCGACATCCCCCTATCAGTCGGTAGTCGGTATCACCGAGCTAGGCCTGAGCAACGGCTTCTATTCCATCCTGATTTTTGCAGCGGCAGCGGTCAACGTCATTGTCAGCCTCTGGGTCGGCGTTCTTGCCGATCGTATCGGCAATTACCGAATCCTGCTGATGACCGTCATGTCGTTCGGGGTGTTCGGTTATGGCCTTGTTTACGCCGTGCCGGTTCCCGCCAGCTTCGTCTTCTGCACGCTGGTCATGCTGCCGGTCTACAATTCGATGACATCGCTTTTGTTTGCCAATGTGCGTACCATCGCCAATGCCGAAGGCGGACGCGATGCGGCGGCGATCAATTCCGGGGTGCGCGCCGCGATCTCGGTTGCCTGGGTTCTGGTGCCGGGCCTCGTGGCGCTGGTTCTGGTCGGGCGCGGCAGCATGCTGCCCGCCTATCTGCTCGCCTGCCTCGGATGTATCGTCAATCTGGCGCTGGTCTTCTTCAAATTGCCGGCTTCGGATGCGCCGCCGCCGGCAAGGAGCGACCGCCATTCCTATCTCGCCTCCTTCGGCGAAGTTCTCGCGCCAAGCGTCTTCGTCCGCCTGATGGCGATTTCGTTGATCACCTCGACTCTGCATGTCAACGCAGCCGTCCAGCCGCTGATCATTACCGGTGCCGCAGGTGGCACCGTTACGGATATCGGCGTGGTAGTCGGCATCGTCGCGTTTCTCGAGGTCGTGTTCATCTTCGTTTGGGCCCGAATCCAGCTTTACATGCGCGCGGTCACGGCGCTGGCGATCAGCGCGGGGCTCTATGCTGTTTACCTCACGCTCCTCGGCCTCGCCTCGGCGCCATGGCATGTCTATGCCCTGACGCTTCTCAGCGCCTTTGCCGCGGCGGCCCTGATCAGCATCCCCATCACTTACATCCAGGACCTCATCGCCGACCGTCCGGGCCTTGGCAGCTCTCTTATCTCGGTGAACCTGTTTCTGAGCGGCGGGCTGAGTGCCATCCTGTTTGCGATTGGAACCCGTTTCAGCGATTATTCGGGCACGTCGGTGCTCGGTGCGCTGGCCGGCATGATCGGCCTTGGCCTGATACTCTATCTCGACGGTCGCGGTGGGCGGAGGCGCCCGCTCACGCATTAGCGGCGCAGCTTACTTTGCGCTTTCAGTATGGCATCGACGACAATCTTCCAGTTCATTGTGAACCTGGTCGAGAAGGCGGCATCCAGGTCCATCGGCTTCATATGTTCGACCCCGACGCTTTGGCGTATGCTGGTCGCTGTTCTCCCGCCGTCGTCCCTCTCGCGCATCCCGCTTGCGAAAAGACGTGGCCCACGCCAATCAGGATCGGGCTGTCGGTACCGATCTGCGCCAAGGCAGAAGCCAGATCGTCCAATCTCCCGCACCATCGCTCCTCATTGGAGCGGGTCACCGCGCTGACGACCGCGACGGCTGTGTCGGCGCTCGCCCCCGCGGCTAGCAACCGCATCCGGATCTGGCCTGCGGTGCGGCCGCCCATGTAGAAGATCGTCGTGGTCCGGGAGTGAGCGAGATCGTTCCAGTCGATATCCGCGGGCAGGGAGCCGAGCCGCGAATGGCCGGTGACGAAACGGACGGCCTGCGCGTGGTCTCGGTGCGTGAGCGACACGCCCAGCCGCGCGGCCATGGCGCTGGCGGATGTGATGCCGGGCACGACATCGACGGGGATACCGTGGTGTTCCAGACAGGCGATTTCTTCTCCGGCACGGCCGAAGATCATCGGGTCGCCGGATTTGAGGCGCACCACGTGTTTTCCCGCCCGAGCGAGCTGGACCATCGTCGCGTTGATATCCTCCTGTTTGCAGCTGGTCCGGCCGCCGCGTTTGCCCACCAGCATGCGCTTTGCCTCCCGGCGGGCGAGCTCCAGCACTTCATCGGAAACGAGGTCGTCGAAGAGAATGACATCGGCCGCCTGTAAGGCGCGCACGGCTTTCAGCGTCAAAAGTTCGGCGTCGCCGGGGCCGGCGCCGACCAGCGTCACGCGGCCGATGGTCGATGTCGTGTCGCGGACGCTGCGGTGAGCGCCGGAGATCAGATCGGCTTCAGTGTCCGCATCCGGCGGCGAGCCAAAAGCGCGATCGACGAAGTTTTCCCAGAAGGCGCGTCTTGGTGCACCGGGCCTCACCTTTGCGTTGACCCTGTCGCGAATGGAATGCGCCAGCGCCGCCCATGACTTCAGCGATGGCGGCAGCAATGTCTCGATCCGGCGGCGGATGGCTTGGGCCAGAATGGGTGCTGCGCCGTCGGTGGAGATGGCGACGACGACAGGGGAACGGTTGACGATCGAGCCGAACTGGAACTGGCAATATCTTGGTTTGTCGATGACATTGACCAGGACGCCGGCCGTGCGGGCGGCATCGAAAAACGACGCGGCCGCCTCATCGTCCTCGCAGTCTGCGATGGCAATGGCTGCATCGTCGAACGCGGCGGCCGTCCACCCGTGGGCGTGATGAACGAAACCACCGTATTCCGATTCCGAACCCTTTGCGATGAGGCTGGAAAACGTCTCGCTCAGCTCTTCGGCATAGACATGGACCGCCGCGCCGCAGGCCGCCAGCAGCTCCGCCTTCCAGGCGGCGGCGTCCGATCCTCCGGCAATGACGGCGCGTTTGCCCTCGAGCGCCCAGAACACCGGCAGCTTGGCAAGCGGGGCCATGCGGGCGGGGGTGGCGTTGCGCTCACTCGGCAGCAGCTGCAAGACATCCATCGATGATCCCCCTGATCTCGGCGCGGCAGGAGCCGCAATTGGTTCCGGCATTCAATTCCTTGCCGACAGCCTCGACGCTGCGGCAGCCGCCGCGCACGGCGGCGACGATCTGGTTGACGCCGACGCTGAAGCAGGAACAGACGGTGGCGCCCGGGTCCATGCGGCCCGCACCTGGCCGCCCGGCAACCACGGCGAACCGCTTGGCCAGTTCGCCATGCCGGACGGTCAGTTGCTCGATCGCCCAGTTGCGGGCGACGGCGACCGGCTGGCGGGCGAGGAAAAACGCGGCAAGCAGCCGGTCGCCGTCGAAGAAGGCAAGTCGCAGGTCGCCGGTCTGGGCGTCGGCGTAGCCGAGCGGCTCGATATTTCCGGGAACACCGAGATGGGCGCGGCACCAATCCGCCCAGTTTTCGGGCGCGGCGTTGAACGCAAATTCCAGCCGCCAGCCGCCTTCGGCCTTTGCCAAGGCCCAGTATGCGGTGTCGAGACCCTGCGGTTTGGCGGCGCACACCACGAAGCCATAGCTTGCAACGTTCAGCCGCCGGGCGGCGACGCCGACGTTCTTTAACGCAGGCTGGCCAGAGAAGGGATCGGTGACCGGCGCGACGACGGCGCCGATACGGGCGTCGGCAGCAAACTGGTCGTTCCAGTGCATCGGCACGAACAGGCTGCCGCGGGCCTGCCGTTCAGTTACCAAAGCGCGCACCACCGCCTTGCCGTAAGGGCTTTCGATTTCGATGAGGTCAGCGCTGGCGACACCGATTTCCATGGCGTCGCGCGGGTGGATTTCTGCGAAGGGCTCGGCGATATGGGCGGACAAGCGGGCGCTCTTTCCCGTCCGCGTCATCGTGTGCCACTGGTCGCGGATGCGGCCGGTGTTGAGCGTCAGCGGAAAATCGGCACTGGTCCGGTCCGAGACCGGAGCGCTGACCGCGATGAAACGCGCCTTGCGGTCGGGATGGAAGAAGCCGCCATCGGCGAAGAAACGGGTGGTTTGCGCCCGAGCGTCACGTGGCTGCGGCCACTGGAAGGGAGAGAGCGCGTCATAGGCCGCACCATCGATCCGCTCGTAGGCACCGATATCGAAATCGCGGCTGCCGTCGTTTTCAAAGGCGGACAGGGCCGCGTGCTCGGCAAAGACCTCCGTCGCGGAGCCGAAGGAAAACGCGCCTTCGAAACCCATACGACGGCCGACTTCGGCCATCTGCCACCAGTCGGCCCTGGCTTCGCCGGGTGCGGCAAGATAGGCGCGTTGACGGGAAATGCGGCGTTCGGAATTGGTGACCGTGCCGTCCTTTTCGCCCCAGCCAAGCGAGGGTAGAAGCACGTGGGCGTATTGCGCCGTGTCGGTTTCCTGAAGGACGTCCGAGACCACGACGAAGGGACAGGCAGCGATTGCAGCGGCCACCGCATCGGCATCGGGCATCGACACGACCGGGTTGGTCGCCATGATCCACAGCGCCTTGATCCGGCCGTCGGCGACCGCGCGGAACATGTCGACGGCTTTCAGGCCGGGCTTGCGGGCAATTGTGGGCGCCTGCCAGAAACGCTGAACGCGGTCGCAATCCTGCGGGTTTTCGATCGCCATGTGTGCGGCGAGCATATTGGCAAGGCCGCCCACCTCACGTCCACCCATGGCATTCGGCTGGCCCGTCAGCGAAAATGGACCCATGCCCGGACGCCCGATGCGGCCGGTCGCCAGATGGCAGTTGATGATGGCGTTGACCTTGTCTGTACCCGACGCCGATTGGTTGACGCCCTGACTGTAGTAGGTGACGACCTTTTCGCTCTCCTCAAACAGCCGGAAGAACTGGCGCAACTGCATCGACGGCAGGCCGGTCAACTCCATCAGGTCGGCGATGTCGAGGGCCGAGGCGGCTGCAAAGGTCTCTGCGAAACCGACCGTATGTTTGCCGATATAGTTCTGATCGATCGCGGATGTGCTGGCGAGATGCGCGAGTAAGCCCATGAACAGCGCCACGTCGCCATCCGGCCGGATCGCCAGGTGCAGGTCGGCGATATCGGCGGTCATCGTGCGGCGCGGGTCGATGACGACCACCTTCATCGAGGGCCGGGCGGCCTTGGCGGCGGCGAGGCGCTGGTAGATCACCGGATGGCACCAGGCGAGGTTGGAGCCGGTCAGGATGACGAGATCGGCAAGCTCGATGTCCTCATAAGTACCGGGAACGGTATCGGCGCCGAACGCGCGGCGGTGGCCGGCGACGGAAGAGGACATGCAAAGGCGCGAATTGGTGTCGATATTGGCGGAGCCGATGAAGCCTTTCATCAGCTTATTGGCGACGTAATAGTCCTCGGTCAGCAACTGGCCGGAGACGTAGAAGGCCACCGAGTCAGGGCCATGCTCGGTTATGGTTTTGGAAAAACGGGAGGCGACAAGATCAAGAGCTTCATTCCAGTTCACCCGCTCTCCATCGACCTGCGGGTAAAGAATGCGCCCGTCGAGATCGATGGTTTCGGCCAGCGCTGAACCCTTGGAGCATAGTCGCCCGAAATTGGCCGGATGATCCGGGTCGCCCTTGACGCTGACCGCGCCGTTGTCGTCGATTTTTGCGATGACGCCGCAGCCGACGCCGCAATAGGGACAGGTCGTTTTTGTTTCAGTGGGCACAGATGTTCCCCCCGCCATTCTGGCATCCTGGGCATTCACCCCCCTCTGTCAGCTTCGCTGACATCTCCCCCACAAGGGGGGAGATCGGGAGTTCGCCGGGCCTCCGGTCTCCTCCGACTGCACAAAAGCGGTAGACGCTTCTTTTGCAGCAACGGGCAGCGGCAAACTCAAACCGATCTCCCCCTTTGTGGGGGGTGAGGCTCGACCCGGCGAAGCCGGGGCAATCGATCCAGTGAATCGATTGCAGAGCCGAACGTCGCGAAGCGACAGAGGGGGGTATTTTTTGCTCCATCCGCCTATTCCGCCGCCATCATCAGGCTTTCGAGCGCGATGGAGAGCGCGCCATTGTCGTTGCGCACCGGAATCGTCCGCACTTCGCCCTGGTCGGCGCCGAGCGCCTTGCCGCCTTCGAGCGAGATGACCCAGTTGTGCAGCGGGCAGGTGACCGACTTGCCGTGAACGATGCCCTGACTGAGAGGCCCGCCCTTGTGCGGGCAGTGGTCCTCGATGGCGAAGACCTCGTTTTCGGCCGTGCGAAAGACGGCGATCTTGCCTTGTGGCGTCCTTACGCAGCGCGCGCCACGCAGCGGGATGTCGGAGATGTCGCCGATATCAACCCAGTTCATGTCCATCTCCATCACTCCGCTGCCTCCGGATAGCCAACCGTCGCCATCGGCCGGAACTCATGCTTGTCCTTGCCGGAGACACGCTCCGACCATGGATCGACCTGCGCGAATTTCTGGGAAAAGACGAAGCGCTCGTAATAGGCTTGGCGCTTGTCCGCATCGCCCATGATCTGGCGGCGGATTTCGTCGAGGCCGATGCGTTTTGCCCATTTGTAGATGCGCTCGAGATAGCGGCCCTGTTCGCGGTACATCTGCGTCAGCGCCACGATGTAATGCAGCGCCTCGTCCTCGGTTTTCACCAGGCCAAGAATTTCCGTGCCCTTGATGTCGAGACCGGCGGCGCCGGCGAAATGGATCTCGAAGCCTGAATCGACGCAGATGACGCCGATGTCCTTGCAGGTTGCCTCGGCGCAATTTCGCGGACAGCCGGAGACGGCGAGCTTCAGCTTGGCCGGTGTCCAGGAGCCCCACATGAACTTCTCGATGCGGATGCCGAGCCCGGTGGAATCCTGCGTGCCGAAGCGGCACCAGTCGGAACCAACGCAGGTTTTGACTGTGCGCAGGCCTTTCGCATAGGCCTGGCCGGAGACGAAGCCGGCCTTGCCGAGATCGGCCCAGACGGCCGGCAGGTCTTCCTTCTCGATGCCGAGAAGGTCGATGCGCTGGCCGCCCGTGACCTTGACCATCGGGATTTCGAACTTGTCGACCACGTCGGCGATCGCCCGCAGCTCGCCGGAATTCGTCACGCCGCCCCACATACGCGGCACGACCGAGTAGGTGCCGTCCTTCTGAATGTTGGCGTGGACGCGCTCGTTGATGAAGCGCGACTGGTAATCGTCGGCATAGTCGTCCGGCCAGTCGCAGACGAGGTAGTAGTTGAGCGCCGGACGGCATTTGGCGCAGCCGCAGGAGGTCTTCCATTCCAGTTCCTGCATGACGGCCGGAATGGTCTTCAAGCCCTTGGCCTTGATCAGGCGGCGCACGTCGTCATGGCCAAGCTCGGTGCAGGTACACATCGGCTGAACGGCGGCGGGATTGTAGGCGTCGCCCAGCGTGATGGTCATCAGCTGTTCGACAAGGCCGGTGCAGGAGCCGCAGGAGGCGGATGCCTTGGTGTGGGCGCGAACATCGTCGAGCGAGGTCAGCCCCTTGGACGTGATCGCACCCGTGATCTTGCCCTTGCAGACGCCGTTGCAGCCGCAGATTTCCGCATCATCCGGCAAGGCTGCAACGGCCGCCATAGGGTCCAGCGGTGACCCTCCCTGGTAGGCCTGGCCGAAAATGAGCGTTTCGCGCATTTCGGAGATATCGGTGGCTTTTTTCTTCAGGTCGTTGAACCAGGCGCCGTCGGCGGTTTCCCCGTAAAGCACGGTACCGATAATGCGGTTGTCCTTCAGCACCAGCCGCTTGTAGACGCCGGCGGTCGCGTCGCGCAGCACGATCTCCTCGCGGTCTTCGCCTTCGGCGAAATCGCCGAGCGAGAACAGGTTGATGCCAGTGACTTTCAGTTTCGTCGGGGTATCGGAATGCACGAAGGCGGGCGTGCGGTCGCCGGCCAGATGCGAAGCGGCGATGCGCGCCATTTCGTAGAGCGGCGCGACGAGGCCATAGACCATGCCGCCGACTTCGGCGCATTCGCCAAGCGCTAGAATATCGCCGTCGGAGGTCTGCATGCCGGCATCGATGACGATGCCGCGATTGACGGCAAGGCCTGCTTCCTTCGCAATCGCAGAATTTGGACGGATGCCGACCGCCATGACGACGAGGGTTGCGGGGATGATCGTGCCGTTGTCCAGCTCGATCCCCTCGACCTTTCCATCGCCGATGATCGCTTTGGTGTTGGCCTTGCAGATGACCTTGATGCCGCGTTCCTCGACGGCCTTCTGGAGGAGATAGCCGGCGGCGGGGTCGAGCTGGCGCTCCATCAGCGTCGGCATGACGTGCAATACGGTCACGTCCATGCCGCGAGAGGCAAGCCCCGCAGCGGCCTCGAGCCCGAGCAGGCCGCCGCCGATGACGATCGCCTTTTCGCGCGACTGGGCGGCGAGCAGCATCGCCTGGACGTCATCCAGGTCGCGGTAAGTGATGACACCGGGCAAATCCTTGCCGGGCACCGGAATGATGAAGGGCACCGAGCCGGTGGCGATGACCAGCTTGTCGTAGCTTTCCGTCACGCCGTGATCGGAGGTGACGGTTTTCTTGTCACGGTCGATCGAGACGATCTTGTGGCCCTTGTAGAGCGTGATGCCGTGCTCGATGTACCAGCCATCGCCGTGGATGACGATCTGCTCGTAGGTCTTTTCGCCTGACAGGACCGGCGACAGCATGATGCGGTCATAGTTGACGCGGGGCTCGGCGTTGAAGATCGTGACGTTGTACTGGCCGGGCGCTTGTTCCAGCAGATGCTCCAGCATGCGCCCCGGCGCCATGCCATTGCCGATGATGACGAGTTTCTGGGTCATGCCGGTTACTCCGCGGCTTCGACGAAGCGGTGGCGTTCGTAGAGGAATTTCAGCACCGCCTCACGACATTTGAGATAGGTCCGGTCAGACGCCAGCTCGATGCGGTTGCGCGGCCGGGCGATGGGCACGTCGAGCACCTCGCCGATGCAGGCTGCCGGGCCATTGGTCATCATCACGATCCGGTCGGAGAGCAGCACGGCCTCGTCGACGTCATGGGTGATCATCAGCATGGTGTTGCCGAGACGAAGGTGGATCTCCATCACCGCATCCTGCAGATGGGCCCGGGTCAAGGCGTCGAGCGCGCCAAAAGGTTCGTCGAGCAGGAGGATCTTCGGTTCCATGGCAAGGGCGCGAGCGATGCCGACGCGCTGCTTCATGCCGCCGGAAATCTCGGACGGCCGCTTATCCTTGGCATGCGCCATCTGGACGAGGTCGAGATTGGCCATGACCCAGTCGTGGCGCTCGGTCTTGCTCTTCGTCCGGCCGAAAACCTTGGAGACGGCGAGGTTGACGTTCTCATAGACCGTCAGCCAGGGCAGCAGACTGTGGTTCTGGAAGACGACGGCCCGTTCTGGACCCGGTGCGTTGACCTCCCGGTTTTCCAGCAGCACCGCGCCGGAGGAAACCGGCGTCAGGCCGGCGATGAGATTGAGCAGGGTCGACTTGCCGCAGCCGGAATGGCCGATGATCGAGACGAACTCGCCCTTGGCGATCGTCAGGTTGATGCCCTTCAGCACCTCGGCGCGCTGACCGCCCCGGTCGAAATGCTTGTCGATATGATCGAGTTTCAGATAGGCGTTCATGATCTGAGCCCTCAAGATGCGGAAGCGCCGCGGGTGACGATGGAGCCGACGGCTGAGACCAGCTTGTCGAGGATGAAGCCGACGACGCCGATATAGGCGAGGGCGACGATGATGTCGGGCAGGCGCGACGAGTTCCACGCATCCCAGATGAAGAAGCCGATGCCGACGCCGCCGGTCAGCATTTCAGCCGCGACGATGGCGAGCCAGGAGAGACCGACGCCGATGCGCAGGCCAGTGAAGATGTAGGGTGCTGCGGAGGGCAGCATGATCTTGAAGAAGAATTCGAACTGGTTGAGGCAGAGCACCTTGGCGACGTTGCGGTAATCCTGCGGAATATTGCGGACGCCGACGGCGGTGTTGATGATCACCGGCCAGATCGAGGTGATGAAGATCACAAAGATCGCCGAAGGGTTCGAGTCCTGAAACGCGGCCAGCGACAGCGGCAGCCAGGCAAGCGGCGGCACGGTGCGCAGAATCTGGAAGATCGGATCGAGACCGCGCATCGCCCAGATGGACTGGCCGATCAGCGCGCCGACGAGCACGCCGGTAATTGCCGCAAGCCCGAAGCCATAGGCGACGCGCTGCAGCGAGATCAGCACCCGCCAGCCAAGCCCGATATCCTGCGATCCGTAGTTGAAGAACGGGTAGGCGATCAGGTCGTAGCTTTCCTGCCAGACCTGCGTCGGCGGCGGCAGCGTGGCACCTGCGCCGGAACAGAGGATCTGCCATATCGCCAGAATGATGATCATCACCACCAGCGGCGGCACGACGTTGCGCGCAATCGTGGCGGCGATCTGTTTTGGCTTCGTTTTCGCAGCCGGCCGGCCGGGCAGGGCGATGATCTTACTCTTCAAGGGCGATGGCGGCACACCGGTCGCGGGTGCTTTTCGTGCTATTGCTGGCATGGATTTCTAATCCTTCAAATTGAGCCGGTCTGTTCAAAGGCCCCTCATCCGCCCTTCGGGCACCTTCTCCCCGCAAGCGGGGAGAAGGACAGGCGGCAACCTCCGTCGTCCCCTCTCCCCGTTCACGGGGAGAGGGCTAGGGTGAGGGGCAGGACGCAAGGATGAACTGTTTCATCACGACGCTGCCTTGATCGACAGGCTGTCGAGATAGGCGGACGGGTTTTCCGGATCGAAGACCTTGCCGTCGAAGAAGGTTTCCTTGCCGCGCGAGGTCGTGGCCGGAATATCGGCGGCAGCGACACCGAGGTCGGCGGCTGCAGCACGCCAGATATCCTCGCGGTTGACCTGGTCGACCAGCGCCTTGATGTTGGTGTCGGGCGCAAACTTGCCCCAGCGGATATTCTCGGCGATGAACCAGCTGTCGTGGCTCTTGAACGGATAGGATGCGCCGTTCGCCCAGAACTTCATGTGGAGATCGGTACCGGTCACGACGCGACCATTGCCGTAATTGATGTCGCCCTTCAGCCGGCCGATAATATCCTTGACCGGCACGTTGAACCATTGGCGCTTGCCGACGATCGCCGCCATTTCGTCCTTGTTGTCCATGCTTTCGCACCACATCTGGGCTTCCATCACGGCCATCATCAGCGCCTTGGCGGCGTTCGGGTTTTTCTCGACCCAATCGGCGCGCATGCCGAGGGCTTTTTCCGGGTGACCCTTCCAGAGTTCGCCGGTGGACGCCGCGGTAAAGCCGATGCCCTGGTTAACGAGTTGCTCGTTCCACGGCTCGCCGACACAGAAGGCATCCATGTTGCCGACCTTCATGTTGGCAACCATCTGCGGCGGCGGCACCACGATGGTCGAAACGTCCTTGTCCGGGTCTATGCCGCCGGCGGCCAGCCAGTAGCGGAGCCAGAGATCGTGCGTGCCGCCGGGAAAGGTCATCGCGACCTTCACTTCGCCGCCTTCGGCCCTCTTTTTTTCAAAAGCCGCCTTGAGTTTGGAGGCGTCGAGCTGAACGCCGGTGTCTGCATAATCCTTGGAAACCGAGATCGCCTGGCTGTCACAGTTGAGGCGGGCGAGGATCGCCATCGGAACTGGAACATTGTTCTGCGTCACCTTGCCGGTGTGCATCAGGTAGGGCATTGGCGAAAGAATGTGGGCGCCGTCGATGCCGTTGGCTTCACCGCCGAGCACCAGATTGTCCCGCGTCGCGCCCCAGGACGCCTGCTTGGCAACCTCGACATCCGGAAGGCCGTGTTTTTCGAAAAGACCCTTCTCCTTGGCAATGATCAACGCTGCCGAATCCGTCAGTGCGATATAGCCGAGCTTGGCGCCGGTCACTTCGGGGCCAGTCCCCGCCGCGAAGGCGCCCGAGGGAAAGGCCGCCTTGATCGCGGTGAAAAGCGCTGCGGTGGCGGTCGTCTTGAGGATGCCGCGACGGGTGATGCCGTTGCTCGATATCGTCTTCATGAACAGGTCCCTCTGCTGTGACGGGTCGGAATTTTGGCAATAAAAAAACGCCGCTTGGAAATTGCGTCATCGGGAAGGAAGCCTCCCGGACTGCAAAAGCCTTGCGACGTCGATGTCTCTGCGAGCGCCTTCTTGGCCTCGGCTTACTGCAATCGCCATTGACCGCAGCAAACTATACAAAGCAAAGGCTGTGCCAGTTTCGAAGGAAAATATTAGCGCTTTGAAATTGAAGGGATTTTCGTCGCTTTCAAAGCTGAGGGTAAATTTTGACCATGGTCGATATGTGCAAAAATTTTCAGCGTTTGCTTTGGCGGCCTCACCTTCGTGTGGGAAATTTTGTGCAATGCAAAATTCACCGCCGTCAGTTTTCCTCGGCGCGCGGCCCGCTGCCCATGCCGCTCTTGACGGCAAATCCGGCGATATAGCCGGCGATCCGGTCCGGGTCGAAGACTTGCCCGTCCATGAAGCGGTCGCCATCCACGGCCCCTTCGGTGCGAATATCGTCATCCAGCAGAGGTGCGGCGTCCGCTCCAAGCGCCATGCGATAGATATCCGGCCGATAGGCCGCCGCCGCCGCCGCCATGCCGGTGGAGGAAAGATCGGTCTGGCCCCAGCGGATCATCTGGCTGTAGATCCACAGCGCCTGGCTCGGGCGCGGATAGTTGGCAAAGCCGGTATGGAACTTGAAGTAGCCATCAATCACGCGGCGATTGCCCCGGTCATCGAGATTGAATTCGCCGTTCAACACGCGACGGATGATATCGACGGGTGCTGCGAGGTAACGGGTATCGGCCAGCGCTTCCGACAACGCGCCGTGATTTTCCGAGCGGTCGCACCAGCGCGCGGCTGCATCCAGCGCGACGATGAGCCGGGAGACGGTTTCCGGATGTGTTTCGGCCCAATCCGGCCGCATGCCGATGACTTTTTCGGGCGCGGACGGCCAGATATCCTGCTTGGCGGCAACGATGCGGCCGACGCCGCGCTCTGAAGCGACCATGTTCCAGGGTGCGCCGACGCAAAAGCCGTCGATAGCGCCAGCAGCGAGCGCATCCGACGTCATCGACGGCGGTACGACGACAAGCTTGACGTCATGGTCCGGATCGATGCCGCCTGCAGCCAGCCAGTAGCGGACTTCGTAGTTATGCGAGGAAAAAGGGTAGGTGACACCGAGCGTCGGCAGCGGCTCGCCGCGCGCTTTGATGCTGAGGATGACCTTTGCCAGCGCCCGTGCGTTTTCAAGGGCGCTCGCCGTTTCAGGCAAGGCCGCCTCGGCGCACATGCGGGCGAAAAGCCGCGTCGACAGCGTAATCGCATTGCCGCCGCGACCGAGTGAAAACGGCGCGATCGTTGGCGACGGATTGGAGCCGAGCCCCAGCATGGATGCAACCGGCATGGGTGACAGCATATGAGCGATGTCGAATTGCCGGAAGGCAAGCCGGTCGCGCACATTTGCCCAGGAGACGTCCTTGACCAGATCGAGGACGATACCCTCCTTGCGCGCGAATCCGAATTCCGATGCGGCGATCAGGACGGAAGCGTCAACCAGCGGGATGAAGCCCGCGCGCAGGGTTCGTGATCCCCCGCCGGCCAGCCCTGCGGGCGCGGCAAGACGGCTTTCTCCGTCTCCTGGTCCGCCCTGTATGCCGTCAGGCTTCTTCATCATGTTCACTCCATTCCCTCCCGTCGGGAGATGTCCGGCTGGCGCGCGTTCGTCACATCAGCAATCCCGCCGCCGTAACGACACTCTGGGCGATGTCTGCCATCTTCTTCTTTTCGTTCATGGCGGTCTGGCGCAGCAGCGCGAAGGCCTGCTCCTCGGAAAGGCCGCGCATTTTCATCAGAATGCCCTTGGCGCGCTCGACGATCTTGCGCTCCTCAAGGGCCGATTTCGCGTCGGCGAGTTCGCTCCGCAGGCGCGCAAAGGCATTGAAGCGGCTGACGGCCATGTCGAGAATGGGTTTGACTCGTTCTTTCTTCAGGCCATCGACAATGTAGGCGGATACGCCGGCATCGACCGCCGCTTCGATGGATGCCGTGTCCGACCGGTCGACGAACATGGCGATCGGCCGGCCGACGGTGCGCGTCAGTTGGAACAGGTGCTCCATCATGTCGCGGTTGGGATTTTCGAGATCGATGAAGATCACGTCGGGCTGGAGTGTTTCGATGATGCGGGCAATGCCGTTGACTTCGTGAACAACCGTGACCTTGGCATGTCCCGCCTCGCGCAATCCTTCCTCGATGATCGAGGCGCGAATTGCGTTCTCGTCGATGACTAGGATTGTGAGATCGAAATCGGCCATCGTTCATAGATGACGCAGTGCAGCAGATTACGCAATATGTTTTCGCCTAAAATAACAGCATAACCCGTGCTGATTAATAATTAGGCTGCATCTTCTGTGCCGCGGCATCCTGCTTCGATAATTCAAATTGTTCCCGGCCCGATTGGACGGATTGAAAAGGGCCTTGACCTCCCCGCTTTGAAAAAAACGGCGCTCATCGCGGTAATCGGTGTCCGATACCCGGCAAGTTCCAGGATCGGGGCGCTCGCGATGGGTTTGGCCTGTCATGCCAAATGGCTACCAGGGCGTTCCTTTCCGCAACGGCCTCATGCGGTGCTCTTCGCCGAAGCGGTTACTTCGCACCGGCCGTCGGCGCAACCGCTTTCGTCCGGTGTCTGCGTCGTTGCAGCAATCTCTGGGATGCGCGCCGAGAGCGCCATGGCGATCCTCGCTCCGACGGCCAGATCTTCCTCGACGCCGAAAACCTGGTGAACGATGGAGCCGTCACGGCCGATCAGGATCGAAGACGGAGTTCCGCGCAGCGCGAAACGCTGCATTGTAATCGGCGTATCGGAATGCTCGCCGGCGAGATCAACGCCGACCGGGTGCTTGATCCGGTACTCGTGCAGGAACGCCTTCAGCGTCACGGGCGTCATCGCAGCGTGGTGTTCGAACACGGTATGAATGCCGATGACCTGGAGATCGGTATGGCCGAAGACCCGCTCGATGCGCTGGACCTGCGGAATGGATTCAGCCACGCAGCCGGGGCAGAGAAGCTGGAAGCTGTGAATGAACACCGGGCGTCCGCGCAGTCCCGCGAGCGTCAACGGGGCAGGCGTGTTGAACCATTCGCTCACCGCCAGTTCCGGCGCAAGCGTTGAAGATGTCGGAGACATGATTTCTATCCTTTGAAATGGGCGGACCGGAGGGGAGGCCGGTCCGCCCGCGAACTCAAGCGGCGGCGCGCGTCAGTTTCACTCCTGGAAAATCGACGGGCACGTCGAGAGCGACGTTCAGGTAGTTGGTGAACAGGTTGAGGGCGATGTGGGCGACAATTTCGACAATCTCCTCGTCATCGAAACCTGCTGAACGGAGCGCGTCGATATCGGCCGTTTCAATCCCGGCACGCTGATCGACAATCTTCACCGCAAAGGCGAGAGCGGCGGCAGTTCGTGGATCGGCGGAGCGTCCTGCCTGGGCCTCCGCCATTTCCTGCACTGTCGCGCCAGCCTTGCGGCCAAGGCCCGTATGGGCTGCGAGGCAATAGTTGCAGTTGTTGCGATCGGCGATCGCCACGGCAATTTGTTCGCCGAGCTTGGCACCGAGGCGGCCACCGCCGAGCGCACCGAACGCGCCCCACAGGCTGGCCAGGGCCGCTGGCGAATTCGCTGCCGCCTTGAACATGTTCGGGACCATTCCGAAAGCGGACTTGATCTGGCCGAGTTGTTCCGATGTCTGGCCTGTTGCGTTGGCCGGGTCGATAAGTGTAATTCTCGTCATGTTCTTTCTCTCTATTAGCCTGGAGGGGGGAATATGCGGGTTCGCCGATGGCTGTCGGCGGACCCGCGCTCACGTCACTTCGAGGGTGTCACCTTGCCGGGAAGGCTGAGATTGCCGGAAGCGACCTTGAAGACGTTGCTGACGCATAAGAGCGGCGCGTGCAGGTTGCCGTTGACCTTGAGACCAGCTGTCACGCCATCGAACGACGCACCGTTGATGCCACCGATCAAAGAGATTGGGATAGTCACATCCACTGCGTCACCGTTGAAGGTCGTCGGATATTCGGGGCTGTCGATCAACAGGGGAACGCCGGGCCAGGTTTCCGGTACTTTCGGCTTCGTGCCTTCCGGGATGTCGATGACCTTCAGGCCGCCGCCACAGGCCTTGTCCTCGGCCAGCACAACCCAGTGCGGATGCCAGACGTCCCGGTTCTTGCCGCCCTTGGCCGCGTCGTCGAAGTCCGGATGGAAAGTGACGGCCAGCGCGACGATGCCCTGATCCTTGTCGAAGCCGATTTCGCCGCTGTTCAGCGATGTCGGCCAGACATAGGCGTAGACATCGGAGCCTTCGAACTTGCCCGTGGCAGCAGGCTTGTCGGATCCCGCCTCGCCACGGACGCGGGTGGTGAAGACAGCAGCGTCGCCCTTGGTGACGATGGTTGTCTCGATGATGTCGAACGAAGCCTGCACGGCGTCAGCCGGATCGGCCTTGATCGAGTGGGCGCTGGCGGCTGACAGCCATAGCGATGCCGTTCCGGCGAGAAGCGCGCCGGCTACGAATTTCCTGAACATTTCTGCATTCTCCTCTTTTCTCCGTAAGCCTGGAGGGGTTGCGAGATTATCCTTGTTGAAACGCGTCCCAGGTGGCTGCCCGGAACGAAGGATCGGCGGTTTCGTGTTCGCGGCAATCGATACGGATATCCCGCTGACCGAAAGCCGCATCGACGAAATGACAATGATGCGGTCGCGCCGCATCGGAATGGGCGAACGGCGCGAAATACCGGCAACTTGCGCACATGCGCTGGATCGGGATCGCGTCGGTCTCCTGCAAATGTCTGATCATCTTGACCAGCGTGATCAGCAGGTCTTCCTGTTCGTGGTCCGCCAAGGCGTCGACCGACTGTTCGGTAACGCCCTGGGACGATCTGCCGGCCTTAAGGACCGAACGTCCCTCAGCGGTAATCCCAACCTTGATGGCGCGTCTGTCGGCGCCCGCGCTAGCTTTGATCAACAGTCCCTTGCGCTCCAGCGCCGCGATGGAATCCGTGGCCGTCGGTTGTGAGACGCCGAGATTGGCGGCGATCTCCTTTACGCCCAACCCGTCCTTCCTGCCCTCGATAAGATCAAGAATGGCAAGCTGCGTCGGGTTCAGCCCACTTGTCTTTGCCCGGTTCCAGTCGTCGCTTCGCATGGCTGTCGCGATCCGGGAAAGTCCTTCGCGGATGTGGTGATTGACGGATGTTGGGTTCGTCGGCGTTTCCATATTCGCAATATATATAGGACTCCTATTTTATGCAAGAGGCCCGTCGAGAATTTGTCTGTCACTTCGTCGGCGGTGCGCCTATCCCGGTATCGGATATCGGCCCGTGTGGTTGTTCGGGGTTGTGCGAATGAGTGGCTTTCTCCGCAGTCGCTGGCCCCGTGAATCCCTCGGCTCCGTAGAAGGCGAGATGCAGTCCCCAGTACCCGGTCGCGAACACCACCAATGCGGTTGCAATCCCTCCGGGTATGGCGGGGAGGTGGACTTTGAGGGAGGGCAGGAACCGCGTCACCCGGCATCGGGATGAACATATCCCTCGGCATGCCGAAGGTGAGAAACGGCTCTTGCTGCCGTCCGGCAATGTCAGGCTGCTTTGGCCGCCGATCCGACATATTCATCGGTCGACATCATACGCGCGTAGGCGAACCCGAGCGCGGACATGAATGCGGCATGTGCGAGGTTGGCCGGAACGGTGACGCCGTTGCACTCGAGAGCGCGCGACGCACAGGCGTCGTGGATCACCGTGACGGGATAGCCGAAGTCGGCGGAGGCGCGGGTAACGGCGTCCACGCACATGTGGCTCATGTTACCGCAGACGACGACCTCGCGGATGCCGTTTCCATCCAGGTGCTGCTTGAGATCGGTGGCACGGTACGAATTGAACCGCGCCGGGTTTGCCGGAGGCTCCAACTTCAGAGAAAGTGGAGCCATCATAAGCAAGACAACGAACAAGTTTTCACCTGAAGTCCGCAACCGTGCCATCCGTATGGTGCTGGACCACGAGGCCGAGCATCCGTCACGCTGGGCTGCCGTTTCATCTATCGCTGCCAAGATCGGCTGCTCGCCAGCCACCCTGCATGAGTGGGTCAAGAAGACTGAGGTCGACAGTGGTAAACGAGCAGGCCTGCCGAGCGATGTCGCCGAGAAGATGAAGGCTCTTGAGCGGGAGAACCGCGAGCTTCGTCAGGCCAACGAGATTCTGCGCAAGGCGTCGGCCTATTTCGCCATGGCCCCTTTCGGCGAATGCGAGCATTCGCCTACCGGGCAAGGGGAGCTCGACCGCCCCTTCAAGCGATGATCTCGTTCATCGACGAACATCGTGGTGTGTTCGGGGTCGAGCCGATCTGCAGACTGCTGCCGATCGCCCCGTCAACCTACTACGAGAATGTCACCAAACGCCTGGACGTGGATCGTCTGTCGATCCGCGCCCGCAGCGATATCGGCCTGAAGATCGAGATACGTCGTGTCTTCGAACACAACTTCCGCGTCTATGGCGTTCGCAAGGTCTGGCGGCAATTGAAGCGTGAAGGCTTTGACGTGGCCCGCTGCAGTGTCGCCAGGCTTATGAGGTCGATGAGCCTGCGAGGCATCATTCGAGGAAAGCCGATCCGCACGACGTTCTCGGACAAGACGGCTCCGAGCCCGCTTGACCGCGTGAACCGCCAGTTCAAAGCCCCTGCACCAAACAGGCTGTGGGTTTCGGATTTTACCTATGTCGCCACTTGGCAGGGCTTCGTCTACGTGGCCTTTGTCATCGACGTCTTCGCTCGTCGCATCGTCGGCTGGCGGGCGAGCCGGACGGCGCATGCTGGCTTTGTCCTCGATGCCCTGGAGCAGGCTCTTCATGATCGGCGTCCCGATCATGGCGGCGGCCTCGTGCATCACTCGGATCGCGGTGTTCAATACGTGTCCATTCGCTATTCCGAGCGGTTGGCAGAAGCAGGTATCGAGCCATCTGTCGGAAGCGTCGGGCGACAGTTACGACAACGCCCTCGCAGAAACGATCAACGGTCTTTACAAGGCCGAGGTCATTCATCGACGCGGACCATGGAGGAGCTTCGAAGCGGTCGAGTTCGCTACCTTGGAATGGGTAGACTGGTTCAACCACCGACGACTTCTCGAGCCAATCGGGAATATACCGCCAGCCGAAGCTGAAGAGCGGTATTACGCCATGCTGGACGAAGCAGCCATGGCCGCATAACTTAAACGAAATGGCCTCCGGCAAACCCGGTGCGGTTCAATTTCCTGGTTGGTCTTGAGTTCTCCAGGATGCGCGATCAGGAAGAGAAGGATGTCGATCGCCCGGCTTCCGAGTGAAACAACCGCTTCGCCCCGCTTCAGGCTGCGCCTGGCAGGCACTATAGAGAACGGGGCAAAATGCAATTCCTGTTCCAAACCCACTACTCCAGCGGCACCCACGGCAGAGGTGGGCCAGCTTTGCAATATAGCTTGTCAGTATCCAAATGCTCGGGTCCGCGCCTTCACCCGGCTCCGCGTCGACCGTTCCTCTTGCGCCCTAGTTCCAATACGTTTTGAGTATCATCATTTGATTTAGCCGAACAAGACGACGAAAGGATAATGGCTCAAGCGATTTCGCCTGCCGGGTCGTTCTTCCGGCAAAGTCTGAGGCCGGCGTCGCCATCGTCGCAATCTCCGCTCGTCCGGTCTCGATCGCCCGCGTTTCAACGGAGCACTTGGCTGCGAGCATCATGACTGGAGATGTTATCAAACAGTTTGCACGGGTCGGTGTTCGGCGCAAACCGACGCGGACGTCAATCCTCGCGCGGGAGTTCACTCGCATGTCCCGCATCAGGGCGTCGCGACAATGATCCGCGCGGCCTTATGTTCGTCTGCGATACGCGCCGGAAAAATCTCCACTGCTAACGGGCGTTGATGGTCGCAAGAAGCTTTGCGAGATCTTCAAGCGGCACGGGTTTCGTCAGGTGATGATTGAAACCCGCTTCAAGGGCCAGCGCCTTGTCCCGGCCTTGACCCCATCCCGTTTGCGCAATGATGGGCGTCTCCCTGAAAAGCGCGTCCTTGCGGAAAGCGCGGCAGACTTCATACCCATCCATGCCGGGCAATCCGATATCGAGAAGAATAACGTCGGGTCTATAGTATTGCGCAACGTGCAGTGCCTTCGGCCCGTCATGGGCAAGCTCGAACTCGTGCCCGATCTCCTCCAGCATCATGCCCAGCATGAAGGCGAGTTCGGCATTGTCATCGACCACAAGCACCTTGAGGGGTTTTGCCGTCGTGGAATGGGTGGAATCCTGATGAGAATTCTTGACGGGCTCAGGCATGGATTGCAGCGGCAAGCGAACGCTGAACACGCTGCCTTTGCCTGGGCCTGCGCTATCGGCATCAACGGTGCCGCCATGCAAGGAGACGAGTTGCTTGGCCAGGGCCAGACCGATCCCAAGGCCGCCCTGCGAGCGATCCAGATGGTCGCCGACTTGGGCGAAAAGTTGAAACACCTCGGCTCGCATGTCAGGCGGTATGCCAACGCCGTTGTCGGCGACCTCGACGACGACCTCACTGCCTGCGGAGCGCACGGAGACCGCAATCAGGCCACCGGAGGGCGTGTATTTCGCGGCGTTGTTGAGAAGGTTGGCGACAACCTGCGATAGGCGCGTGTGATCGGCATCGAGCCACAATGGGGCCGATGGAATGTCGAGCGTGAGTGTGTGCCCCGCCGCTTCAATCAGCGGACGGCTTGATTCAATGGCCGAATGTACGACGTCCTCGATTTTGATCCTCTCCTTGCGAAGCTCGATCTTTCCCTGGCTGATACGCGAAACGTCGAGCAGGTCGTCAATCAGCCGCACCAGATGGACCATCTGCCGGTCCATCATGTCGCGGATGCCAGCGGCATCCTCCGCGTTGGGGTTCCTGCGCAAGATATCCAACCCATGACGCAACGGCGCCAGCGGATTGCGCAATTCATGTGCCAGGGTAGCCAGAAACTCGTCCTTGCGCCGGTCGGCGTCCTTCAGGGCTGCGGCCTGAGCCTCCAGTTCATCCCGTTGCCCGGAGATTTGCTGGCGTTGCCGATACAGGTCAAAGAAGACATCGGCCTTGCTTCGCAAGATGTCAGGTTCGATCGGCTTTTGGATGAAATCGACGGCGCCCGCCTCATAGCCGCGAAAGCGCCTCTGGCCGTCCGCACTGCCGGCCGTCACGAAGATAATCGGAATGCGCCGCGTGCGTTCGTTGCCGCGCATGAGTTCAGCAAGCTCGAAACCATTCAGTCCCGGCATCTGCACATCTATAAGGGCCAGAGCCACATCGTTTTGAAGCAGCAGTTCAAGAGCCTGATCTCCCGAGCGCGCCTTCAGCAACACGAGATTCTCTTGGCGCAGCAGTGCCTCGAGAGAAAGAAGATTTTCTTCGAGATCGTCTACGAGGAGAAAGGAAACGGGGCCCATATGTGGTCAAACCTTCTGCAAAAATGAGGCGATGGCTTCAAGCGACATGACGTCTGCTGCGGGACACATCGCTATTGCCGCTTTCGGCATTGCGGACGCAAAGGCACCGCCGGGTGCTTGAACAATTGCCATTCCTCCAGCCTCGACGACGGCGCGCAAGCCGATTGCGCCGTCCTGGTTTGCACCCGTGAGGACAATGGCGATCAAGCCGGATCCGTAGGCATCCGCGGCACTTTCAAAGAGAACGTCGATCGAGGGGCGTGAGAAAAGCACGGGTTCATCGCTCGACAGCGACAGCGTTCTATGGCCTTCGATGAGCAAATGATAGTTCGGCGGAGCGAAATAAGCCGTGCCGCCCCGGATCGGTTCCTTGTCTTCAGCCTCACGCACATTGATCTGGCATTTCGCCTGGAAAAGCTCTGCCAGCACGCTTCTCTTATCCGATGGGATATGCACCACCACGAACAGCGGCAGGTCGAAACCGGCGGGGAGGGCAGGAAGGATAGCCGACAATGCCTCCAGCGCACCGGCCGAGGCGCCGATCACGATCGCCTGAGCGCGTCCGCCGATCATTCGCTTGTCCTTTGATAAATCTTTTCTTCCCGTACGAAATCCGTGAATGACCCGGCGTGATCGGAAAATCGCAGGCTTTCCTTGGCGCCCAGTCCCAGGAAGCCCTTTCTTGCGATAGAATTCTTAAACAGGCCAATGGCGCGATCCTGCAATGGCCGGTCGAAATAGATCAGGACATTGCGGCAGGAGACCAGATGCATTTCGCCAAACACCGCATCGGTGACCAGGCTATGATCGGAGAACACCACCTTTTGCCGCAGCGTCTTGTCGAACGAGGCACGTCCGTAGGCTGCGCTGTAATAATCGGACAAGGACGATTTGCCGCCGGATTTCCGATGGTTTTCCGTAAACAACTGAATGCGATCGAGACTGTATGTTCCGCTCTCGGCAATTCGAAGTGCGTCCTGGTTGATGTCCGTCGCATAAAACAGCGTGCGCTTCTCCAATCCCTCTTCCCGGAACAAGATGACCAGCGAATACAGTTCCTCACCACTGCTGCAGCCGGCGACCCATACTTTCAGCGAGGGGTACGTCCTGAGATGAGGGACGACGTGTTCGCGAATGGCCTGAAAATAGCCCGGATCCCGAAACATTTCGCTGACCTGGACAGTCAAATAGCCGAGCAAGCGGGGCAACATGCCGGGATCGTGCAAAACGCTTTCCTGAAGAGCGGATATGGTGGCAAAGCCCAGCTGTTCCTTAGCCTGCTTGAGCCGCCGTTTGATCGACGCCATCGCGTAATTGCGGAAATCGTAGTGATACCGGCCATACAATGCCTCCAGCAGCAGCCGGATTTCGATATCCTCTATTTTCTCAGGGGGCGGCATTTCCGTCACCGGGGCATCCAGACGCGCACGAGGGACAGCAACTTGTCGACGTCCAGTGGTTTCGCCATGTAGTCATTGGCGCCGGCCTCGATGCAGCGCTGTTGATCGTCCGGCATCGCCTTTGCGGTCAGCGTGATGATAGGCAACTTCTTCCACTGCGGATTCTTACGGATTTCCCGCGTGGCTGTGAGCCCGTCCATCACCGGCATCATGACATCCATGAGCACAAGATCGATTGCCAAGCCCGGCTGGCTGCCAGTCCTTTCGAGCGCGTCCAGCGCTTCCTTGCCGTTTCGCGCGATCTCGATAATGGCCCCGCGCGGTTCCAGTATGTTCGTCAATGCGTAGACGTTTCGAACATCGTCCTCGACCACGAGGATGCGGCGGCCTTCAAGCAGGGCGTCTCTGTTGCGGGCCTTGCGGATCATCTTCTGCTGTTCATCCGGTAGTTTCGAGACGACCTGGTGCAGGAAAAGGGTGACTTCGTCGAGCAGGCGCTCCGGTGATTTCGCACCCTTGATAATGATCGACTTGGAATAGCGCCGCAGGTGTTGTTCGTCGTCTGCCGACAGCTCGCGGCCGGTGTAGACGATAACAGGCGGAAACGCATAGGCGGTTTCCAGGCTCAGCGTTTCCAGCAAGGAATAGCCTGATGCATCCGGAAGGGACAAGTCGAGCACCATGCAGTCGAAAGTTTGTTCCCGGAGCAGTTTCAGGCATTCCGCTGCCGTGCCCGCAACCACGGTTTCGACATCGTGGGAGGTCAGGAGCCTTGCCACCGCGTCGCGTTGGATCTGGTTGTCCTCAACGATCAGCACCCGGTGAACGCGTTGCGAGAGCTTGGCTTCGAGCTTTTGCAGGACCTCGACCAGTTGTTCGCGCTTGACCGGTTTGAGCATGTAGCCGACCGCGCCAAGGGAAAACGCGCGTTCGGCATGATCGTCCGCTGAGACCATATGGATCGGGATGTGGCGCGTTCGCACGTCGCGCTTCAACCGGTCGAGAACGGAAAGACCCGATTGGTCCGGCAGCCCAACATCCAGGACGATGGCGCTGGGCATGAACTGCTGTGCCAGATCCATGGCTTCCTGCGCCGTTCCCGCCACCAGTGAGCGGAAACCCATCTCACGCGAAAGATCGCGCAGAATGGCAGCGAACGTGTCGTCGTCCTCGATAACCAGTAGAATCCGTTTGTCGTCTGGCGCAGCAGCGCGGTCGTCCTCGACCAGGTTGCGGCGGGCTGACGGCACAGGGCGCGGATCGATTGCAGGGGAAGCGGCAGCGGCGATAGCGACCGTGCCGGAAGTGTCGCGCGGCTCCACCGTGGCTGGATCATAGGTTACCGGGATCGTGATCGTAAAGGTGCTGCCGTGGCCCGGGCTGCTTTGCAGATGGATTGTCCCGCCCAGCAAGCGAACGAGCTGGCGTGAGATCGATAGGCCAAGGCCCGTTCCACCATATTTGCGGCTGATTGTGCCGTCAGCCTGGTGGAAAGCCTCGAAGATGCTGTGCTGTTGTTCCTCGGCAATGCCGATACCACTGTCTGCCACGGCCAGGGCGATCCGTCCGTCACCGGTGCGTCGAATGGATAGGGTGACTTTGCCCGTCTCGGTAAACTTGAATGCGTTGGACAACAGGTTTTTCAGCACCTGTTCGAGCCTTTGCAGGTCAGTTTCGATGACCTTGGGGCATTCCGGCGCAATGTCCACGTCGAAATTCAGCCGCTTGTTGTGTGCCACGGGATCGAAGAGCTGACGAAGATTGTTGGCCACCCGTTCGACGTACACCGGCTCTGCCCGGATATCGACATGGCCGGCCTCGATCTTCGAAAGGTCCAGAATGTCGTTGATCAAATTCAAGAGGTCATTGCCCGAGGATTGAATCGTCTGGGCATATTTGACCTGCTCGTCCGACAAGGTGCCGTCCGGATTGTCTGCAAGCAGTTTGGCAAGGATCAAGGACGAATTGAGGGGTGTCCTGAGCTCATGGGACATGTTGGCGAGAAAGTCCGATTTGTAACGGCTCGCCTGCTCAAGCTCCCGTGCCTTGAGATGAACGGAAGCGTTGGCCCGCTCGAGATCATCACGTTGCCCCTCCAGCTGTTGGGTCTGCTCCTCCAGCTGTGAATTTGTCTGCTCCAGTTCAACCTGCTGCTGCTCAAGCCGCGTCTGCGATTCCTTTAGTGCCCGGCTTTGCTCCTCCAGTTCCTCGTTGGAAACGCGCAGCTCTTCGCTCTGAACCTGAAGCTCCTCCGATTGACGCTGGGTTTCTTCAACAAGCTTCTGAAGCTCGCTGCGGTAATGTGCCGAGCGCACAGCCGTCGCGATCGTTGCCGAAGCACGTTCGAGAAGCATCAGCACACGTTCGTCAACAGGGCGCAAGAAACCCAGCTCGATAACCGTATTCACCACACCATCGACGCTTGCCGGCGAGATAATCAGATGCTTCGGTTTGTCCTGTCCAAGTGCCGAGCCAAAGGCGAGATAACCCTCGGGGACATCGTCGAGAACAACCGGCCGGTCCTGCGCTGCAGCCTGCCCCAGAAGCCCCTCACGCAGTTTGAAGTCTTCCACGATAGTCGCCTTTTCCGGAACCCCGCAATCCGATGCGCGCCGGTAGACCGCGCCGTCGCCGACAAAAATCGCGCCTGCGACGCCGCCGGCATACTGGGCCAAGAATTTCAGAACGCTGTCCCCAAGCTGTTCGGTTCGCTGATCGCCTATGATTGCGGAGCTCAAGCCGAGATGGCCGGACTGCAGCCAATCCTCACGGCGGCGGGCCACCGTTGCTCTATGGATCAGAACGCCGATCGCCGTGGTCAAAAGGACGCCGAGGAAGCCTGAAAGCACGCCGCTCAGGAGTGCCGTGCTATAGGCATTGTCCATTTCGACAAGACGTTGCGCGCGCAGTGCGGCCTCTTCTTGCCCCATCGCTGCAAGCTGTACCCGTATCGCGTCCATTTCGATCTTGCCGCGGTCGGAGTTGACGACCGCAAGTGCAGCTTCGGCGCCTTGGTTCCGGCGAAGATCGATCGTTTCCTTCAGTTCCGCGAGTTTTGCGCCTACATGCAGTTTCAACGCCGCAATCCGGCGCTGCTGTGCCGGGTTGTCCCCAGTCAGTTCGGCGATCTCATTCAGCCGTTGGGGGATCGCGCGTGCTGCGGAATTGTATGGGTCCAAATACCGCACATTGTTCGTGAGCAGAAATCCACGCTGTCCCGTCTCAGCGTCCTGCGTGCTCGATAGCAACTCGTCCAGTGCGATGATGACTTCGTGAGAATGGATGATCTTCTGGTTGTTTTCGCGCAATGTTTGAAGATTGAAATAGGCCAGGATTCCGCTCGCCAGGAAAAAGGCAATTGCTCCAGCAAGACTAAACGCGACACCGGGATCCAGAGCCAGTTTACGCCCGGATGCGCGGGACGTTGTATTCTGCTTCATGAATGCGCTCGTCAGAATGAGGGGAATGGAAATGGCCAAATATTCAGGTCTGTTTTCACTTTGGAACGTTCACGCATCATCCACATGAGCAGCGCATCTCTGTTTCTTCAGTGTCGTCGAACCCACACAGATTGCTTGCGTGATCTGGGTAGGCTTGCGCGATATAGCGCGGCGGCACGAAGGATCAAGCGGCCGGGAGTGACCCCAGTCATTTTTCGATGTCCGGGATCGTCAGGCATCAAGGATACCGGCGGCTGCATCCACCGGCGTTCCAAAATGCGCCTGCAGGACCGTGTAGAGCGATAGATGTTCGGGTCGTGCGCGGGGTTTGCACCGGGGCGGCCTTGGCTGCCAGCGGTAGCGTTACGTCACCTTCGTCCGAGAGACCCAGCAGGCCATCGCTACTGCGCCGGCAGAGCAGAGCGTTCATCTTCAGGCTGCCGATAAACTGTTTGGTTTTCATTCTATCGGCCTGGTGGATCGATGGAGCGCTTGATGACGGTCTGAAGATCAACGGCGACATGAAAAACGCCGTGCTTCAAAGAGCAAGCCGGTCACGATCTCTTTGAGCCGGAGTCTCGCAATCCTGCAGCAGGCTTGGAAAAGGGCAGGTCGCGAAGAACGTCCAGAATGCTCGCCATCGGCTGTGGAGACTTAAAGGGACGTCTCTGACGTTTTGGCGCGTCGAACACCAATCGCCGCGGCCCCATGGTGGTACCCCCTCTGGGGGACTCACGTCCCGGGCCGGTGCCACGCATAGTCTGTTCCATGCCGAACGGTCCCAAGCCGCTCCCTTCGGCAGAGTGGAGGAGAACCATGCAGCGCGCCATCATACACCCGCACCCGATACCGCCTGATCGCATCGCGCAGACGATGACGGCCGCCCCCGATCCTGTGTTGCATCCGAACGCTGTCGCCGCCGAGGTCAGGAACCTTTGCAAGACCTACAATGCCGGCACGCCCCGCGCCCACGAAGCGCTGAAAGATTTCAATCTGGCCATTCGTGCCAATGAGTTCTTCACGCTGCTCGGCCCTTCCGGCTGCGGCAAGACCACGCTGCTGCGCATCCTCGGGGGCTTCGAAACGCTGACATCGGGCGCCTGCCGCATCTTCGGCGAGGATGTCAGCGCACTGCCGCCGGAAGCGCGCCCCGTCAACACCGTCTTCCAGCAATATGCCCTGTTCCCGCATATGACGGTTCGCCGCAACATAGCCTTCGGCCTCGAAATGCTCGGCAAACCGCGTGCCGAGATCGAACGGACGGTCGAGAAGATGCTCGATCTCGTGCATATGACCGAGTATGCCGATCGCAAGCCGGACACGATGTCGGGCGGACAGCGCCAGCGCGTTGCCCTTGCCCGGGCACTCGCTCCGAAGCCGAAACTGCTGCTGCTTGACGAGCCCCTGTCGGCGCTCGACCTGAAGCTGAGGCAGAAAATGCGGCTGGAGTTGAAGTCGCTGCAGCGCGAGACCGGCATCACCTTCGTCTTCGTCACGCATGACCAGGAAGAGGCGCTGGCGATGAGCGACCGTGTCGCCGTCATCAACAATGGCCGCCTGCAGCAGGTTGGAACGCCGGAAGACATTTACGAACAGCCGCAGAGCCGCTTCGTCGCCGATTTCATCGGCGAGTCCAACCTGATCGAGGCCAAGGTTGCGCGTTGCTCCGGTGGCGAGGCCATCCTCGACATCGAAGGGTTCGACCAGGTTCAAGCCGCCGTTGCTGATGATCCCGTGCACGGCCAGCCGGTCTCGCTGTCGATCCGGCCGGAACGGCTCGTGCTGAGCGCCAGCGAAGGCGAGGGGCGGGGAATGGCTGTCGTTTTCGAGCGCACCTATCTCGGTAACGCGGTCGAATATCATCTGCGCGCCGGAAGCCTGGCGCTGACTGCCCGTTCGCCCCGCGGCGGCCTGCGGGGCAGACAGGATTTTGCGCCGGGCGATAAGGTCCATATTGCCTTCGAACCGGGCTCGATCAAGGTGCTCCTGTCATGAGCGGCCGGTCCCTTGCCCTGTCCTCGCGCATTCCGCCGGGGGTTGCCCATGCCGGGCTGCTCTGGCCGTCGCTGACCATCATTCTGGTGTTCATGGCGGCGCCGATCGGCATCATGTTCATCTATTCCTTCCTCGTGGCCGCGCCCTATGGCGGGGTGGAATGGACATTTTCCAGCGATGCCTACACCCAGATCCTGTTCGAGCGCGATTTCCTCGATGACAGCCTGACTTTTACGCCGGACTATCTGATCATTGTAGCCCGTTCGGTCTTCCAGGCGGCTATCGCCACCGTGCTCTGCCTGCTGATCAGCGTGCCGACGGCCTATTACATCGCGACGCGCTCCGATCGGGCCAAGAACATCTGGTTGTTTTTGATCACGATCCCGTACTGGGTGAACCTGCTCATCCGCACCATCGCGCTGCTGTTCGTGCTGCGCGGCGATGGGCCTGTCAACACGGCCCTGCTCGAATTTGGGCTGATAAATCAGCCCCTGCCGCTGAGCTATAACGGTTTTGCCATTTCGCTCGGGCTTGTCTATTCCTTCCTGCCGTTCATGGTTCTGCCGCTTTATTCCGCCTTCGAGCGTTTCGATTTCCGGCTTTTGGAAGCGGCATACGATCTCTATGCCAGCCGCCGCGTCGCCTTCTTCCGCATCGTGCTGCCGGTGATGCGGCCCGGGTTGATCGCGGGCAGCCTGCTCGTCTTCATTCCCTCGATCGGTTCTTACCTTGCCCCGGATATTCTTGGCGGCGGCAAGACGCTGATGATCGGCAATCTCATAGGCACCCAGTTCCAGGCGGCGCGCAACTGGCCGTTCGGCGCCGCGCTGTCGATGATCCTGCTGACCATCACCCTGATCGTCCTTCTCTGGCTTGCCCGGCGTGCCGCCCGGCAGCAACTGAACTGAACGAGGTCCGGTATGTCCACTGCCCGCATGCGAGATCTTCGCGCTTTCTCCGGCTTCGGCTTCCTGTCGGTTGGCTGCGTCGTCTTTCTTTACGCACCGATCGTCTTTCTCGCCATCTATTCGTTCAATGACGGCCGCTCCGTCAGCCAGTGGACGGGCTTTTCCTTCCGCTGGTACCAGACGGTGTTTGCCAACCAGAATATCCAGACGGCTGCCCTGAACTCGCTCATGATCGCCGTGATGGCGGCAACGATAGCGACGGTACTGGCGCTCGGCGCAGCCATCGCCACGGCCAATCGCCGGGCAAAGGGCGGCGGCGAGGGCGCCTATGTCGTCCTGACATTCCCGCTGATGGTGCCGGAAATCGTCACCGCCGTCGCTTCGCTGGTCTTCTTCGTCTCCGTCGGCATCAGCCTCGGCCTCGTGACCATCCTGCTGGCGCATATCGTCTTCTGCATTCCCTTTGCCTACCTGCCGATCAAGGCGCGGCTGGAGGGCATGGACGAGACCCTGCCGTCGGCGGCCGCCGATCTCTATGCGTCGCCGGCCAAGGCGTTTCTGCGGATCACATTGCCATTGCTCTTGCCTGGCCTGCTATCCGGCTGGCTGCTTGCCTTCATCATATCGCTCGACGATTTCATCATCACCGCGCTTGTTGCCGGGCCGGGTGCAACGACGCTGCCGCTCCACATCTACGGCATGCTGCGTCTCGGCATGACACCCGAGGTCAACGCCATCTCCACCCTGATGCTCGCCGCTTCCACCGCACTGGTGCTGTTGTCGGGATTGCTCGGGCAGGCAGGCCGCAAGCACTAGTGCATGACGAAACGACACATCAACATCAAAAACGAGAAAGGGAACATGACATGAAAACTTCGACCGTCTTCGCCGCCCTGCTTGCCTCCACCCTTGCCGGACCCGCCTTCGCCGCCGGCGATCTGTTCATCTACACCTGGGGCGAATACACGCCGCCCGAGATGGTGGCGAAGTTCGAGAAGACCTATGGCGTCAAGGTCCATATCGATACCTACGATTCGATGGAAACCATGCTCGCCAAGCTGAAATCGGGAGCAGGCGGTTATGATATCATCGTGCCCGGCCATGACACGATGACCATTCTGGTGCGGGAGAATCTGCTGGAGCCGATCAACGCAGCAGACATGCCGAACTACAGACATGTGGACGCGAAATGGCGCGATGTCTTCTGGGACAAGGGCCGCGTCTATTCCGCTCCGTGGGCCTGGGGTTCCACCGGTTTCATGGTGGACCGCGCGGTCGTCAAGGGCAACGACGCCTCGTTGAAGATCCTGTTTGAACCGGATGATACGGTGAAGGGCAAGATCAACATGCTGCGCGACGTCAACGACGTGATCAACATGGCGCTGCGTTATCTCGGCAAACCGCGTTGCAACGAGAACCCGGAGGATATGAAGGCGGTGCTCGACCTGTTGTCGGCACAAAAGCCCTTCGTCAAGAGCTACAATTCCGAGACCAAGGAACTGCTGGTGTCCGGCGAAGCTGCGGCGTCGATGACCTGGAATGGCTATGCCATGCGCGCCCGCGACGAGAAGCCGACGCTCGAATATATCTATCCGAAGGAAGGCTATACCGGCTGGATGGACAATGTCGCCGTACCGAAGGGGGCTCCCGATCTCGAAAACGCCAAGCTCTGGGTCAACTTCGTGATGGATCCGGAAAATGCGGCCATGATCACCAACTACGCCCGCTATTCGAACGGCATCAAGGGCTCGGAAGCCTTTGTCGACAAGGCGCTGGCGACCGCGCCCGAACTGAACCCGCCATCGGATGTCGCGGTGCCGGAATTTCTCCCGGCCTGCTCACCCGTCACCACCAAACTTTACGATCGCGTCTGGACGAAGCTTTTGCGCTGACCGGGTGGTCTGCGCCAAGCCACGTGCCATGTCTTTTTCCGGAGATACCCGATGACCATCCTTCAATCCGTCGCCCCCAATGCACCCGCCCTGCCGAACGCCCTTTCGGCTTGGGAAAAGGACCGCGATCACGTGCTGCACCCCTATACCGATTTTTCGACCTTCGCGGCGACGGGAAGCCAGATCATCGAGAAAGCGGAGGGCATGTACGTCACGGATAGCACCGGGCGGCGGTTGCTGGATGGCATTGCCGGTCTCTGGTGCGTCAATATCGGCCACGGCCGCCGCGAAATGGCCGATGCCATCGCCCGGCAGGTGATGGACATGGATTATTACAACCCCTTCGGCGCTTCGGCCAATGTGCCGGCGGCCGAACTGGGCGCCCGGCTGGCGGACCTCTCGCCGGGTAGCCTAAATCACGTCTACTATTCCTGTGGAGGCTCGACCGCCAACGATGCGGCGATCCGGATCGTGCATTTTTACTTCACGATGCGCGGCAAGCCGGGGAAACGCAAGATCATCTCCCGCAACAATGCCTATCATGGCGCAACCTACGTGGCGGCGGCGCTGACCGGCATTCACGGCACGAAATATGGTTTTGCGCAGGTGGGTGAGGATTTCATCCATCATATCTCCGCCGCCGATTGTTACGCCCGGCCGGACGGCATGACGGAAGATGCCTATTGCGACCTGCTGATCCGGGAATTCGAGATGCGCATCGACCAGCTCGGCCCGCAGAATGTCGCGGCGTTCATTGCCGAGCCGATCATGGGGGCAGGGGGCGTCCTTGTGGCACCGAAGGGTTATCACTGGCGCATGCAGGCCGTCTGCCGCCGCCACGAGATCCTCTATATTGCCGATGAGGTGGTAACCGCCTTCGGCCGTCTCGGCGAATGGTTCGCCTCCGACGCAATCTTCGAAACCCAGCCGGACATCCTGGTGTCGGCCAAGGGCATCACATCCGGCTATATCCCGCTTGGCGCAACGCTGATTTCCGACGAAATCTACGACGTGATCAGCCGGCCGCAATGCGAAGGCGGCGTGTTCTCGATGGGGCTCACCTATTTCGGCCATCCGGTCGCCTGCGCTGCGGCGCTGACCAATATCGACATCATGGAGCGGGAAAAGCTGCTGCCGCATGCGGCAAAGACCGGCGCCTATTTGCAGCAGAAGGCGAAATCGCTGCTGGCCCATGACATCGTCGGCGATGTTCGCGGCGCGGGCCTGATGCTCGGGATTGATTTGGTTGCCGACAAAGCCACCAAACAACCGCTCCCGGCGTGTGAAAAAGCGACGGAGACAATCTTCCATGGCTGCGTCGAGCGCGGCGTCATCGTTCGTCCGGTCGGCAATCGCATCATCCTGTCGCCACCGCTGATCGTCAGCGAGGCCGAATGCGACACGATAATATCCGCCATATCCGAGGCGATTGCCGCGTTTACCGCATCCCGCCGCGCTTGAGGGAGATGAGAGATGACCGAAGTCACCGTTGCCGCGACCCAGATGACCTGCAGCTGGAACATCGATGAAAACATCCAGAAGGCCGAGGAACTGATCCGGCTTGCCCATGAGGACGGCGCACACATCATTCTGCTGCAGGAATTGTTCCAGACACCCTACTTCTGCCTGGAGCAGAACCATGCCCATTTCGATCTGGCCGTAAGCCTTGGCGAAGACCGGGCAGTCCGGCACTTTCGCGCGGTTGCGAGGGAACTCGGCGTCGTGCTGCCGATCTCCTATTTCGAAAAGGCGGGTCCGGCGCACTACAACTCGCTTGCCATCATCGATGCGGATGGCGAGATTCTGTGGAACTACCGCAAGTCCCATATTCCGCAGGCTCCGGGTTACGAGGAGAAGTATTATTTCAGCCCCGGCGATACCGGCTTCCGGGCGATTGACACGAAACATGCGCGGATCGGCTGCGGCATCTGCTGGGACCAGTGGTTTCCCGAGACGGCCCGGGTGCTGGCCTTGCAGGGGGCAGAACTTCTGTTCTTCCCGACGGCAATCGGCAGCGAGCAGGGCAATCCCGATCTGGACAGCTCCGGCCACTGGCAGCGCACGATGCAGGGCCATGCCGCCGCCAACATGGTGCCGGTCATTGCTTCAAACCGGGTCGGCGCGGAAGTCGAGGGCGATACCGGCAGCGTGTTTTATGGCCGTTCCTTCATCGCCGATCACCTCGGCGCGATCATTGCCGAAGCCAGCCGCACCGACGAGACCTACCTGACGGCGCGTTTCGACCTGGATGCCGTGCGTGCCTACCGCCGTGCCTGGGGCATCTACCGCGACCGCAGGCCTGACCTCTACGGCGCGATCCGCACCCTTGATGGTCAAACAGCAATCGGCTGAAATTCTTGACACAATTGAACACTAGCGAGATGCCCGCGTTGCCGACCCTCAACTGCGAACGTGCAGACGGGCCGCCGAGCAAGGAGAAGATGGAATGATGAAAAACCAGACACCGCGCGAAGCCGGTTTTCGCATGCCTGCCGAATGGGAAACCCACAAGCGCACCTGGATGATGTGGCCGTGCCGTCACGAGGTCTGGGACGATATTGATGCGACCCGCCGCGATTATGCGGCCGTCGCCCATGCCATCCGTGAATTCGAACCGGTGACCATGGCGGCCCGCCCGGAAGACTTGGCCAAAGCGCGTGCCATTCTCGATCCGTCGATCGACCTCATTGAGGCTGATATCGATGACAGCTGGGCGCGCGACGCAGGCCCCTGTTTTCTGAAAGGCGCCGACGGCGCACGCGCCGGTGCGCGCTTCCGCTTCAACGCCTGGGGTGGCAAGTATCATCCGTTTGACGGCGATGCCGCCTTTTCCGGGCTGGTGCTTGAGAAGGCAGACGTCACCGCCTACGTGTCAAACCTGATTGCCGAAGGCGGGGGCCTCAGTGTCGATGGCGAGGGCACGATCATCACGACCGAAACCTGCTTTCCGAACAGCAACCGTAATCCCGACTGGAGCCGCGATGATATCGAACGCGAGCTTCTCGACATGCTCGGCGGAGAAAAGGTGATCTGGCTGCCCGGCAATCCGCTGGAGGACGAGACCGATGGTCATACGGACGGCATCGCGGTGTTCGTCGCGCCCGGTGTAGTCCTGATGGAAAGCCCTGGCGACGAGGACGACGACTGGAACCACTATATCCGGTTGAATTACGAGGCGATGCAGGGTCAGACCGATGCGAAGGGGCGGCCAATCCGCATCTATACCATTCCCGAAGCGGTGGACGCCCCTTCGGACCATCCGAAATTCTGCCGGTCTTATGTCAATTCCTACCTCGTCAACGGCGGCGTGATCATGCCGTCTTATGGTATTGCGTCTGATACGACGGTGCGGCAGATGTTCCGCACGCTGTTTCCGGACCGGCGGGTGCGGGAAGTGCGGATCGACGCCATTGCGATCGGCGGCGGCGGCGTTCATTGCATTACGCAACAGGAACCGCTTTAACCCCGTTTTGGCGGTTTCAGCGCCGGGTGCAGCAAGGCAGGAGAATGAGCGGATTTCCGTTTGAACAGATGAATGCCATCGGCAGGGCCGTGGCGGCGATCGGCACTCCGGCCTTTCCGGATGCGCTGCGCCGCCTGTGCCTTGGCGTCTATGGTTTCGATAGCCTGTTTGTCTCGATTTTCTCCGAGGACCAGCCGCCTTTGCAACTCTACAGCGATTTGGACCCGGAGGCGACCAGGCGCACGGTCGGCCCCTATCTCGGCTTTGCCTACCTGCTCGATCCGTTCTACAGCCTGTTCCGGAGCGACCCCGGCGACCGGGTAGTAAGCCTCGACGAATGCGCCCCGGACGATTTTCGCACCAGCGAATATTATCGCATGTTCTATTCTGAGACCGGCCTGTTCGACGAGCTGGTTATGCTGGTGGGTAGCGCTGGAGGCACAGCCATCGCGCTGTCGCTTGGCAAGCGGCACGAAGGTTGCCGCGTCGCACCGGACGCGCGCGCGCATCTCGACGCGCACTTTCCGGTAATCTCTGAACTCTGCCGCAAGCACTGGCCGCAGCCGGTCCCTTCGGTTGAACATGGCGAGCCGCCGGCCGACATAGTTTTCGACCGGCTGTCGCGCATGAAAGTCAGCGCCCGGGAATCGGAAGTGATCCGCCTGATGCTGAAGGGCCATTCGACCAAGAGCATCGCCCGCATTCTCGGCAATAGCCCGGAAACCGTGAAGGTCCACCGGAAACGCATCTATTCCAAACTGGGCATCGCCTCGCAGGGCGAGTTGTTCTCGCTCTTGCTCGGCGGGCAATTCGGATAAGTGTCAGTTCGCTTTAAACAGTCCGTCCGCATCGTAGACCGGCTTGCCCTGCAATAGGGTGGCCTTGACTGCCGTGTCGCCGATCTCGGCCACCGGAATATCGAAAATATCCCGGTCGAGCACGACGAGATCGGCAAATTTGCCCGGCTCGATCGTGCCGGTCCTGTCGTCCTGGTTCAACAGTTTGGCAGGATTGATCGTCATCCATTTCACGGCTGTTTCGACATCCGGCGCGCCGTCCGGCTTGCGTTGAAGCGCTGCCTGGATCTTGACGAGCGGCGACAGTTCGTCGGCGTCGAAATCGCTGCTCATCACAACGGTCGCGCCGTCCTTTTCAAGCGTGCCGGCCGGCATCATATGATCGGCGCGATTGCCGAGGAACTTGCGGATGAAGGCGTTATAGTCCGGATCGAGCGAGCTGGGCGCGAGCTGGAAATCGGCGACCGTTCCGGTTTCCTTGAACCGGTCATGGTCAGCCTTGTCGAGCAGGTAGATATGAGTCAGCCGGTGCGGCCCAGGCTGTGAATCGGATTGTGCAATGGCATCGAGCGCAAGGCGGGCGCCGCGGTCGCCGGTCACGTGATAATGCAGCTTGAAGCCTTTTTCCGACAGCACTTTCGAGTAGCGGTCGAGCGTCGGCACATCAAAATAGAGGAAACCTTCGCCGAAGCCGTGGTCTATTCCTGGACCTTTCAAATAGGGCTGAAGCAGCGCGCCGGTACGCTGCTCAAGAATGCCGTCGACGTAGATCTTCGCCTGGTTGAACTTCAACAACCGGTTCGGATCGTTGCGGTAGAGGCCTGCCAGCGTGGCGGCCTGCTCGTCGAAGGGAAGATCGGGATAAACGTAGATCGCGTTGAACGCCCTTACCGTCAAAGTGCCATTCTTCTCGGCGATCTCCCAGGCTTTCAAATGCCCCTGCGGCCAGAAGCCGCCCGCATCGCTGACGGTGGTAATGCCATTCTCGGCCATCGTCTTCAGGGTCGGCAGCATGCTTTCATAGGCAAACTCGACATTGTCGGCCGTATCGGGAAAGGCGAGGTTGCGCAGCTTCTGCTGGGCGTTTTCCAGGACGATCCCGTTGGGCGCGCCTGTCTTCTTGTCGCGCAGAATGATGCCGCCGGGTGGGTTGCCCTTGATCGTGTCGTAGCCGGCGGCTCTCAGGGCAACGCTGTTGGCCCAGGCGCCATGTCCGATATCGTCGAGAATCAGGATCGGCCGGTCGCTGGAAATCTTGTCGAGCACGGCGACAGGGTTGTCGGTCTTGTCGAGCAGATTGGTCATGCTGACGCCAGAACCAAGGATCCACTCGCCCCTGCTTTCTTCGGCACACCCATAGACCGTATCCTCGGTTTCTTCGAGGGAGGCGAAGGGCTCGAATTCGCACAGGATGCTGTTTACGCCTGCCTCGATGAGATGCACATGGGTATCCTGAAAGCCGGGCAGCAGCGCCTTACCGCCCAGATCGACGACATTTGCATCGTCGCCGGCCTTCACCAGTACGGCGTCCTCGCTGCCGACCGCGATGATCACGCCATTGCCGTCGATCGCGACCGAATCGGCGCGCGGCGCCTCCCGGTTCATCGTGTGTACCTTGGCATTGGTGATCACAGTCGTTTCGGCGATGGCGGTTCCGGCGCTGCAGAGCGCAGAGGCTGCCAGCAACACGCGGGTCAACGATTTTATCGTCCTTTTGATGTCTTTAGCCATGCGTTTGTTCCTTCAAGGTCTGCATCATTGATTATCATATCCGCGGTCTGGATGCAGTTTAGGTATGCGACGGGTGATGTCCCGGAGCATGCTCAACTCTCAACTGTCGATCGTCACCCAGACGGATTTCGACTGGGTGCTGTCGAGAAGCGCCTGAAGGCATTTGTCGCGCCCATGGCCGGAAAGCTTCCAGCCTCCCCAGGGTTGGCTCATGTCGCCATTCATGTAGCCGTTGACCCAGACCATGCCGCATTCGAGATCACGGGCGATGCGGTGTGCCGCACCAAGATTGGAGGTCCAGATGCCAGCAGCGAGGCCATAAGGGTTGTCATTGGCAATCCTGACTGCATCCTCAGCGCCGTCATGGGGAATGATCGCGCCGACAGGCCCGAAAACCTCCTCACGCGCGATCTTCATCCGGCTGTCGACGCCGGTAAACAGCGTGGGCTCCACGAAGCAGGATTGCTCCGGTTGCCGGCTGTCACCACCGAGCACCGCAGTCGCCCCATCTGCCCTGGCGCTGTCGATAAAGCCGCGTACGCGGCCAAAATGCGCCCTGTTGACCAGCGGCCCCATGGTTGTCGCCGGATCAAGAGGGTCGCCCGGCAGGTATTTTCGCGCGGCGTGAGCAACCAAAAGGTCGCAGAATTCGTCGTGAATGGTCCGGTCTACCAGGATGCGGGAGCCGGCCGAGCAGACTTCGCCCTGATTGCCGAACAGCCCATCGGCGACCTTTTCGGCCACTGCCGACAGGTTCTCCGCATCGCGCAGCACGATCTGGGGCGACTTGCCGCCGAGTTCGGCCGAAACGGCCTTGAGGTTGGAGTCTGCCGCATAGCGATACATTTGCCGTCCGATCCCCGTCGAGCCGGTGAAGGCGATCTTGTCGACCTGCATCGATAGCGCCAGCGCCTGTCCGGCAACCGCGCCCCGTCCGGGTACCACGTTGAAAACTCCATCCGGGCCTCCGGCCTCCAGGAAAAGCCGGCCCAGGACCAGAGCGCTCAGCGATGTATCCTCGGCCGGTTTCAACACCACGCTGTTTCCGGCGGCAAGCGCCGGCGCGATCTTCCAGACCGCCATCATCAACGGATAGTTCCAGGGTGTGATGCAACCGACGACGCCCAGCGGCTGGCGCAGAATGTAATGGAGCGCATCGGTATTGGTGACCGGCGCGCTGCCGGCGATCTTGTCGATGCTTTCGGCCATGAACCGCATGGTCAGCACGCTGGCCGGCACGTCGATGGCACACATTTCTGCAATCGGCTTGCCCATTTCCAGCGTATCGAGCACCGCGAGGATGTCGCGGTTGCCGGCAATCAGATTGGCAAACCGGGTAAGAATGTCGATGCGTTTTCGTAGGGCCATGCGCGACCAGATACCCTGGCGAAAACGCCTCGCGGCGATGTCGCACGCCACGTCGATGTCTGCGGCGCTGCCACAGGCGACATTGGCGATCACGGCGCCGGTCGCCGGATTGATAGAAGAAAAGGTTCCTCCATCCGCCGCCGCCCGGAATTGCCCATCGATCAGCAGCCGCGTTTCTGGTTGGATCGTCTCGGCGATGCGATGCCATTTCCTGTCCGCTGTCGTGTCCATGCCGTGCTTCCCCTGTTGATGAGATCGCGGCATCGTAGCGGGAGGGTAGGGGGCCCCACAGTCACCCGCATGGGTGACTGGCGCGGGTGCAGGAAGGCAAGGAAAATTGGTGTCGTATCCAAAGAGACGCGGGGCGAGGGACAGTCGGACATGCAGCATTCGATCGATGGCAACAGGCTCTGGGCGCGGCTGATGGCGATGGCCGAGATCGGCGCCATCCCGGAAAACGGTTCCGACAGGCAGGCGCTGTCGGACGCGGATGAGGCAGGCCGCTCGCTCTTTCTTCATTGGTGCGGCGACCGTGGCTTTCGGATCCGCAAGGACCGTATCGGCAACCTTTTCATCCGCCGCGCTGGAACCGAAACCGGCGCTCCCCCCGTTCTCATCGGCAGTCATCTCGATACCCAACCGACCGGCGGCCGGTTCGATGGCGTGCTCGGCGTGCTGGCCGGCCTCGAGGTTCTGGAGACGCTGGATGACCGGCGCATCCAGACCGCGCGTGCCATCGACCTCTGCGTCTGGACCAACGAGGAAGGCTGCCGTTTTAAGCCCGCGATGATGGGATCGGGTGTGGTTTGCGGTGCGCTGGACCTGGAGAGTGTTTTGTCCGCCCGCGATGCTTCAGGGATCAGGCTTGCCGACGAGATCGTACGGAATGGCTACGACGGCGAGCCGGAACCCCGCCTGCACGAGGCCGACTGTTACATAGAATTGCATATCGAGCAGGGGCCCATTCTCGAAGCCGCCGGAAAAACCATTGGTGCTGTCACCGGTGGGCAGGGCATCCGCTGGTACGAGCTATCCATGCTCGGTGAAGAAACCCATGCGGGCCCAGTGCCGATGGCGCTCCGCAAGGACCCGGTGCCGATGCTCATGAGCGTGATCCAACTGGTGCAGGCAATCGGCAGGGTCGACGGCGATGCGCGCTGCACCATCGGCCAGATCAGCCTGTCTCCCGGCTCGATCAATGTGGTTCCGGGCCGGGCCGGCATGACCGTCGATCTCAGGCATCCCGATGAAGCGGTTCTTGACGGCATGCACCGGCAATTGATGGACGGTCTCGAAGGGCTACGGCAAGACCACACGGAGGTCGCACTGAAGGCACAGCTTATCTGGCGTTCACCGGTGGTCGCCTTCGATGAGGCCCTGATCGAAGCGGTCAGGGCGAGCGCTTCCAACCGCCATTTGCCGTTCCAGCCCATTGTCTCCGGCGCCGGCCACGATGCGTTCAATCTGGCGAGGCGGCTGCCGACCACGATGATCTTCATTCCCTGCCGCAAGGGGATCAGCCATAATCCCAGGGAATATGCCGAACCGGGCCATGTGAGCGCCGGTGCGAACGTGCTTTTCGATGTGGTGCTGGAGCGTGCCCAATCGAGTTGAGCCGCGGTGAATGTTGGATTCGCCGCCGCATCAGTACTTGCTTATAAAGACTTGCGGGGCGTGTCTCGGCTCGTTCAAGGCTTCCTTGAAGACGTCATTGGGGGCAAGATAGCGAATAAGGGTGGGGCCGATCTCCAGGAGTTTCGCGGAGAGGGCTTAGGATGGCATGCGCTACCATCTGCGATGCCACCCTTAGAGAGCGCATGCCCTACCAATTTAAAGGCGTGCCGCACATCTGCCATCAAGACTTTTCATCGAGCACGTCCGTGCCTGATGATCGCAGGCTTTCCATTCTGGTCTTGCCGTAGTCCAGTGCTTCTGCCTCGGTGCGGAACGATTTATGCTCACTGTTGCTCCCGTTGAAAATTGTGACCTGCCAGGTGTTTCGGGAGAAACTGATGTCGAGCCTGACATTGGGCCGTTGTGATGAATTCATTGCAGAGTTCCTCAGCCAAGCACCTGGTGCCATTCCCGTTGGCCACCGGAAAAGGTGCTTCACACCGCCAAATCGGATTCCCCGAATGGGGCGTACCGAATGAAAGCTAAAGTAGGTAGCGCAACGACCCTTGATCTCCACCCCCCATTTAGGGGGTGTAGTCGCCCAAAAGAAGCGGGGATAACCTGTCAATTCCGGATGGAACCTGCAAAAGGCTACTTTCTACATATTGCGCGCGAGACAAGACGAAGACACACTTATGCCAATAGCACAGAGGAGGTCGGGTCGGCATGAGCGTCAAAACCTTGTCAAATGAAGATGTCTTGCTTCTGAAACGCGCGCTTTACGGACGCTGCTCGCATCTTGGAATTAGCCCCGAAGGCAGCGCAGCACAGTTTGAAGCGACCCAGCTGATAGAGCTGTTTCGCAGCGGAATCCGGGACGAGCAGGCGCTGACGATGAGACCCGTCCATAGCGCTGCCGGACACAGAAAACATTGATCTGACACCTCGCAGAGGCCATTTTTCACAGAAACCGTCATCCAAGCTGACAACCTCAAAGTCTTTGGGCGAACATCGACATTTGAGAAATCCCGGCAATCATCGACATCAAGAACGCTGATGACGTGATAGCCATCACACGTCAATGAGCGCATTAAATTAGATTATACTTATATAAATGTCGAGTTGCCATTTCTGGTGTGAACATCGAACATTCGGCGAACGATGACGGAACACGGCTCTTGAAATGCCCTCCGTTAGGAAGCGCGCTGCGCACGTTTACGATGCATTCGCGACGCCGTTCATTCGCTGCGCTGAACGAGGCGCATTGAAGCGAATGACGTGTGTATCTGGAGGTGATCCTTATCGTCATCCCTTGAAATATCATCTTCTTACCGTCCGTGCAGGTGCTTTGCGGGGCGAATTCATATTCATATGCTTATGGAAAACCCTTGGTTATTTCATTATACATTACCAATCCGCATGACAAACTAAGGCGACTATTTCGTCAGTCATTGCGTGCCGGCTCCCGGGAGCGTGCCGGCCGTTCAGGGAGGAATTCATGAAGCGGGTAGCTATCGCCGCGTTTGCGGCAATTGTCATGGCAAGTGCGGCCTATGCCGATACGATCAAGATCGGTGTCGTCGGTCCATTCTCTGGACCATTTGCGCTGCAGGGCAAGAACTTCAAGGCCGGCATCGACGCCTACATCGCGATGCACGGGGAAACGATCGGCGACGACACGGTAGAGATCATCTACCGCGACCTGCCGGCGGCCGATCCGGCCCAATCCAAGGCGCTTGCACAGGAACTGGTGGTCAAGGAAAAGGTGCAATACCTTGCCGGTTTCTATTTCACACCCGATGCGATGGCCGTCACGCCGATCCTCAAACAGGCGAATGTGCCGCTGGTCGTCATGAATGCAGCGACCTCGGCGATCGTCACCAAGAGCCCGCTGGTCGTGCGCACCTCTTTTACCACCTGGCAGACCTCGACACCGATCGCCAAGGTTGCGCATGATGCCGGCGTTGCCAAGGTCATCTCCGTCGTTAGCGATTACGGTCCGGGCATCGACGCCGAAAACGCATTCAAAGCCGGCTTCGAGAAAGAGGGTGGCGCTGTCGTCGAGGCGATCCGTATGCCGCTGTCCACTAATGACTTCAGTCCGATCATGCAGCGCATCAAGGATTCCGGTGCGCAGGGTGTTTTCGCCTTTCTGCCGTCCGGTCCAACGACACTCGGTTTCGTCAAGGCATACAATGAGAACGGGTTGAAAGCGGCCGGGATCAAGTTCTTCGCTCCTGGCGACCTGACGCAGGAATCCGACCTGCCAGCCCTCGGCGACGCGGCCCTCGGTATTCAGACGACGTTCCACTATGCGGTCTCCCACGATTCCCCGGAGAACAAGGCATTCGTCGAGGCTGCCTCCAAGGCGATCGGAAATCCTGCCGAGCTTTCCTTCCCCTCCGTCGGTGCCTTCGACGGCATGAACGTCATCTACAAGATGATCGAGGCGACGGGCGGAGAACAGGACGCACTGAAAGCTGTCGATGCGGTGAAGGGCCTGTCCTGGGTCAGCCCACGCGGTCCTGTTTCGATCGATCCGGAATCGCGCCATATCACGCAGAACATCTATCTGCGCGAGGTCACGAAGGCGGATGATGGCTCCTACTACAACAAGGAAATCCAGACCTTCGAAAAACAGGGTGACCCCGGGCTCGCCGCCGTCAAGTAGGCGGTCCAACCGCAAATCCTATCGGTAACGGCGGCGCGGCGAGCCGTAGCGCCGTTACCTTGCCCTGATTTTTGCGATTGCGGCGGAGGGATGGGTTCGCTTATCTCCCGCAGACAACCGACTGGAAATTGCGCGATGCAGACATTCTTCAGCATAGCCATCGATGCCTTCGCCTATGGCATGGTACTCTTCGTCATTTCGATCGGCCTTTCGGTCACCATGGGACTGATGCGCGTCGTCAATCTCGCCCATGGCGCCTTTGCCATGATCGGCGGCTATATCGCCTCCTATGCGGCGCAGGACCTGGGGCTGGGTTATGCGGCGGCTGTTCTTCTCGCCGTTGCCGGTACGGTGATCATATCGATCCCGATCGAGCGGCTGCTCTACCGGCGGATTTACGGCGCGCCGGAACTGACGCAGGTGTTGATGACCATCGGCATCACCTTCTGCATCATCGGCATCGCCAATTATGTCTTCGGCCCGACACTGAAGACGATCCCGCTACCCCCGGTGCTCCAGGGCTCCGCCGATCTGGGTTTCCGCTCCATCGCCGTGCACCGCCTGTTTGCCATCGTCTGCGGTCTGGCCGTCGCCGGTGCGCTCTGGTACGCCATCGAAAAAACAGCCTTCGGCGTCAAGTTGCGCGCCTCCGTCGACAATGCCTCAATGGCTGCCGCCCTTGGTGTGCGCACGGAAATTATTTACGCGGTCAGTTTTGCGGTAGCGGTCGGTCTCGCCGCTTTTGGCGGCGTGCTGGGTGCGGAGCTTCTACCGGTCGAGCCGTACTATGCGCTGCGCTATATGGTGACCTTCCTGGTCGTTGTCTCCGTTGGTGGCGCAGGCTCCATACCCGGAGCGCTTCTCGCCTGCCTCGTGCTCGGCGGCATCGATACGACCGGCCGTTACCTCATGCCGGAATTCGGCGAATTCTTCTTCTACCTCGCGGTCATCGCCATCATCTGCGTTTTCCCGCGTGGCCTTGCCGGACGGGCACGCTAGGATGACGCTGATCATGAACCATGAAACGATCGCAAAGACCGGCCGCCAAAGCCGCACAATCGGCCGCGACCTGATCGGCATCGGCGCCATCGTCGCGGCGGCCGCAATCGGCTATCTGCTGTTTCCCGACAATCTTGCCCTTTTGACCCGTATCATAGCCGTTGCGCTGCTGGTGCTGTCACTCGATCTGGTCACCGGCTATTGCGGCGTCGCAACGCTCGGCCATGCCGCCCTGTTCGGCTCCGGTGCCTATGCCGCCGGGATCGCCGCCGCACACTACGGTATCACCGACCCGCTGCTGATGACACTTGCCGGTGTTCTCGGCGGAGCCATTGTCGGGCTGGTATGCGGTGTGATCATCCTGCGGGCACACGGATTGCCGCAACTCGTCCTGTCGATTTCACTGATCTTTCTCTTCCATGAGTTTGCCAACAAGGCGTCATCATGGACGGGCGGCAGCGACGGCTTGTCAGGCATCTCACCCGACCCGCTGTTCGGCAGGTTCGAGTTCGACCTCTGGGGCCAGACCGCCTATGTCTTTGGCGTCGTCCTGTTGCTCGCCGTTTTCATCCTTTTGCGCTTCCTGGTGCGCTCGCCCTTCGGAATGCTTTGTCGGGGCATCAAGGAAGATCCGTTGCGCATCATGGCCATGGGCGCGTCGCCGAAGGTCGCCTTGCTCAAGATGTATGTCATTTCTGGCGCCGTGGCCGGCGTCGGCGGTGCCCTCAACGCGATATCGACGCAGGTCGTCGGTCTCGACAGCCTGTCCTTCACCCAATCGGCCGAAGCGCTGGTCATGCTGGTCCTCGGCGGCACCGGCTCGCTGTTCGGCGCGCTGATGGGTACGGTCGTCTTCATGCTGTTCGAGGATTATGTCTCGGCCGCCAATCCGTTCCACTGGTTGACCATGGTCGGCGTTCTGCTGATCGTTGTCGTGCTGTTCGCGCCGAAAGGGCTTTACGGTACCGCCGCCGGCGTCCTCGCCCGCCGGCAGGAGAAACGCACATGAGCGCAGTCTTTGATGTTCTCAATCTCAACAAGGCGTTCAGCGGCCTGACGGTTACCAACGGCGTCTCGCTGTCGATGTCGCCGGGAGACCGGGTTGCGTTGATTGGCCCGAACGGCGCGGGAAAGACCACCTTCGTCAATCTCGTCACCGGTAACCTGCGGCCGGATTCGGGCGAGGTTCGCCTCAACGGCGAAACCGTCACGAAAATCGATGCGATCGGCCGCGTCCGGCGCGGGCTGGTCCGCTCCTTCCAGGTGACGCGATTGTTTCAGGAGATGACACCGGCGGAACATGTCGCTCTGGCCATCCTGCAGCGGGACGGACGCGCCGGAAAGATGTTCGGCAACTTCCTGTCCATGCCCGAGGTCATGGACGAGGCGAGCGTGCTCCTCTCCAAGCTTGGCCTGGCAGACCTGATGCACCGAAAGGTGAGCGAGATTGCCTATGGCCAGCAACGCCTGCTCGAGATCGCCATGGCGCTGGCCCTCAAGCCGAAAGTGCTGTTGCTCGATGAGCCGGCCGCCGGTGTTCCCCAGAGTGATACCGGCCGTATCGAACAGGCGCTTGCCGACCTGCCGGCCGACCTTGCCGTGCTGATGATCGAGCATGACATGGATCTGGTCTTCCGCTTTGCCAAGCGGGTCATCGTGCTGGCCGCCGGCACCATCATCTTCGACGGCTCGCCGTCCGATGTCACAAAGGACGCCGCCGTGCGCGAGGCCTATCTGGGGAGCTATGCCAATGCCAGCCACGCCGCTTGACGTCGAAAACCTGTCTTCCGGTTACGGTCCGACGCGCGTTCTTGAAAACGTCTCCTTCTCGGTTGCCGCCGGACAGCGCCTGGCGGTGCTTGGACGCAACGGCATGGGCAAGACGACGCTGCTTGCAACACTGGCCGGGCAGACGAAACGGTATGACGGGCGCATCCGCATCGGCGAAACCGACGTTACCGGCATCTCAAGTGCGTTGCGCGCCCGCACCGGGCTTGGCTATGTCCCGCAGACGCGGTGCATTTTTCCGACGCTGACGGTGGAGGAGAACCTGTTCGTTGGTCTCAAGGGCCGCCCAAAAAGCGATCTCCAGGACGCCTACGCGATGTTTCCCCGTCTTTTCGAGCGCAAGGGGAACCTCGGCTCGCAGCTTTCCGGCGGTGAGCAGCAGATGCTGTCGACGGCGCGAACCATTCTTGGCCGGCCCACGGTTCTGTTGCTGGACGAACCGCTCGAAGGTCTGGCGCCGGTCATCTGCGAGGAGCTGATGAAAGCGTTTTCCGAACTTGCCAGCACTGGCGACATGACCATTGTGCTCGTCGAGCAGCGTATCCAGAGCGCGCTTGATTTCGCCGATCAGGTGATCGTTCTCGAACGGGGCAGGGTGGCTTGGAACGGCACGCCGCAGGCGCTGGCTGCCGATCACGATGCGGTAGACCGCCTGCTCGGCGTCGGCGGGCTGCACTGAGGCAAAGCCGGATGGGCGTTTATTCGTGACGCCGCGATTAAATCGTCACGTTCAACCGTTAACCAGAGCAGTGGCCACAGCAAGGTTGCTGCCCATGTCCGGTTGACAAGCATCAGGCGAGCCTAAAGAGTAAACCGGTCAAAACGGCGGCGTTGGGGAGGACTTTTGTCTATGCGCGCGTTTATCCGGTTGTCAGCGATTGTTCTCAGTGCCCTTGCGTTTTCACCCGTGGTCCAAGCTACGGAAACGGGCAGGCATATCGTCACCACGCAGGACGGCGATTATTTCGGTTTCGACCTGCGGACGGAACAGAATGTCTCCCTTGCCGACTGCGAGAAGGTCTGCGTTGCGGATTCCTCCTGCCGTGCCTTCACCTATAATCCCAAGGTGAAATGGTGCTTCCTCAAATCCGACTATAACACGCTGAACACGTTTGCCGGCGCCGTCGCCGGCAAGGTTGTCGATGCTGCAGCCGCCGAACCGGATATCGGCGCTCCTCCCGCATTGCCGTTCGTCACGGAACAGCTCCTCACAGACGCACGCGCCACCAAGGAAAATCTCTCCGTGCTGGCAGAGCAGGATGCGCTCGGGCTGAATGGCCGCAAGGACCTGGCCTACCGCGAACTGGCTGCCGGCAATGTCGGCCCGGCGCTGAAGGCTTTTCAGGGCGCGCTGTCCATTACCCCTGATGACGGTGCATTGTGGATCGAAGCCGCGCGGGCTGCCAACCGCGTTTACGGTAACTCCGATTTTGCAACGCAGGCCTCGCTTGCAGCACTGAATGCGTATCAACTGTCGCGCACCACCCAGGCGCGTGCAGAGGCACTGGCGGTTCTGGCCACCGCATTGACGAGCGTCGAGAATTTCCGGGGTGCGCTTAGCGCCTACAAGGCCAGCCTCGAATTGGTCGAAGCTAAATCCGTTCGCGCCGATTACACCGACCTGCGCTCGCGTCAGGGTTTTCGCGTGACCGAACACAAGATCGACTCTGACAGCGCCACGCCGCGGGTCTGCGTCCAGTTTTCCGAACCGCTGGTCAAGGCGGGCGTCGATTACACGCCGTTCGTCCTTTTGGACGGCACCACACCCAAGGCGGTTGAAGCCAAGGGCAGCGAGATCTGCGTCGAGGGTCTCAGCCACGGCCAGCGATACAAGGTTGCCTTCCGCTCGGGCTTGCCGTCTTCCGTCGATGAGCCGCTGGAGGCCAACGTCAATCTCGACGTCTACATTCCCGATCGCGCGGCGATGGTCCGCTTTACCGGCGACAGTTTCGTGCTGCCGGGAACGGCCCGCCGTGGCATCCCGATCGTTTCGGTGAACACTGCCAGCGCCAACCTGAAGCTCTACCGCATCGGCGACCGCAACATTGCCTCGCTGCTGACAGCCTCGCAATTCCTGACACAGCTCGACGGCTACAGCGCCCAGCGCATCCAGGATGAAAATGGCGAAATGGTCTGGCAGGGCTCGATCGACATTGCGACCGACCTCAACAAGGAAGTCGTCACCAGTTTTCCGGTGGATGAAGCGTTGCCGCAGCGCAAGCCCGGCGTCTATGTGCTGACCGCCGTTTCGGCGACGGGCGCGTCGAACGAATGGGACAGCCAGGCAACGCAATGGTTCGTCATTTCAGATATCGGGCTCTCCACCTATTCCGGCACCGACGGACTTTCGGTCTTTGCCCGGTCGCTGGCATCGGCCAAACAACTGGCCGGGATCGAGCTGACGCTGCTTGCGAAGAACAATGAAATCCTCGGCACTGCCACCACCGATGCCGACGGTCGCGCGACCTTCGACGCTGGCCTGCTGCGCGGCACCGCAGCCATGACCCCTGCGGTCATCACCGCAAAGAGCGGTGCGGACGATTTCGTTTTCCTCGACTTGACGCGCGCAGGCTTCGACCTGTCCGATCGCGGCGTCACCGGACGCGCTGCCCCCGGCGCCATCGACGTTCTGACCTGGACCGAACGCGGCATCTACCGCGCCGGTGAAACCGTTCATGTCTCCGCCCTTGCCCGCGACAGCGCCTCGGTCGCCATCGAAAAACTGCCACTGACCTTCATCTTCATGCGCCCCGATGGTGTAGAAGACCGCCGCGTCGTCAGCGATGGCGGACTGGCAGGCGGTTATGCGCTCGATCTGCCGCTGCAGCCGAACGCGATGCGCGGCACCTGGACCGTGCAGATCTTTACCGACCCCAAGGGCACGGCGATCAGCGAGAAGCAGTTCCAGGTCGATGATTTCGTGCCCGACCGGGTCGAGCTCGACATGGCGAGCGCGGCCAAGCAGATCGAGATCGACACGCCGGCACCCATCACCATCGACGGCCGCTTCCTCTATGGCGCACCCGCGGCGGGACTGGAGCTGGAAGGCGAAGTCGGCCTGAAGCCGACCCGCGAAAGTGCTGACTTCAAGGGCTATTTCTTCGGCCTCGCCGATGAGGAAGCAACGGAAGACAGTCGCACGACACTCGAAGGGCTGGAACCGCTCGACGAGGATGGCAAGGCCACCTTCGACGTCACTCTGACGGACGTTCCCTCCACCACGCAGCTGCTCAACGCCAATATCACCGTTCGCGTTCAGGAAGCTGGCGGCCGTGCCGTCGAGCGGTCCCTGACACTGCCGGTCAAGCCGGCGGGCGCGATGATCGGCATCAAGCCGGAATTCTCCGGCGATCTCGCGGAAAACGCCGTCGGAAAATTCCACGTCATCGCCATCGACCAGAGCGGCGCCAAGCAGGCAAAGACCGGTCTGAGCTGGAAACTGCTGCGCGTCGAGCAGGACTATCAGTGGTACCGCGACGGCACCGCCTGGAAATATGAGCCCGTCACCTCGACCAAGCAGGTTTCGACCGGCAAGCTGGACGTCACCACGGACGGCGGCGAGATTGCCATCTCGGCCGGATGGGGCCGCTACCGGCTCGAAGTCGAGACGGCCGATATCGATGGCCCGACATCGAGTGTCGAATTCGATTCCGGCTGGTATGTCACGACAAGCTCGACGGAAACACCTGATGGATTGGAAGTCGCGCTCGACAAGCAGACCTATGCGATCGGCGACACTGCCAAGTTGCGCGTCTCGCCACGCTTTGCCGGTGAAGTTCTGGTGACGATCGGCTCGGAAAAGCTGATCGCCACGAAAACCGCAACCATTCCTGCCGAGGGCGGCGAGGTCGATATTCCGATAACTGCCGATTTCGGTGCAGGCGCCTATGTCACTGCAACACTGTACCGTCCGGGCGACGCACAGGAAAGCCGCATGCCGATGCGCTCCATTGGCATCAAATGGCTCGCTGTCGATCCCGCCGATCGCAAGCTGTCCGTCAAGCTCGACCTGCCGGAAAAGACGCTGCCGCGGCAGACGCTGAACATTCCGGTAGAAGTGAGCGGGGCAGGCGTGGCCGAAGAGGCCTATGTCACGGTTGCCGCCGTCGATGTCGGCATTCTCAACCTGACGCGCTATGAAGCGCCCGATCCGGACGGCTGGTATTTCGGCCAGCGCCAGCTCGGCCTTGAAATCCGCGACCTCTATGGACGGCTGATCGACGGGTCGCTCGGTGCGACCGGACGTCTGCGCACCGGTGGCGACGGCGGCCAGATGGCGCTGCAGGGCAAACCGCCGACGGAAAAGCTGGTGGCGTTTTTCTCCGGCCCGGTCCAGCTCGATGCAAGCGGCAAGGCGATCATCAGCTTCGATATCCCGCAATTCAACGGCACCGCCCGCGTCATGGCTGTCGCCTGGTCGAAGGCCGGCGTCGGCCACGCCTCGGCCGATGTCGTCATCCGCGATCCGGTCGTGGTGACGGCGAGCCTGCCGCAATTTCTGGCCCCCGGAGACAAGGCGGAGCTGCGGCTCGACATCGCCAATACCGATGGCCCCGCCGGCGATATGAATCTCAATGTGACAAGCAGCTCCTCTGTCGTAATCGACGCCGCGCAAGCGCAGCAGACCTTCAGCGTCAAGCCGGGCGGAAAGTTCGACCTGACTCTGCCGCTGTCCGGCGTTCATCCGGGCGCCGGTAAGATCAATATCGAGCTGACCAGCGCCGATGGCCTGTCGCTGCAACAATCGGTCTCCGTTCCGGTACGGCCTGCCGCCCTGCCGGTGACGACCCGCCATCCGGTGACCATCGAGCCGAATGCCAGCCTCAAGGTCGATGGCGAGCTTTTGGCAGAAAGCATGCTGCAGGGATCGGCCGTCAGCATCAGCGTCACCCGGTCCGCCGCCTTCGATATTCCGGCACTGCTGACATCGCTCGACCGCTATCCCTATGGTTGTGCCGAGCAGACGACAAGCCGTGCATTGCCCCTGCTCTATCTGAGCGAGCTCGCCAAACAATCCGGCCTGCCGGAGGATGGCGATGTCCAGAAGCGCGTTCAGGAAGCGATCTACCGGGTGCTGTCCTATCAATCCTCGACCGGCAGCTTTGGCCTCTGGAGCCCCGGCTCCGGCGATCTCTGGCTCGACGCCTATGTCACCGACTTCCTGACCCGGGCCCGCGAACAGAAATACCAGGTGCCGGACCAGGCGATGGTGCAGGCGCTCGACAATCTGCAGAATGCGCTGAGCTACGATATCGACATGAAGAGCCAGGGCAACGAGATCGCCTACTCTCTTTACGTGCTCGCCCGTAACCGCAAGGCGGCGATCAGCGACCTGCGTTATTACGCCGACACCAAGCTCCCGGAATTCCCGACGCCATTGTCGAAGGGCCATCTGGCCGCTGCTCTTGCGCTTTATGGCGATGCGCAGCGCTCGCAGAGCATTTTCGAAGACGCGCTACAGATGTCGACAACGGCAAGCGATGTCAGCCTTGACCGTTCCGATTACGGCTCGGCATTGCGCGACGATGCCGCCGTCCTGACATTGGCTGCGGAAGCCCGCCCCGTGCCGACGATCATCCCGCAGCTCGCCAAGATCGTTGCACGCGCATGGGAGCAGAAATCCTATACCAGCACGCAGGAGCAGATGTGGACGCTGATGGCGGCCCGCGCCATCCAGGGTGGCGACAGTGACCTCAACCTTGAGATCAACGGGACGCCGCGCACCGGTGGTTATGCGGCGCGTCTGACGGGCGACGAGGTTCTCGACCAGCCGGTGACCATCGCCAACCGGTCGAGCGAGCCCGTCGCTGCCATCGTGACAACTGTCGCAGCGCCGGCATTGCCGCTGCCTGCCGGCGGCAACGGCTTCAGTATCGAGCGCACCTATTACACGCTCGACGGTGAGGCGGCCAATGTCACGCAGGCCAGGCAGAACGAGCGTTACGTTGTCGTTATCAACGCCACCGAAAGCAACAGCTGGCCCTCGCGCGTGCTGATCACCGACCTGCTGCCGGCCGGTTTCGAGATCGACAATCCAACCCTGGTCGATAGCGCCAAGCTGTCGAACTTCGAATGGGTCGGCGAGGTCGAAGCTGCCCATACGGAGTTCCGCAGCGACCGCTTCGTCGCCGCCTTCGACCGCTCGGCGGGCGACAACCGCACCATCACCGTCGCCTATGTCGTTCGCGCCGTCACGCCCGGCACCTACGATCATCCAGCGGCCAGCATCGAGGACATGTACCGGCCGCAATTCTCCGCGCGCTCCGCCATGGGGCGCATGGAGGTTCAGGCGGTCGAATAATGTCACCCTGGGCGAAAACCTGCGCCGCATTGCTGGGCTCCGCACTTGGGTGCGTCGCCATCATGTTCGGCCTTGAGGCAGCGGACCTCGCCTATCCGCCGCCGCTGGAAGCAGCACGCACGGTCTCAGCCGAAGTGCTCGATGCGGACGGACAGCTTTTGCGCGCCTTTGCGACACCCGAAGGCCGCTGGCGGTTGCAGACGACGGCGACAAACGTCGATCCGCAATTCGTCCGCATGCTGATCGCCTATGAGGACCAGCGCTTCTGGGAGCATAAGGGTATCGACCCCTTGGCCTTGATGCGCGCCACCTGGCAGTTCGCCACCCATGGACGGATTGTCTCGGGCGCCTCGACGCTGTCGATGCAGGTGGCGCGATTGATCGAGCCGCGCGAAGGACGTTCCTTTACCGCAAAGTTTCGCCAGCTTGCCCGCGCCATGCAGATCGAACGCCGCCTGAGCAAGGCCGAGATCCTCGACCTCTACCTCACCCATGCGCCCTATGGCGGCAATCTCGAGGGTATCCGTGCCGCAAGCCTTGCCTATTTCGGCAAGGAGCCACGCCGTCTCACCGTGTCCGAAGCAGCATTGTTGGTAGCGCTCCCGCAGCTTCCGGAGAAACGGCGCCCTGACCGCCATTTAAAGGCCGCAGAAACTGCACGCCAGCGGGTTCTGGAACGCATGGCGGTGTCCGCCGTCATCGGGGAAGGGGAGGCCGAGCGCGCCACCTTGGCCGGCATACCGGAACGCCGCCTGCAATTGCCGGCCTTTGCCGCTCATGTGGCCGAAGCGGCGCGGCGCAAGGAGCCCAAGGCCATCCAGCATCAGACGACGCTGCGGCGGAATATCCAGAAAGGACTGGAAACGGTCGCCAAGGAAGCGGCAACGCGACTTGGCCCGAAAGTCTCGATCGCCATGGTCATGGCCGATGCGCGCACCGGCGAAATCGTCGGAGAGCTCGGCTCCGCCGATTATTTCGACGCCGGCCGTTCCGGCTGGATCGACATGACACGCATCTCGCGCTCGCCCGGCTCGACGCTGAAGCCATTCATCTATGGCCTTGCCTTCGAGGAAGGGCTGGTTTCCCAGGAAACCATCATCGAGGACCGCCCGGCCGATTTCTTCGGCTACCGTCCGCGCAATTTCGACATGACCTATCAGGGCGATGTCAGCATCCGCCAGGCGCTGCAACTGTCCCTCAACGTTCCGGCGGTGCGGCTGCTCGATTCCGTCGGCCCGACAAGGCTGATGGTGCGCTTCCGGCGCGCCGAGGTGAGGCCGATCCTGCCGCCGAACGAGGCACCCGGCCTTGCCATCGGCCTTGGCGGATTGGGCATCAACCTGAAGGATCTGGTGCAGCTCTATGCCGCCCTGGCCAATCGCGGCAAGCCGGTGATGCTCGGCGACGGCATCCGGGAGCAACCGGGCACGATCGACAACGAACCGCTTCTCGACCCGACCGCCACCTGGCAGATCGCCGACATCCTGTCGGGCGTTTTGCCACCAGCCGGTGCTGTCCAGCGCGGCATCGCCTACAAGACCGGAACGAGCTACGGCTACCGTGACGCATGGTCGGTCGGCTTCGATGGCCGCTACGTGCTCGGCGTCTGGGCCGGCCGGCCGGACAATGGCGCGGTCCCAGGCCTCACTGGCTATGGAACCGCCGCCCCGATCCTGTTCGAGGGCTTCGCCAAATCCGGCGTTGCCATGACGCCGCTGCCGCGCGCGCCGGCGGGCGCGGTGCGGATTGCCCAAGCGGAACTGCCGATCAGCCAGCGCCGTTTTTCGCTGACCTCCACCGGTCTCGTGTCCGCGACTGTCCGCGAGGCAGCGCCGCAGATCGTCTATCCACCGGAAGGCGCCCGCGTCGAGCTGGGCGTCTATACCGATGGAATGTCCATGCCGCTTGTCCTCAAGCTGCAGGGCGGTCGCGCTCCCTTCCGCTGGCTGGCCAATGGCAAGCCGCTGCCGGAGACATCACGGCGCCGGGTCAACCAATGGGTGCCTGATGGCGCAGGTTACTCCACATTGACGGTCATCGATGCCGCAGGCCGAGCTGCAAGCGTACGGGTCTTTCTCAACTAGAATCACCCAACCGCCGCGATTTCAGCCAGCGCTATCTGCCCATCTGGCAATTGCAAATCGTGTCCCCCTGTCTATGGGGATCCCAGAAGATGGCCTACGGCGACGCGCCCACGCGAAAGCAATTCTCGTGCTCGATCAGTTGAAGCAGCTTGGCCCTGAACGCACGGATCTCATGTCTCTGAGGGGATATGCCTATCTCAGGCTGAGCGCTATGCCGCCGCGCGGCGGGTTTTCGAGGCGCTGGCTGCCATCGGCAATCGCGACGGTCAGCGTGGACTTGGTATTCTCTACGAGATATTCAACGACAAGGATTGATCGGGACGCAAAGCTCTCCCCGGCTTTCCGGTTTTGGCATCGGGAGCGGAGTGGACAGCGTGACATTTTCCCCATTGGATATCCCGGTCAAAACAGCCGACGGACGCCTGACGACGCTTGCCGAATTTCGCGGACGTGTGATGCTGGTCGTCAACGTCGCGTCGAAATGCGGCCTGACCGTGCAGTATGCAGGCCTCGAAAAGCTCTATAAGGCCAAGCGCGATGCAGGACTGGTCGTCCTTGCCTTTCCCGCCAACGATTTCATGGGGCAGGAGCCCGGGACGGAAGCCGAGATCGTCGAGTTCTGCACCAGCACCTATGACGTACAGTTCCCGATCTTTTCGAAGATTTCCGTCAAGGGGACGGCGATCCATCCCCTCTATCGCAGCCTTACGACCCTTGCACCCGATGCTACCGGAGAAGGCCCGATGCGCGAGCGGCTGAAGGGTTACGGCGTCGAGCCGGAGAACAAGGCCGACGTGCTGTGGAATTTCGAAAAATTCCTGATCGGCCGCGACGGCAAAGTGGCTGCGCGCTTTTCACCGGATGTCACGGCAGAGGATGGCCGCCTTGTTTCGGCGATCGACAAGGAACTGGCGCAGCGGAACTGAGACGCATTTTCTTCGGAAGAAACTGCAACGACCGGCCATGCGGTAAACCCGTATGGCCGGTCGGGACAAATACGGTGCGAGTTATCGTGCGCTGCTCTTCGCAATATAGTCGGCCGCTACCCGTGCGACGAGCGCCAGCGAGATGGCTCCGGCATCGGGATGACCGATGCTCTTTTCAGCCAGAGGCCGGGCGCGGCCGAGTTTCGGGGTGAGGGCCGAGGTTGCGTCGGCTGCGGATTTTGCCGCGTCTGCCGCCAGCGACCAAGCCTCCGGTAGCGATTTGCCCGAAGCGGCCTCACGCTCCAGCGTCTCGACAAACGGGATCAGCGCATCGACCAGCGTCTTGTCCCCCAACTGCGCGCGGCCAAGCCGGGTGACGCCTTCGAGCGCAAGCCGGGCACCCTTGACGGCAGCACCCGTCTCGATCGCGCCGCTGTCGCTCAGCGCATTGCTCCACGAACGCAACAGCAGACCCCAGATTGCGCCTGATGTGCCGCCAGCCCTGTCAGCCCAGGCGTCTCCGACAACGGCCAGAACGCTGGCTGCGCCAGCGCCCGCAGCAACGGCAGCATTGGCGGCGTCGAGTGCGGCAGCCGAACCGCGGCGCATGCCCTGGCCATGATCGCCATCGCCGGCCTGCGCGTCGATCCGGCCGAGTTCGTCTTCCGCATCTTTCAGTGCCGCGGCGATGCTTGAGAGCAGGCCGGCCACGCATGTGCCGGCTTGCTTCGATGCCTCTGAGGCGGGTGCGAACACCGTCTTTCCTTCGATGTCGTCAAGCGCGTCGGTTGCCGGTTCCGTCGCGAACGTCGCACCACGGCGCAGGACCGGCGTATCGCAGGCCGCCGACCAGAGGGTTTCCAACTCGTCATCGAGCCAGAGAAGCGTCAGCGAGCAGCCCTGCATATCGAGGCTGGTGACAAATTCACCGGCTTCCGGCGCGACGACATCCAGCCCGGCATCCTTGAGAAGCGTCGAAACCGTCGTCCAGAGCACGAACAGCTCTTCATGTTTCGTCGCACCCAAACCATTGAGAATCACGCCGACCCTCGTCGTCCCGGCCGGACGCTCGGCCAGCAGCTTTTCCGTCAGCAATTTGGCAAGGTCTTTGGCGGGAACAATCGCTTCTTCCTTGATGCCCGGCTCGCCATGGATGCCGAGACCCAGCGCCATCTGGCCATGCGGGACCGTAAACAACGGACCGTTGGCACCGGGCAGCGTGCAGCCCTTGAAGGCGACGCCGAAGGAAACGGTGCGGTCATTGGCATGGCGCGTCACGCGCTCGACTTCATCGAGGTTCATGCCTGCTTCCGCCGCAGCACCGGCAATCTTGAAGACGACGAGATCGCCTGCGATACCGCGGCGTTTGGCGGCCGCATCCATCGGCGCGCTGGCCACGTCGTCGGTCACCGGCACGATGCGCACATCGATGCCTTCGGCCCGCAGCCGTTCCGCAGCAACCCCGAAATTCAGCACGTCACCGGCATAGTTGCCGAAACCGAGCAGGATGCCGCCGCCCTGGTCCGCATGGCGGCAAACGCGCGCCACCGCAGCCGTGGAAGGGGAGGCAAACACATCGCCAGCCACAGCCGCATCGGCAAGACCCGGGCCGACATAACCGGCGAACGCCGGATAATGGCCGGAGCCGCCGCCGATCACCACCGACACCTTGCCCTTCGGCACCTTGGTCGAACGCAGGACGCCGCCTTTCACGTGACGGACATAACGGCTGTAGATCGCGGCAAAGCCTTGAAGAGCGGTTGTTGCGAAATCCTCGGGTTCATCGAAAATGGTGGTCATGACGTCTGTCCTTGGTCACGAGGCAGGATGCGCCTCAGATAATCGCGATTGGCGGCGCTGACGGAAAGCCCGTCGCCGCCATAATGTTCACAAAGGAAGGGGCTCGAAAAGCCATGGGCCAGCGCCATGCGGATGGCGGCGCGATAATTGATGATGCCGGACTCCAGCGGCGCCGGATGGGTGACGATGACGCCGGAGGCCGGGTCCTCGGTACGGGTGTAGTTCTTCACATGCCAGTATTTCGCGTGAGGCGCGACTTTGGCCATCATCTCCTGCCAGTGCTCGACCGGCCGGTGCAGGCGGGTGAGATTGCCGAGATCGGCGTTGATGCCGACATTGGCAAGGCCGATATCCTCGACGAAGCGAACCGAGCTTTCAGCCGTGCCGAGATAGGTGTCCTCGTACATTTCCAGCGCCAGCTCGATGCCAAGCTCTTCGGCATGGCGGCCCAACTCGCGAATACGCGCAACGGCCTTGCCCCATGTCGCGGCATCATCCGGGTTCTTCGCGCCATCGACGGTCCAGAACCACAGCGCCTTTTTCTGCGCGTCGGTCAGTGCCTCGAACAGGCCGAAGGACACTGAGCCTGCACCGATCGCCTTGGCGGTATCGATAACGCGGTGGCCATAAGCGAGATACTCGTCCCCATGCTTCGCGTCGATAACGCTGCGGCGCGCCGTTGAAATCGCGGGCATCGTCAGTTCGAGAGATTGCGTCAGCGCGACGAAAGCATCGAGCCGCGCGGGCGAAAGGTCGGCAAGCCGGATCCAGCTGTCGGTTGGATCGAGTTCAGTGAAGCCGGCGTCGACGACATCGGCGAGGGTTTCTGCCCATTCCTCGACGGACTGATCCTGGACGGAGCGCCCATCGGCCAGGGTGTTCGGATACTGGATCATCGCGGCTGCGATCGGCCAGGTCTCTCTATTCCATCGACGCGGTTCAGCGGTCATGGGTTCATCCTTTAAATTTCCGGGACATGCGGCGGCCCGTCAGGCCACCGTCTTTCCATCGTGGGCCGGGGCTTCCTTCTTGCCGCCATGGGCAAGCCCGATCAGCCAGAACACCAGCGGCGAAAGAAGCAGTGCCAGGCCCAATGCCATCAGGCTTGAAACAAGGCCGTTCGACCAGAAGATCGAGAGCTCGCCGTTGGCCATCAGCATCGACTGGCGGAAGGCATCCTCGGCCTTGTCGCCGAGAACCATGGCCAGAACCAGCGGCGCCAGCGGATATTCAAGCTTTTTGAAGACGTAACCGAGCAGGCCGAAGGCGATGACCAGCCAGATATCCATCACCGAATTCGCCACCTGATAGGCGCCGGAAAAGATAACGGCGACGATGATCGGGCCGATGATGACAAAGGGGACGCGCAGGATCGAGGCATAGAGCGGCACAGTGGCAAGCACCAGGATGACGGCGACGATGTTGCCAAGATACATCGAGGCGATCAGGCCCCAGACGAAATCCGGCCGGTCGGTGAACAGCGTCGGACCGGGCGTCAGGCCCCAGATCATCAGCCCGCCCATCATGACGGCAGCGGTTGCCGATCCGGGAACACCGAGCGCCAGCATCGGTAGCAGGGCGGACGTGCCGGCCGAATGGTCGGCCGTCTCCGGCGCAACGATGCCGCGCGGATCGCCCTTGCCGAACATCGACTTGTCGCGGGCCGAACGGCGGGCGACGCCGTAGCTCATGAAGGACGCGGCGGTCGGACCGGCGGGCGTGATGCCCATCCAGATGCCGATAATGGTCGAGCGCAGGATGGTGAACCAGTAGCGTGGCATTTCAATCAGCGTGCGGCCGATCTCCGACAGTTTGACGCGCGCCTTGATGCCTTCGAAACGCAGGCCTTCTTCGGTGGTCAAAAGCAGCTCGCCGATACCGAACAGGCCCATGACCGCGATCAGGAAGGAGACCCCCTTGATCAGTTCGGGAATATCGAAGGTGAGGCGCAGGTTGCCGGAGATCGTGTCCATGCCGATCGACGCCAGCGCAAAGCCGAGCATCATCGACACCAGCGTCTTGAACGGCGATTGCGCGCCCATCGAGATGAAGCTGGCGAAGGCGAGGAAATAGACGGCGAAATATTCGGGCGAGGAGAACCGCAGCGCGAAATTGGCGACCCAGCCGGAGAGCAGCGTGATCATCACCACGCCGGCCAGCGCGCCGATACCGGCAGAGACGAAAGCGAGTGTCAAAGCGCGACTCGCCTGGCCGGTCTTTGCCATCGGGTAACCGTCGAAGGTCGTGGCGACGGACGATGGTTCTCCGGGGATGTTAAAGAGGATGGACGTCGTCGAACCACCGAACAGCGCGCCCCAGTACATGCAGGACAACAGGATGATCGCCGAGATCGGGTCCATCGAGAATGTCAGCGGCAAAAGCAGCGACACGCCGTTGGGAGCCCCCAGCCCGGGAAGCACGCCGACGAGGATGCCGAGCGTCACGCCGAGCATCATCAGCAGGATATGGTTGAAGCTCAGGATATAGCCGAAGCCGTCGATCAAGAGACCGATATTTTCCATGTCTTTCCTCCTAAAGACAACAAGGCGGCAGGATCAATAAATCCCGAACCACGCCTCGACCGGACCTTTCAGGAGCGGAACCTTGAAGCCGATTTCGAAGATGACGAAGAAGAGAAGCGAGACCGTGATGCCCGCAGGCAGACCAATCCACCATTTGTAACGGCCCTGGAATGTCATAGCGCCTGCGATATAGAGCGCCGTTCCGACGTAGAGGCCGAGAAAAGTGGAGACCACCGCAAAGGCGACAAGCGGCAGCAGGAATGACAGCACGACCTTGAAGCGCGCCGTCTCGAAGAAGATCTCGCCGCTGCCGCGATGCTTGATCAGAGCGCCAACGAGATTGGCGGCGCTACCCAGCATGATCAGAAGGCCGATATAGAAGGGGAAGTAGCCCGCATCTGGACCCATGTCGGTCCAGCCGGTTCCGGCCTCAACCGCTCCATAGCAGACGGCCGCGCCGAAGCCGCCGGTCAGAAGGGCGACGCCGATTTCCATGGCAAAACGGGACAGACCCTTGGCGCTGTTCTCGCTCATCGTTCAAACCTTTCCGGTGGGTGCGGACGCTGTCAAAGCGCCCGCAGGGAACCTTATTGGGTTCAGTTGGCCAGCCAGCCTTCGCGCTTCAGAACTTCCGTCACCGAAGCCTCGTTGGTCTTGATGAAATCGGCAAGCTGCGTGCCGCTCATATAATCAGCCGACTGCGAGGTATCGGCGAGGTACTTGGCCCATTCCGGCGTCTCGGATACCTTCTTCAGCACGCCGGCGTAAAAATCAACAACGTCCTGTTCGACGCCGGACGGCAGCCAGACGGTGCGCGGCATGGAGTAGTTGTCGATGGCGATGCCGCTCTCCGTGCAGGTCGGGATATCGCCCCAGCCCTGTTCACCGGCAACCTTGCCGTCGCTCTTCAGTTTTTCCGACTTGAACACGCAGACCGGCTTGACCATGCCTGCCTGCCACTGGCCGAGGTTTTCGCTCGGGTTGTTGACGTTGGCGGCAATGTGCTCGCCGGCCAGCTGAACGGCTGCTTCGCCGCCGCTCTTGAACGGGATGTAGCCGAGCTTGGCGCCGGTCGCATCGTTGATCATCGAGGTCAGGATCTGGTCGACATCCTTCGACTGGCTGCCGCCAACCTTGTAGTTGCCGGATTCCTTGGCCTTGGCGACGAAATCGGCGGCTGTGTTGATCTCAGCCTTGCCGTTGACCCAGAGCACGAATTCGTCGGCAGCGAGTGCTGCGACCGGCGTCAACTCTTCCGACTTGTAGGGAACCTTGGCACGAACCGGCAGTAGATAGGCATTGTTGGTGCCAAAGGCCAGCTTGTAGGCGTCACCCTTGTAACCGGCTGTATAGACGAAGCCTTCCGCGCCGCCGGCGCTGCCCTTGTTGGTGACGACGACCGGGGCCTTCATCAACTCATACTTGGAGATGATCGACTGGATGGTGCGGGCAAAGATATCCGTGCCGCCACCGGGGCCCGCCGTGACGACGAACTCGACTGGACGGTTCGGCTCGAAAGCCATTGCCGGGGCGGCAACGCCGAATGCGGCGGCCATGACGCATGCGATAGAGACTGAATGTTTCATCTAAAACTCCTCCGTTAAATGAACGGCGTGGACCTCCTCCACGCCGGTAGAAACAAAAACCGTTCGAATTCAGGCCGCGGCGGCCTGCGCCGCGCTTCTTTTCGCCATGCGGGCAGCCAGAAGAACGGCCTCACGGCTTGCCCCAACGTCGGCAATACCCTTGCCGGCAATGTCGTATGCAGTGCCGTGAGCGGGTGTGCACAGAGCGAATGGCAGTCCGCCCATCATCGTCACGCCCTTGTCGAAGCCCATCATCTTCATCGCGATCTGGCCCTGATCGTGATACATGGTCAGAACCGCCTGAAAACCTTCCTTCAGCGCCCGCAGGAACACCGTGTCGGCCGGGAAGGGGCCTTCGACATCCCATCCGCGCTGGCGGGCGAATTGCACCGCCGGCTCGATGATATCGATTTCTTCCATGCCGAAGCTGCCGCCGTCGCCGGCATGCGGATTAAGCCCCGCAACCGCGATGCGCGGATTGTCATAACCGGCCGCCTTCAAGCACTGCCGTGTCAGCTCGATTTCCGCCAGGATACCATCGACCGAAAGGTTGGACGCGACCTCGGACAGCGGAATGTGCGAGGTGACGCGCGCATTCCAGACCTTTTCCAGAACGTTGAACTCACGCACCTTGCCGGTAAAGCCGATGACGTCGGCGACGAACCGGATTTCGTCGTCATAGCCCGGATAGGCAAAGCGCATCGCCTTCTTGTTGAAGGGCGTGAAGCAGACGGCCTGCGCCCGGCCCTTGTCGGCCAGTTCCAGCGCTGCGCGGAAATTGGTGGTGGCGAACGTGCCGCCCGCAAGCGTCGCCTCGCCGCGATCGACATCAGAGGGATCGAGATGGGCGAGATCGATGAACACGTGCTTGTCCGTGCCCGCGCTTTCGAAATTCTCGAGCGATGCGGACGCGAGATCGAGCTCCAGACCGGCGCATTCGGAACCTTCGTCGAGAATACGGCGATCACCGATCACGATCAGATGGGCCTCATCGCGAATATCGTCCATCGAAAGGAGCTTGGCCGTCAGTTCGGGGCTGATGCCTGCCGGGTCGCCCATGGCGAGCGCAATGACAGGACGCGCATCGTTGGCGCTCAGGGTCATGGTGAAGGTCCTCCGCTTCATGCTGTTGCAGCCTTCATACGTCATTCATAATTCTGCATCAAGTCTTTTGTATTCTGTATGCAGCATTTTTTGTTGACGTTGGATCAGGCACTCTTCATGTTTGCAATGCGCGAAAAATGATTCAGAAACGCACGCGGCAGAGCGGAACAGGCATAAAGACATGGACGAGATACCCTCATTGCAACGCCGCGCCGACGGCAGCGCCGGGCCGATCCGGCGCACGGCGCTTCACGACACGCTGGTCAACCACCTGCGCGACATGATCATCGAGGGCGATCTTGAGCCGGGCACGCGCCTGCATGAAGGCCAGCTCGGCGAACAGCTCGGGGTTTCCCGCACGCCGCTGCGCGAAGCGATCAAATATCTGGCCAGCGAAGGTTTGGTGGAACTGGTCCCGAGCCGGGGTGCGGTGGTGAAGCGCTTCAGCCCCAAGGATGTCCACGACATGCTGACGGTGCTGCGCACGCTCGAAGAACTCGCCGGCCGGCTCGCCTGCGAAGCGGCAAGCGACGCTGAGATCGCCCAGGTGCGGGCACTACACGACGAGATGATCGAGCGCTACAAGGCCGCTGACCGCCTGCAATATTACAAGCTCAACCAGGACATCCACACCGCGATCGTCCGGCTGGCGCAGAATAGCTCGCTCATCGATATCCATATCATGCTGCAGACCCGGCTGAAGCGCATCCGCTTCATCGGCCATGAAGGCCCGGAAAAATGGGCCGCCGCCGTTAGGGAACACGAGGAAATGATCTCGGCGCTCGAAGCTCGCGACAAGACCCACCTCTCCGAAGTCCTCGGCCGTCACCTGTTCAACGCCTGGGACAGGGTCAAGGCATCGCTGTGAAGCAATTGATACGCCTCATTGGCCAACAAACGTCTCAGTGAATATCGATCCTATTCTCCGTTGGGCGCGACCGTCTCGCGCCGAAACGCGGCCGGGCTTTTTGCCGTCCATTTTCGGAAAGCGCGGTGAAAGGCACTTGGTTCGGAATAGCCGAGTTGCGCCGCGATGTCTCCGACGCTTGCTTCGCTGTTCAGCAGCATTTCGATGGCACGGTCGCGGCGGATCTCGTCCTTGATCCCGGCATAACTCTGGCCTTCGCCTTGCAGGCGATGGCGCAGCGTCGATGGGGACATGTGCATCTGCGCAGCAAGATCGTTGAACCCCGCCCACGCCGTTGGCGGCAGTTGCTGTAGCCGCTTGCGGACAGTGGCCGCAAGACCGGCGTCATAGCGGTAACGCACGAGAATATTGGCGGGCGCGCCGCGGAGAAACTGCTTCAAGGCCTGCTCGGTGCGAACGATTGGCAGCTTCAGGACCGCGCGATCGAAGGCAAGACGGCTGACAGGCTGTGAAAACTGCACCGGTGCGCCGAAGAAAAGGCGGTAGTCAGCCCCCTCCAGCGGTTCAGTGCAGCGAAAATCCACCCGGCGGATCGGGACGCGCCGGCCGACCAGCCAGCAGGTGATGCCGTGCAGCAGGATCCAATAGGTCCGATAGGCAAAGGCAGATCGGGCGCTTCCCTTGTCCGACAGCACGATTTCAGCGAGCCCATCGTGGATCACCAGTTCGCCGCTCGGATCCTCCAGCACCACACTGAGGAAACGAAGCGCGCGGCGTAGAGCCTGGTCCAACGTCTTGGCATGCAGCACGCAATGACAGAGCAGCGTAAAGCTGCCGCGCCGCATCGGCCGCTCGCCCATGCCGAAGAACTCGTCGTCGACTTCAGCCGCAACCGCCAGCCACAGGGCACCATAGGTTTCGGCGGAAATCGGGTTTTCGACAACGGGCTGCAACCCCAGCGAAGCCAGTAGCGGCGCCGTTGGCCTGCCCGCCCGGCGCAGGCAGTCGAGCGCCTCCTCGACAAACGAGGGCGAGATCATCCGCCGGTCCGCGTCCACCATTGACTTTCCTCTCATATGGCAAAACCGGCCGAAAAATGAAGGACAGTTCTGTCATCGCTTGCAATACCGCGCAAGCGTACAGTCCGGCAAGATGCCATGATCGAAATCAGGCATGATGGACGGAACGCGGCGGGGAGGCTGCATGACGCATCGAGGACCGACTGCAGCGCGCCTTCGCACGGGAGGGACAGCGCCATGAAGATTTCCGGCAAGGTTTTTGTGGTGACCGGCGGCGGTTCCGGCCTTGGGGCGGCCGTCGCACGGCTATTGGCTGAGGCTGGCGCTCGCATCGTCATCGCCGATATCAACCAGGATGCCGGTGCGCAGATCGCAGCCGATCTCGGATCAAGCGTCCGGTTTGTCCGCACCGATGTCACCAGCGAGGCCGATGGACAGGCCACGATCCGGACAGCCCTTGAGACATTCGGCCACCTGCATGGTCTGGTGAACTGCGCCGGCGTTGCGCCGGGCGAAAAGGTTCTCGGCCGCGACGGCCCGCATCGCCTCGAAAGTTTTGCTCAGGCGATCGGCATCAATCTGGTCGGCACATTCAACATGATCCGCCTTGCCGCTGCCGCCATCCAGACGCAGGAGCCGGACAGCGAGGGCGAGCGCGGCGTGATCGTTAATACGGCCTCAGTTGCAGCCTTCGACGGACAGATCGGCCAGGCAGCCTACTCGGCCTCGAAGGGCGGCGTTGTCGGCATGACCCTGCCGATTGCCCGCGAGCTTGCCCGCTTCGGCATCCGGGTCGTCACCATCGCCCCCGGCATTTTCGAAACGCCAATGATGGCCGGCATGCCGCCTGAAACCCAGGAAGCGCTCGGCAAGAGCGTGCCGTTTCCGCCGCGTCTTGGCCGCCCGGATGAATTTGCCGCTCTGGTGCGCCATATCTGTGAGAACACCATGCTGAACGGCGAGGTCATCCGGCTGGATGGCGCGTTGCGCATGGGGCCGCGTTGAGACCGGTACCGGGAGGTTTTAAATGACAGTGCATGATCCTATCGTCATCGTCGGCTCAGCCCGCACCGCCATGGGGGCCTTTCAGGGCGATTTGCAAGGCGCTACCGCACCGGAACTCGGGGCAACGTCCATCCGCGCCGCCCTGGAGCGCAGCGGGGTTGCGCCGGAACTGGTGGAAGAGGTCGTGTTCGGCTGCGTGCTGCCGGCAGGGCAGGGGCAGGCACCGGCGCGTCAGGCGGCCATTGGCGCCGGACTTCCATTCGCGACCGGTGCGAGCACCGTCAACAAGATGTGCGGCTCCGGCATGAAGGCCGTAATGCTCGCCCACGACCTGATCGCGGCAGGCAGCGCGGACATCGCCGTCGCCGGCGGCATGGAAAGCATGAGCAATGCGCCTTATCTGCTCGACCGCGCCCGCGGCGGTTACCGGCTCGGCCATGGCCGGGTGATAGACCACATGTTCCTGGATGGGTTGGAGGATGCCTATGACAAGGGGCGGCTGATGGGCACATTTGCCGAAGACTGCGCCGAGGCCTATCAGTTCACGCGGCCCGCACAGGACGATTTTGCCGTAACGTCCCTCTCCCGCGCCAAGAAGGCGATCGAGGATGGATCTTTCGACGGCGAGATCACGCCAGTCACCGTGAAGGCCGGAAAGACCGAACAGGTCGTCAACCGCGACGAGCAGCCGGGCAAGGCAAGGCTCGAAAAGATTCCGACGCTGAAACCCGCCTTCCGTGAAAACGGCACGGTAACCGCTGCCAATGCCAGCTCGATTTCCGATGGCGCCGCCGCGCTGGTGCTGATGCGCCGCTCCGAGGCCGACCGCAGGGGCCTGAACCCGCTTGCGACCATCACCGGCCATTCTACCCATGCACAGGCACCCAATCTCTTCGCCACCGCACCGATCGGCGCCTTGAAAAAACTCAGCGAACGAACGGGATGGGCCTTGAAGGATGTCGACCTGTTCGAGATCAACGAAGCCTTCGCGGTTGTCGCGATGGCGGCGATGCGCGATCTCGACCTGCCGCATGACAAGGTCAATGTGCACGGCGGCGCGTGTGCACTTGGCCATCCCATCGGCGCTTCCGGCGCCCGCGTCATCGTCACATTGCTGGCGGCCCTTGAGCGTTATGATCTGAAGCGCGGCATGGCCTCGCTCTGCATCGGCGGCGGCGAGGCGACGGCGATCGCGGTCGAGCGGCATTGAGCGGGCAGGGGAGGAGACCCACACATGATCCTGTCTGAGCAACAAATCCAGATCCGTGACATGGCCCGCGATTTCGCCCGCGAGCGGCTTATGCCGGGTGCGGCCGAGCGCGACGTATCGCATGCCTTTCCAAAAGGCGAACTGCAGGAGATGGGCGAACTCGGTTTCCTCGGCATGTTGGTGCCGGAGGCCTATGGCGGCTCGGAAACCGGAACCGTTGCCTATGCCGTTGCGCTCGAAGAGATCGCCGCCGGCGACGGTCCCTGCTCGACCATCATGAGCGTGCACAGTTCGGTCGGTTGCGTGCCGATCCTGAAATTCGGCACGGAAGAGCAAAAGCAGCGTTTCCTGCCAAAACTGGCATCCGGCGAATGGATTGGCGGTTTTGCGCTGACCGAACCGCAGGCCGGTTCGGACGCCTCGAATCTGCGCACCCGCGCCCGCCGCGACGGCGATCATTATGTGATCGACGGTGCCAAGCAGTTCATCACGTCAGGCAAGAACGGCAATGTCATCATCGTCTTTGCGGTGACCGATCCCGATGCCGGCAAGAAGGGCATCACTGCTTTCATCGTCCCGACGGACACGCCGGGTTATGAGGTCGTTCGCGTCGAACACAAGCTCGGCCTGCACTCGTCCGATACCTGTCAGATCGCCTTTACCAATATGCGCATTCCGGCGGACCTGCGGCTGGGCGCCGAGGGCGAGGGTTACAGGATCGCACTGGCCAATCTCGAGGGCGGCCGGATCGGCATCGCCTCGCAGTCGGTCGGCATGGCGCGGGCGGCGTTCGAGGCGGCCCGCGACTATGCCCGCGAACGCATCGCCTTCGGCAAGCCGATTATCGAGCACCAGGCCATCGCCTTCCGTCTCGCCGACATGGCGACGCAAATCGCGGCGGCGCGGCAGATGGTATTGCATGCGGCCGAACTGAAAGAGGCCGGTGAGCCCTGCTTGACGGAAGCCTCCATGGCAAAACTGTTTGCCTCGGAAATGGCGGAAAAAGTCTGCTCGGATGCGATCCAGATTCACGGCGGCTATGGTTATATGTCGGACTACCCGGTTGAGCGCATCTACCGTGATGTCCGCATCTGCCAGATCTACGAGGGCACAAGCGACGTGCAACGCATCGTCATTGCCCGTAGTCTATAAGAAAATGAACCCTGCTTCCGGGAGGAGACTGGAAGGCAGGGGCAAAAATGGGAGGAAGAACGAGGCATGACCGAGTTCCCGCAATTGAGCCTGCATGTTCCGGAGCCAGCCGTCCGGCCCGGTGGTCAGCCGGATTTTTCCAACGTCAATATCGCCAAGGCCGGCTCCGTGCCGCGCCCGGCGGTCGATGCTCCGTCGGAAGATATCCGCGATCTCGCCTATTCGATCATCCGCGTCCTGAACCGCGATGGCGAGGCGGTCGGCCCATGGGCCGGGCTGTTGTCGGATGAGGACCTGCTGACCGGTTTGCGCAACATGATGAAGCTCAGGGCCTTCGATGCCCGCATGCTGATGGCGCAGCGGCAGGGCAAGACGTCGTTCTATATGCAGCATCTGGGCGAGGAAGCCGTCAGCTGCGCCTTCCGCAAGGCACTGAAGAAGGGCGACATGAACTTCCCGACCTATCGCCAGGCAGGTCTGCTGATTGCCGACGATTATCCGATGGTCGAGATGATGAACCAGATCTTCTCCAACGAGAAGGACCCGCTGCGCGGGCGCCAGCTGCCGATCATGTATTCATCCAAGGAGCATGGCTTCTTCACCATTTCCGGCAACCTTGCAACGCAATATGTTCAGGCGGTCGGCTGGGCCATGGCGTCGGCCATCAAGAACGACACCAAGATCGCCGCCGCCTGGATCGGCGATGGCTCGACGGCGGAATCGGATTTCCATTCGGCGCTGGTCTTCGCCTCGACCTACAAGGCGCCGGTCATCCTCAATATCGTCAACAACCAATGGGCCATTTCCACCTTCCAGGGCATAGCCCGCGGCGGTTCCGGCACATTTGCCGCCCGGGGCCTCGGTTTCGGCATTCCGGCCCTGCGGGTCGATGGCAACGACTATCTCGCCGTCTACGCCGTTTCCCTCTGGGCAACCGAGCGCGCCCGGCGCAATCTCGGTCCGACGCTCATCGAATATGTGACCTACCGGGTCGGGGGGCATTCCTCGTCCGACGACCCGAGCGCTTACCGCCCGAAGACCGAGTCCGAAGCCTGGCCGCTCGGCGATCCCGTCCTGCGTTTGAAGAAGCACCTGATCGTCCGTGGTGCCTGGTCAGAGGAGCGGCATGTACAGGCAGAAGCCGAAATCCTCGACGAGGTGATCCAGGCGCAGAAAGAAGCCGAAACCCACGGCACCCTGCATGCGGGCGGGCGCCCCTCGGTGCGCGATATCTTCGAAGGCGTCTATGCCGAGATGCCGCCCCATATTCGCCGCCAGCGGCAGAAGGCAGGATACTGACATGGCCAGAATGACGATGATCGAGGCCGTGCGCAGCGCAATGGATGTCTCGATGGAACGCGACGAAGACGTGGTGGTGTTCGGCGAGGATGTCGGCTATTTCGGCGGTGTCTTCCGCTGCACCCAGGGGCTTCAGGCGAAATACGGCAAGACCCGCTGCTTCGATGCGCCGATCAGCGAAAGCGGCATTGTCGGAACGGCGATCGGCATGGCGGCTTATGGCTTGAAACCCTGTGTCGAAATCCAGTTCGCCGACTATATGTACCCGGCCTACGACCAGATCACCCAGGAAGCCGCTCGCATCCGTTATCGCTCGAACGGCGATTTCACCTGCCCGATCGTGCTGCGCATGCCGACCGGCGGCGGCATTTTCGGCGGTCAGACGCACAGCCAGAGCCCCGAAGCACTTTTCACTCATGTCTGCGGCCTGAAAGTCGTCGTGCCGTCCAATCCCTACGACGCCAAGGGACTGTTGATTGCCTCGATCGAAGACCCCGATCCGGTGATGTTCCTCGAGCCGAAGCGCCTCTACAACGGCCCCTTCGACGGCCATCACGACAGACCGGTCACGCCTTGGTCCAAGCATGAATTGGGAGAAGTGCCGGAAGGCCATTACAGCATTCCGATTGGCAAGGCCGAAATCCGCCGGCAAGGCTCTGCAGTTACCGTTATCGCCTATGGCACCATGGTGCATGTGGCGCTGGCGGCTGCGGAAGAAACGGGTATTGATGCCGAAGTAATTGACCTGCGCAGCCTTTTGCCGCTCGATCTCGATACGATCGTGCAGTCTGTGACGAAGACCGGCCGCTGCGTCGTCGTCCACGAGGCGACCCTGACCTCGGGTTATGGGGCCGAGCTGACGGCATTGGTGCAGGAGCATTGCTTCTATCATCTGGAGGCCCCGGTCGTTCGCGTGACGGGCTGGGATACGCCCTATCCGCATGCGCAGGAATGGGATTATTTTCCAGGACCCGGCCGCGTTGGCCGTGCGCTTGCCGAAGTGATGGAGGCGTGACCATGGGTGAATTCATCATCAAGATGCCGGATGTCGGCGAAGGCGTGGCGGAGGCCGAGCTTGTCGAATGGCATTGCAAGGTCGGCGATCCCGTCCGTGAGGACATGGTGCTCGCCGCTGTCATGACCGACAAGGCGACGGTGGAAATCCCATCGCCGGTCACAGGCACCGTTCTGTGGCTCGGCGCCGAAATCGGCGATACCGTTGCCGTCAAGGCGCCGCTGGTGCGCATTCAGGTCGCGGGCGAGGGCGGCGAGGCGGATGCGGTTCCGATGGCGGAAACCGTGACGCTTGCTTCCCCTTCTCCTCAGCGGGGAGAAGGTGCCCAAGGCGCGGATGAGGGGGACTCTTCGCCCGCTCTTCACCAGCCATCCCCCTCATCCGGACCTGCGAGCCACCTTCTCCCCGCTGGGAAGAAGGGAAGCCGTGCCGCACCGGAAACCCCTGCGGACAAGCCGCTCGCTTCGCCTGCCGTCCGCCTTCGCGCGCAGGATGGTGGCATCGACCTGCGTCAAGTCACGGGTACTGGACCTGCCGGGCGCATTACCCATGATGATCTCGACCAGTTTCTTGCCCGTGGCGCGCAGCCGCAACCAGCACCCACCGGCCTTGCTCGCAAAACCGCCGTCGAGGAGATCAAGGTCACCGGCCTGCGCCGCCGCATCTCGGAGAAGATGGTGCTGGCGACGTCGCGCATTCCCCACATCACCTATGTGGAAGAAATCGACGTCACCGATCTGGAAGATCTGCGCGCGACCATGAACGCCGGCCGCAAGCCGGAGCAGACCAAGCTGACGATCCTGCCCTTCCTGATGCGGGCGATGGTGAAAACCATCGACGAGCAGCCCGTCGTCAACGCAATTTTCGATGACGACGCCGGCATTATCAGCCGTCACGCCGCCGTCCATATCGGCATCGCCACCCAGACGCCGGCGGGGCTGACCGTCCCCGTGGTACGCCATGCGGAAGCGCGCGGCGTCTGGGATTGCGCTGCCGAAGTGGTGCGGCTGGCCGAAGCCGCCCGCACGGGCTCGGCGCTGCGTGAAGAACTCTCCGGCTCGACCATCACCATCACCTCCCTTGGAGCGATGGGCGGCATCGCCACGACGCCAATCATCAATCACCCGGAAGTGGCGATCGTCGGCGTCAACAAGATCATGACCCGGCCGGTCTGGGACGGCAGCCAGTTCATTCCGCGCAAGATGATGAACCTGTCGTCCAGCTTCGATCACCGCGTGGTGGACGGATGGGATGCGGCGACCTTCGTCCAGCGGGTCAAGGCCCTGCTCGAAACCCCCGCGCTGATTTTCATTGAAAGCTGAGCCCATGAAAGAGATCGTCTGCAAACTTCTCGTCATCGGTGCCGGCCCCGGCGGCTACATCTGCGCCATCCGGGCCGGTCAACTCGGGGTTGATACCGTCATCGTCGAGGCCGTCAAGGCCGGCGGCACCTGCCTCAACATCGGCTGCATTCCCTCCAAGGCGTTGATCCATGCGGCCGAGGAATTCGAAAAAGTCAGCCATATGGCTGGCGCCAAAAGTCCGCTCGGCATTTCCGTCGAACAGCCGAAACTCGACCTCGCCAAGACCATCGCCTGGAAGGACGGCATCGTCGGTCGCCTGAACAGCGGCGTGCTCGGCCTGTTGCGCAAGGCCAAGGTCAAGATCGTCCATGGCCGGGCAAAATTCCGCGACGGCAAGACCGTCGAGGTCGAGACGGAAACCGGAATGCAGGTCATCCGTGCCGAAACGGTTGTGATCGCAACCGGTTCCGAACCGGTGGAACTGCCGTTCCTGCCTTTCGGCGGACCGGTGATTTCCTCGACCGAAGCTTTGTCTCTGAAAACCGTGCCGCAAAAGCTGGTGGTCGTCGGCGGTGGCTATATCGGGCTTGAGCTGGGCACTGCATTTGCCAAATTGGGGTCCAAGGTCACCGTGGTCGAAGCAACCGCGCAGATCCTGCCGCAATATGATGCCGAACTGGTCAAGCCGGTGGCTAAGAGTCTGGCCGATCTCGGCATCCGCGTCCTCACCGGCGCCAAGGCCAAGGGAGTTTCCGGTAACGCTGTGCTGATCGAAACAGCTGGAGGCGCAGAAGAACAGCTTGCCGCCGACAAGATCCTCGTAACCGTCGGCCGCAAGCCGCGCACCGAAGGCTGGGGACTGGACGAACTCGACCTCGACCGCACCGGGAAATTCCTGCGCATCGACGAGCGCTGCCGCACATCGATGCGCGGCGTCTACGCGATCGGCGACATCACCGGCGAACCGATGCTGGCCCATCGGGCAATGGCGCAGGGCGAGATGGTCGCTGAAATCGTTGCGGGTAAGAAAAGAACATGGGACAAGCGCTGCATTCCGGCCGTCTGCTTCACCGACCCAGAAATCGTCACCGCCGGCCTGTCGCCGGATGAGGCGCGGGCGCAGGGCTATGAGGTCCGCGTCGGGCAATTCCCGTTCAATGCCAACGGCCGCGCCATGACCATGCTTTCGGAAGAAGGCTTCGTGCGCATCGTGGCGCGGGCGGACAGCAACCTCGTTCTCGGCATCCAGGCCGTCGGTTCCGGTGTTTCGGAACTGTCGAGCGCCTTTGCAATGGCGATCGAAATGGGTGCCCGTCTGGAAGATATCGCCGCGACGATCCATGCCCACCCGACACGCAGCGAAGGCTTCCAGGAAGCCGCCTTGAAAGCGCTTGGCCATGCCCTCCACATCTGAAATCCGCGCAGCAGAAGCCGAAACCCTGGTCGAGCGCCAGGGCGCGCTCGGCCGCATCCGGCTCAACCGTCCGAAGGCGCTCAACAGTCTGACGCTGCAGATGGTGCGTGGCATCGAGGCGGCACTCGACGACTTCGAGAATGATCCGGCCATCGCAGCCGTGCTTGTCACGGGTGAGGGGGAGCGCGGCTTGTGCGCCGGCGGCGATATCCGCGCGATCTATGACGGCGGCAAAGCCGGATCGAATGAACCGGTAACTTTCTGGCGCGAAGAATACCAGCTCAACGCCCGCATCGGTCGCTTCCCGAAACCCTATGTCGTCGTGATGGATGGCATCGTCATGGGCGGTGGTGTCGGCATCTCCGTCTATGGCAGCCACCGGATCGTCACGGAACGCACCCGCTTCGCCATGCCGGAAACCGGAATCGGCTTTTTCCCGGATGTCGGCGCTTCATGGTTCCTGACTCGCCAAACCAATGAACTCGGTACCTATGTCGGCCTGACCGGCGAACCGCTGGGCGCTGCGGATGCGATCCTTGTCGGCCTGGCCGATGTCTTTATCCGTTCCGAACGGCTGCCTGCACTGGCGCAAGCCCTGGCATCGCTGCCAGCCCGCAGCCCACGCGAGGCAATATCAACCACGATCGCAGGCTTTTCAGAAGCACCGCCAGCCGGCAGTCTGGAACCACAACAGCAGATCATCGATCGCCTGTTCGCCTTCGACACCATCGAAGAGCTTCTCGAAGCCCTGCGAGCGGATGGCAGCCCGTTCGCCGAAAAGCTTCTCTCCGCTCTCTCGGCCAAATCGCCGCTCAGCCTCACCGTGACGCTGCGGCTGCTGCGGCTTGGCCGCAAAACCGAAAGACTGGAAGATTGCCTCGAACGGGAATTTGCGGCCACTGCCGCGGTTCTGCGCAGTCATGATTTTTACGAGGGCGTGCGGGCCGCCGTGATCGACAAGGATCGTAATCCGCAATGGCGGCCAGTGCGGCTTGCCGATGTCACCGCAGCCGATGTCGATGCCTATTTCCAGTCCACTGCCCAGCCGCTTTTTGCGGATAAGATCAAGGAAGGATCACCAACATGACGATCGGCTTTATCGGTCTCGGTCATATGGGCGGCCCGATGGCTGTCAATCTCGTCAAGGCAGGCCATGCGGTCAAGGGTTTCGACCTTTCACAGCCGCTACTGGACGAAGCGAGCGGCAAGGGCGTCGCCGCCTGCGCGTCGCTTGCCGAAGCGGTTGCTGGCACTAGTACCGTCATCACCATGCTTCCCGCCGGCAAGCATGTCCTGTCGGTCTGGCAGGAACTGGTGGCGATGGTGCCATCCGGCACGCTGCTGATCGATTGCTCGACCATCGATATCGACAGCGCCCGCCAGGCGCACGAACTGGCCGCCGGCAAGGGTTGCCCCTCGCTCGATGCGCCGGTATCCGGTGGAACCGGTGGTGCGACCGCCGGTACGCTGACCTTCATGATCGGCGGGGAACGGGACGTGTTCTTAAAATCCCAGCCAATCTTCGAGGCGATGGGCAAAAAGATCATCCATTGCGGCGGACCGGCAGCAGGGCAGGCGGCGAAGATCTGCAACAACATGATCCTCGGCATCAGCATGATCGCCGTCGGCGAGGCCTTCGTGCTCGGCGAAAAGCTTGGGCTCTCTCATCAGGCGCTGTTCGACGTTGCCTCGGTATCGTCGGGCCAGTGCTGGTCGCTAACTACCTATTGCCCGGTACCGGGCCCGGTCCCCACATCGCCGGCCAACAATGATTACAAACCGGGGTTTGCCGGTGCGCTGATGTTAAAGGACCTGAAACTTTCGCAGGAGGCCGCGCAATCCGCGGGCGCCACCACGCCCCTTGGCGCCAAGGCCGCCGAGCTCTACGCGCTGTTCAACGCGCTTGGAAACGCCGACAAGGATTTTTCCGGCATCATCGACATGCTAAGGCAACAATCCGGCAGCTCCGCCTGACAACGCCTGAAACGCCCGCAAGAGGATCACGCCCATGGACAAACCGATCATCGTCGAACAGCAGGACCGGGTCGTCATCGTCACGCTGAACCGGCCTGCCGCCCGCAACGCGCTCAATTCCGAGATCATGAACGCGCTGGCAACCGAGCTCGCTCCGCTGGACCGCGACCCGGGGGTCGGCTGCTTCGTGCTGAAAGGCTCCGACAAGGCCTTTGCCGCCGGCGCCGATATCAAGGAAATGGCCGACAAATCGTTCCCTGACATGTTCGGCGAGGACTTCTTTGCCGCCTGGGACCGGTTCGCGTCGTTCCGCACCCCGAAGATCGCCGCAGTCTCCGGTTACGCGCTGGGCGGCGGCTGCGAACTGGCGATGATGTGCGACATGATCTTTGCCGCCGACACGGCCATGTTCGGCCAGCCGGAAATCAAGCTCGGCGTCATCCCCGGCATGGGCGGCTCGCAGCGGCTGACGAAGCTGGTTGGCAAGGCCAAGGCGATGGACATGATCCTGACCGGGCGGATGATGGATGCGATCGAGGCCGAACGCTGCGGCCTCGTCGCCCGCGTGCTGCCAGCGGAGAAGCTTTTGGACGAAACGCTGGCCGCAGCCCAAACGATCTCCGGTTATGGCAAGGCTGCCACCATGGCAGCGCGCGAGGCCGTGGACCGTGCTCTCGAAGGAGGCCTGCGCGAAGGCATCCTGTTCGAACGCCGCATTTTTCACGCGCTGTTTGCGACCCATGACCAGAAGGAAGGCATGGCCGCGTTCATCGAAAAACGCGCCCCGCAATTCCAGGGCAAGTAGACGTTAGCCATTTCTGCGAGAGCCCACCTATCTGGCGGCTTCCGAAATCACCGAATGGCAGGTGGCCGCAACAATCGCTGATGCGCTGAAGGGGAAGGCGGCGGCTATGCACGGCCTATAAAGACCTGCCCAGAACCACCGTCTCGCCATCGGCAGGGATCATCAGCCGCGAAGGCCCAATGCCCTTTGCTTCTGCCGCTTGGCGTAGATCCTGACGGCTGATGGTGGCATGATCAAGCGCCTCCATATGCGTGGCGATGACGATTGCGTCCGGTGCTGCCTCACAAACCGCAGCCGTTTCCAAAGCGTCCATGACAATGAGGTCGCCATCCCAGTGCGCGCCGCAGGAATGGGTGATGATGATATCGGGGCGCGTGTCACGAATAACCTGCGCCACTGGCGGATAGAGCACCGTATCACCGGCCCAGTAGATCAAGGGTTCGCCCTCGGCTTGAATGGTAAAGCCCATGACCGGCCCCATAAGTTCGATAACCGGCCCAAGCCCGTGGCTGCCTTCACGGCGCGTCAGGGTCAATCCCTCCCATGTTGCGCTTTCGATCAGCGGTTTCACATTGGTGAACCCGGCCGCGCGGATCGCCGCCTCATCGCCTGGCTGACAGTAAAGCGGCAGATGTTTTGGCACACGCTCCATGGCGACACTGTCGAAATGATCGTCATGCAGATGCGAGACGATCACAAGGTCCACACCCTTCAGAATATGGTCGATCCCCACGGGAAGCTCCACCATCGGATTCGGCGACCGGCCGGTAAACGATGGCAGGCTGTGTTTTGGCGCGAGATAGGGATCGATCAGAATGGTGTGCCCGGCATAGTCGAGCTTCAATGTCGCGTTGCGAATCAACTGCAGCTTCATGTGTGTCTCCTGACAGGGGTGGCGGACACGTTCGGCAGCCATCGTCACGATCACCGCAATAAAATCAATCCCGAAAGAGAATTGCGGCGATCATGGCGAAGCCAAGGGGGCTGCATTTGAAAAATGGAATCTACCCTCGGCTACATTTTTGAGCTGGATAAGATTTGTTATGGAACTCAATCACGCAAGAATAGCCGCCCCACCGTCAGCGCCCAAACCCGGTCAGAAACGATGTCAGATTGTCGCCGAGTGCGTCACAGAGATAACCGCCTTCCTGGACGATGACGGTTGGCAATCCGAGGCTGCTGATCGCTTCGGCGATGCGGGCAAAACCCGGCGTCGAGACGGATAGTCCGCCGAAGGGATCGCCTTCGAAGGCGTCAAGGCCCAGCGCAACGACCAGCGCATCCGGCGCATAGGCTTCGATGCGATGGTTTGCCGCCTCGAGAGCCTCGAGAAATCCGGCATCCGCCGTCTTGCGCGGCAGCGGCAGATTGTAGTTGTAGCCGAGACCTAAACCTTCGCCGCGCTCGTCGGCGTGGCCCCAGAAGAACGGATAGAAGCGCACAGGATCGGCGTGCAGCGACACAGTCAGCACGTCGCTGCGGCCGTAGAAAATGCCTTGAGTACCGTTGCCGTGATGCAGGTCGACATCAAGGATGGCGATGCGTTTAGACGATTTGAGCAGATGTTGCGCGGCAATGGCCGAATTGTTGAAGAAGCAGAACCCGCCGGCGACATCGGCAAAGGCGTGGTGGCCCGGTGGGCGGCAGAGTGCGTAGGTGTGGCGGGCACCGGCCAGAACCGCCTCTGCCGCCTCGATCGCACTCCAGGCGCTCCAGCAGGCGCTGCCCCAGGTATCGGCTGATATCGGGCAAGCCGTGTCGGCCATGTGATAACCGGCCTGGCCGACGGCAGAGGCCGGATAACGGCCGGACCGTGCCAGCGGATGGATGTTCGGAATCACTTCTTCAGAAGCGCCCTCGATCCGCTGCCAGCGGAGAAAGATGTTCTGCAGGAATTCAAGATATTCCGGCGTATGGATGGCGGCGATCGGCTTCAGGCCGTGATCGCGCGGACGGACGATCTCTGATCCGGCGGCTTTTGCACCTTCAAGCAGCCGCGCGATCCGCTCCGGCTTTTCCGGGTTGGGTTGTGGCGCGCCGCTGGAGAGGAACATTTTCGGATCGTGTTTCGCCTGTTCTTCCGCATAGAAGGTTTTCATGCCCATCCCTCAAACTCCGCTCTCGTGCAGTCCGGCAAGCGCTTCGAATGCGTCACCATAGGCCGCATGAATCCGTTCCAGCTTTGACCAGGCAAGCCCCATCCGTTCGTAAAAATGCTGCGCCGAGACATTCTTCGCTTCGACCGACAGGCGCAGATACCTGCCGCCCCCGGCGCGGACATGCGCCGCCGTGTGGCGCAGCAGTGCCACCCCAATGCCAGCGCCGCGAAAACGTTCTTCGACGACGATATCCTGGATATAGGCGCCTGTGCAGCCACGCCATGTCGAGAAACTCGGGAAAAACAGACACATGCCGGCAAAGTCTCCGCCGATTTCGGCAAGCAGCACGGTAAAGGCCGGCTGCGGACCGAACCCGTGTTCGCGAAGATCTTCCAGTGTAGCGGTGACTTTGCCTTCGGCATCAAGGTGCCGGGCGATGGTCAGCAAGCCCGCATGAATGAAATGCACATCCTGCGCCGTCGCGACGCGAATTTCGACGGGCTGGTTAGAGACCTCCACCATCAGAAGCCCACCTGATCGCCGCCCTTGAGCGCCAGCATGGTCCGTGCCTCGCCGGGCGTCGCAACCTCCAGCGACAGGGCTTCCAGAATAGTGCGGATCCGGCTTACCTGATCGGCATTGGACTTGGCCAGTTCTCCTCGTCCAAGATAGAGGCTGTCCTCCAGCCCGACGCGCACATTGCCACCCATCGCCGCCCCCATGGTGATCAGCGGCATCTGCTGGCGTCCGGCGGCGAGAACCGAGAAGCGATAGTCGTCACCGAACAGCTTGTCGGCGATGCGCTTCAAATGGCTGAGATTGTCCGGATCGGCGCCAATGCCGCCGAGAATGCCGAGCACGAACTGGATGAACAGTGGGCCTTTCACCAGGCCGCGATCGTAAAAATGCTTCAGCGAATAGAGATGGCCGACATCGTAGCATTCGAATTCGAAGCGGGTGCCGCACCCCTCGCCCAGCCGCTTCAGGATATCCTCGATATCGACGAAGGTATTCTTGAAGATCGTGCCGCGCGTCGCCTCCAGCAGTTGCGGCTCCCAGTCGTGTTGCCATTCCATGCCCGGCTTGGCGAGCGGGAAAATACCGAAATTCATCGAACCCATGTTGAGCGAGCACATTTCCGGCTGCGCCTGAAGCGAAGCCGAGAGCCGCTCGTCCAGCGTCATCAGCGAACTGCCGCCGGTGGAGATGTTGATGACGGCGTCCGTCGCCTGCTTGATGCGCGGCAGGAATTGCATGAACACGGCAGGGTCTGCGGTCGGCCGCCCATCGGCGGGATTGCGGGCGTGCAGATGCAGGATCGACGCGCCTGCATCTGCCGCGGCGATCGCCTGTTCGGCGATCTGGTCCGGCGTTACCGGCAGATAGGGGCTCATCGTCGGCGTATGGACGGAGCCGGTGACGGCGCAGGTGATGATGACTTTGTTCTTCATGATCCTGCTCTCAGCCGTTGCCATTGGTGCTGATTGGCAGGTCGAGTTCGCGCGCCAGTTGTTCGAAGCTATCGCCCAGAATGGAGATCATTTCACCGACTTCCTCAGCCGTGATGATCAGCGGCGGCGCGAGGATAAGATTGTCGACCTCATAACCATCGCCGCGGATACGGCGGGAATAAAGGATCAGCCCCTTGTCATATGCGATGTCGAGTAGCCGCTGGTTGGTCGCCTGCGCCTTCGGAAACGGTTTGAACGTCACAGGGTCGGCCACGAGATCGGCGCCGATCAGCAGGCCCTTGCCGCGCACCCCGGCAATGAACGGGAAGCGTTTGGCAAGCCCCTCCAACTCGGATTTCATCAGATCGCCCATGGCAATGGCGTTGGCCTCGACGCCAAGCCGTTCCATTTCCTCGAGCACGGCAAGGCCTGCGGCGCAGGCGAGCGGATTGCCGGCATAGGTATAACCATGCTGGAAGCCGCCCATGTCGAGCACCGGCTTGACCAGGTTTGCAGACGCCGCCATGGCGCCGAGCGCGGCATAGCCGGAGCCGATGCCCTTCGACAGCGTGACGATATCCGGCTTGCAGTTCCAGTGATCACCACCAAGATATTTGCCGGTGCGCGCGGCGCCGCTCATCACCTCGTCATGGATCAAAAGGATGCCGTATTTGTCGCAGATTTCGCGGATGCGCGGGAAGTAGCTGTCCGGCGGCACAAGCGCTGCGGTTGCTGCACCGCCGATCGGCTCCATGATGAAGGCGACGACACTCTCCGGTCCTTCCGAAAGGATTTTCTCCTCCAGCATATCGGCATAACGCAGGCCGCGCTCTTCCATCGTCAGGTTGTCGCGGTCGCGGTAGGCTGTCGGAGCCGGGATGGCCGGCATCGACAGGATCTGCGGTGCGAAGGCTTCCGTCAGCGCCAGGTCGCCGGTGACGCCAAGCGCGCCCATCGTGCCGCCATGATAGGACGGAAACCGGCAGATCACCTTCCAGCGCTTCGGCTGGCTGGTCGCAACGGCCCATTGCCGCGCCAGCTTGATCGCCGATTCCACCGCCTCCGAACCGCCGGAGACGAAGAAAATCCGGTCGAGATCGCCGGGCATTTTATCCGCAAGGCGTCGCGCCAGCTCCTCGGCCGGTTCGTTTTCGAAATGCAGGCGGTAGGCGAAGCTCGTCCTCTCCATCTGCCGTTTCATGGCATCAATGACATGGCGGTTGCCGTGCCCGATATTGCTGACCATCGGCCCGCTCGATCCGTCGATGAAACGGCGCCCATCCTGCGTCCAGAAATATATGCCCTCGGCGCGATCGACCAGCGGCCGGCGCAGGCGTGTCACGTAGAAGAGATGGGATGCGGGCCGCTCATTGGCTTGGATATTCATGATGCTCTGCTCTTAATGAAATTATCGGTTGAGATAGCGATTAAGCACGTTGGCGGTGACACGCTCGACCATTGTGTCGTTGCGCAGCAGGCCAGCCACCCATTCGCAGGTGCCGGCGTGGAACACCTCACCCTTGCCGCGCTTGAAATTGACGATCATGCCATTGCTATAGCGAACCTTTTCCATGTTCTCGTCGCTCGCCTCGCCATACAGCGTCTCGGCAATGAAACGCCCGTCCTCGTCGCCGAAAAACAGGTCTTCGCGCGTCAGAATATCGCTTTCCTCGACCTGGCTCGCCATGCCGAGTGCTAGGACTTCCAAGCCCTCCGGTGCGCCGCTATCGGCGGTCGGATACGGCAGGCCGTAGCGGATTTCGTAAGCCAGGCCATCGACCTCGTAGCCGTAGATATGGCTGTCGGCACCGAGCAGGTCGCCGTAGAATAGGCCGGTCCCGGCAAAGGCCCAGTGGCGCGGTCGGCAGATCGGGAAACCGCGCACGCCGCGCGGCGCGCAGCCGCCCCAACCGGAATAGACGCCATTGGTGGCGTTGAGTCCGAAGGTCAGCGCGCCGGGGCGGCCGATTTCCGGCGCTTCCCAGGAATTGGTGGCGCGGGTGACGTCGCCGCCCTGATAGGCCGGGTCTTCCTTGCGCGCGGCATATTTGTAGCAAACCTGTCGCTGGCCCCCGTCTTCCAACCGCGTCTGCCACATGAAATTGCCGGCAAAGCGCGCCACGTGCCCGCCCTGATCGACATAGGCATCGACGGCATCGCGCATTTCCCAGGTCCAGTATTCGTCATGGCCGACAAAGACGACGCAGTCATAGTCATTCAGAATGCCGGGGTTGTAATGCAGCTCATGCTGGCTGGCGAGGTCGACGCCATAGCCTTGACGCTCCGCCCAGCGGAAGAACTGGCTATCGTAGCTTGCCCAACCGGACGAGGTGTATTTTTTCGAATAGCCGTTGGCAAAGGCCCATTCCATATGCGGATAGCGCGGGATCGTGCCCGGCGGCAGGCTCACTTCCAGCGGTACGCGCGGCGCATCGGGCGGCAACACGACAAAGCCGCGGCAGAGCGGCCGCTCGATACTGACAGTGGTGGCGTATTTGTCGCGGTTGGGGCCGGTGATGCCCTGATAGTGGTTGGATCCGCCCCAGGTATTATAAGCGGTCCAGGTGCCGGTGGCGGCGACCTGCAAGATGCGGCCGGGTTTGGGGCCGGGCTTCGGAAGGACGATAATCATGTGATGACACTGGATCGGCTTGCCGTCGCGTCCCTTAGCCGTCAGCTTGATGCGGTAGGCGCCGGACGGCCAGCTGTCGTGAACCTGGAAGGTGAAAGTGGGCTCCCAGCCGCAGCCCGTGACGGAGGCCTGATCGGGCGTTTCCTGCCATGCGGTGGCGATGTCGTCAGTGCCATAGACGCTTGTCTCGACCGCGCCGTCGCGGACGATTTCGAGCCGGCAGGAAGACGCCGTCGAGCTGATATGCAGGTCCACCATCGCACCGCGCGCATAGGCATAGGATCGGGTGTAGCACCAGATCTCGCCGCGCGCGCCGTCCATGCCCGGATATTCGTAATAGTGACCGCGCACGGCCTGGTGCCGTTCCTTCGGGCTCAATCCGAAATCGGGGAAAACTGGGCTACTGTCCGTCACGTTGCGCCTCGCTGGGTCTCCGGTGAGGGTGATCAAACCACAATGGACTCGCCCCGACAAATACATTAGGTGAAGGATCAGCATTCACCAAATGAATGAGGCCGCCCCATGCGCAGCCCAAGACGTCGCTTCGTCTGGGAGATCGACTGGAACCTGCTGCGCACCTTCACGGTGATCGTCGAGGAAAAGAGCTTGACGGCGGCGGGCAACCGGCTGTCGCTGAAGCAACCGACCATCAGCAATGCCTTGCGCCGCCTTGAAGAGCACATGGCCTGCCGCCTGATCGACCGGTCGTCGAACCATTTCCGCACGACGTCGGCCGGGGCGCGGCTCTATGCCGAATGCCGGACAATGTTCAACATCGTCAACGGCCTGCCCGACCTCGTCAAGGACGATCCGGATATGGTCACCGGTCATGTCGAAATGGCCTTTGCCAGCCATATCGAATGCCCGTTTCTCGACCGGTTCCTGGCCGACTTCCACAAAACCTTTCCGCGCGTCAGTTTCTCCACCACGGTATCCGCAAGCCAGACGGTGATCGACAACGTTCTGTCCGGCGAAGCCTGCCTCGGGATCTGCCTTGCCCATGAAAAGCACCCGGAACTGGATTATGCGGTGCTGTATCGCGAGCATTTCGGCTTCTTCTGCGCGCCGGGCCATCCGCTCTTCGGCAAGCGCGGGACGGAAATTTCCAATCTCGCGGGGCTGGATTACGTGTCCTTCAAGACGGACCATCTCGGCGGCGCCCTGGCACCCATCGCACGCCTGCGGCAGCGGGAAAACTTCAGCGGCCAGGTTCTCGGGCTCTTCACCAATCTCGAAGAGGTCAAGCGGCTGATCAAGGTCGGTTTCGGCTTCGGCCCATTGCCGATCCATGTCGTCGCGGCCGATATCGAGGCGCGGCAACTGTGGCAGTTGCCGCCCTACGAAAACCCGCCCGCAGCCGACGTCTATCTGGTCACCCGGCGCTTCGCACGCGGCAGCCGCGCCGACAACCTGATGGTCGACAGACTGATCGCGGCGATCGAAGCCGTTCCTCTCAGCGAGAGGACTTATCCGCAAGGGATGGCAGGCCCGGAGCTTGGGGAAAACTGACCGCCGCATTCCTTCCGTGAATGTAGCGCACATTCGCCGCAATGCCCCCCGCAAACATCAGACTGCCGCGGTTACTCTGACCCGCCCTGATTGGCAGCCGCCAGCGCGGCAATCACTTCCCCATCGCTTACCTGGCGAAAGTCAGCGTAAAAATGTCCTACAGCGCGGAAGACGAACGGCGCTTCGAGGCAGATGACTGCATCAACGTATCTTCTCAGCTCTTCAAGGGTACCGGCCGGCGCAACCGGAACGGCCAGCACCAATTCCTGCGGCCGTTTCTTTCGAATGGCCATGATTGCCGCTTTGACGGTGCAACCGGTTGCGATGCCATCATCAACAACGATGACCACGCGTCCGCCAAGCGGGATGTTGTTGCGATTGCCGAGGTAAAGCCGCTTCCGCCGGTCGATCTCCGCCTGTTGCAACTTGCATACCGCGGAAAACTCCCCGTCGCGGATCCGAGCCTGCCGGATGACGTTTTCGTTGCGAACGATTGTTGGCTCCGGTCCATCGACGATGGCACCCATCGCAAGCTCGGAATGAAACGGCACACCGATCTTCTGAACGAGGAGGACGTCCAGAGGCGCGTCAAGCGAACTGGCAACTTCGGCAGCGACGACCACGCCGCCGCGCGGCAGCGCAATCACAACCGGGCACTTCCCGCGATAACCTGCCAACGCAGCGGCCAGTCTGGCGCCTGCATCCTTGCGATTTGCGAATGACATCTCGCACCTGTCCGTTTCAAGCACGGCAGCTTCACCGGCGTCAGTTTACCGCATCAGCGTGCAGGCTGCCATTTCAACAATGCGGTTCGGTGGCGTCGCCCGGCTCCTCTCAATGCGTTGCCGAAACCATTATCCGCCCCTTGACGCGTCCCTTCGGATTTGCATTATTGCTCAGATGTCAGACCAATTCTAAACTCAATTGGAAAGTTGGCTATGAGGCCTTTGGATGAAAGAGCAGCACTCGCCCCCCTGCCCCCGGCCGACCGGGCGCAGCAGGTGACGGCGGCGCTAGCGGACTATATCCAACGGTCCAGCCTCATCCCCGGCGACCGCCTTCCGGCAGAGCGGGAGCTGATGAGCGCGCTTGCCGTCGGGCGCTCGACCATCCGCGAAGTCATCCGCCATTTTCAGGCACTCGGCGTCGTCGAAGCCCGCAAGGGCAGCGGCACCTATGTGTTGAAACCGATCTCCGGCACCACCATCCACATGCCGCTGTCGCTGGAAACCACCCATCTGCGCGACGTACTGTTGAAGACGCTGGAAGTGCGCCGCGGCATCGAGGCGGAAGCCGGCATGGTCGCCGCCCGCATGCGGACAGCCGAAGACCTGAAGGTCATCGAGGAAAAGCTCAACGAGATGGAACGGGTGCATCTCTCCAAGGGCACATCCGGCCCGGAAGATCTGGCCTTCCACCTCGCCATCTACGACGCGACCCATAATCCGCTGTTCAAGCAACTGCTCGAACAGATGCGCGGCGCTTTCGAGCGCTTCTGGGAAAAGCCGTTCGACCGGCCGGATTTCGCCCGCCGCTCCTTTCCGTTCCACCGCACTCTGTTCAACGCCATCGCCGCGCAAGATCCGGAAGCCGCGCGCACTGAAACACTGAAAATCCTCGCGATCGTCGAGGAAGACATCAAGGAAATGTCCAAATGAGCAACGGGTTCGATCCGTTCGAAGAAGCCTCCCTCATTGTCGCCCACGACATGAGCAATGCCTATGACGCCGTTGTGCCGCCGATCGTGCAGACGTCGCTGTTCACTTTCACCGATTATGACGACATGGTCGCCTCCTATCGTGGCGAAAAGGTTCGGCCGATCTATACGCGCGGCCTGAACCCCACCGTGCGGATATTCGAGGAGATGCTGGCTAAACTCGAAGGCGCGGAAGACGCCATCGGCTTTGCCAGCGGCATGTCAGCGATCTCCTCGACGGTGCTGTCCTTCGTCGAGCCCGGCGACCGCATCATTGCGGTCAAGCATCTCTATCCCGACGCCTACCGCCTGTTCGGCACATTCTTCAAGCGCATGAACATCGACGTGACCTATGTCGACGGCCGCGATGAGGAGGAGGTCGCCAAAGCCCTGCCCTGCGCAAAGCTCCTCTATCTCGAAAGCCCGACAAGCTGGGTGATGCAAACCCACGATGTCGCGGCGCTGGCAGCGCTGGCCAAGGCCCACGGCATCATCTCCGTGATGGACAACAGCTGGGCAAGTCCGGTGTTCCAGCAGCCGATTTCGCTTGGCGTCGATTTGGTCATCCACTCGGCCTCGAAATATCTCGGCGGCCACAGCGATGTCGTTGCCGGCGTCGTCGCCGGTTCGAAGGAACTGATCGGCCGCATCCGCTCGGAAGCCTATCCGTATCTTGGCGGCAAGCTGTCGCCCTTCGACGCCTGGCTGCTGATCCGGGGGCTTCGCACGCTGCCGATCCGCATGAAGGCGCATGAACAGTCAACTGTCGAAATTGCCAAGCGGTTGCAGGCGCATGATGCGGTCGAGACCGTTTGCTATCCCGGCCTTGCCAATCAGCTGGCCCCTGGCCTCAAGGGCACGTCCGGCCTGTTCTCTTTCATCTTCAAGGAAGGCGTCAATGTCCGCACGTTCTCGGATCACCTTGAGCTGTTCAAGCTCGGTGTCAGCTGGGGCGGCCACGAAAGCCTGATCGTGCCGGGCGACGTCGTTCTTTCGCAAAAAGCACAACCCAATTCCGCGGTCGCCTTCGGCATCAGTCCGCGGTCGGTAAGGCTCCATGTCGGCCTGGAGGGAACGGAGGCCCTCTGGAGCGATATCGAAGCGGCAATCGCTGCCGCATCAGTAGGCTGACACGACAGCAAGCAGACCAACCTAACAATAAAAGGGAAACGAAAATGAGGAAACTGATTGTCGCGACCATGGCCGCCACGCTGATGGCAGGCACTGCGCTCGCCGATACCAAGCTCAAGCTGGTGGAAGTCATCACCAGCCCGGAACGCACAGAGACCCTGAAGTCGATCGTCGCCAAGTTCGAAGCCGCCAATCCCGGCACGACGGTCGAGATCATCTCGCTGCCCTGGGGCGAAGCCTTCCAGAAGTTCGCCACGATGGTTTCGGCCGGCGAAATTCCGGACGTGATGGAAATGCCCGATACCTGGCTGTCGCTCTATGCCAATAACGGCATGCTTGAAAGCCTGGAGCCTTACCTCAAGACCTGGGACCAGACGCCAGAACTGACGGATCGTGCACTGGAACTCGGCCGCGACGTCAAGGACACGGCCTACATGCTGCCCTACGGGTTCTATCTGCGCGCGATGTTCTACAACAAGAAGATCTTCACTGAGGCCGGCGTCGACGGCCCGCCGAAGACGATGGACGACTTCGTCGCCGCTGCCGAGAAGATCAAGAAGCTGCCGGGCAAATATGCCTATTGCATGCGCGGTGGTCCCGGCGGCCTCAACGGCTGGATGATGATGGGCGCCACAATGGCCGGCGATAACACATTCTTCAACGCCGATGGCACGTCCAAATTCTCGGAAGAGGGCTGGGTCAAGGGCTTCACCTGGATGACCGATCTCTACAAGAACGGCTACGCGCCGAAGGACAGCGTCAACTGGGGCTTCAACGAGATCGTCGCCGGTTTCTACACCGGAACCTGCGCCATGCTCGACCAGGACCCGGATGCGCTGATCGCCATCGCCGAACGCATGGATGCAGCCGATTACGGTGTCACCACCATGCCGAAGGGCCCATCCGGCAAGACCTTCCCGACCATCGGTTTCGCCGGCTGGTCGATGATGTCGGCCAGTGCCAACAAGGACCTGTCGTGGAAGCTGATCGCCACGCTCGAAGGCCCGGAAGGCAATATCGAGTGGAACAAGAAGATCGGCGCCCTGCCGGCGCTCAAGTCCGCAGAGAAGGACCCCTTCTTTGCCACGGACCAGTTCAAGGGCTGGTTCGAGGAACTGGCCGACAAGGACGCCGTTCCCACGGTCATGCCGACCTACCTGGAAGAATTCGCCTTCTTCAAGGATTCGATGGCGATCAAGACCAGCCAGGAAGCCATGCTCGGCGATATCACGCCCGAAGAAATGGCCAAGCAATGGGCTGAGTACATGACCAAGGCTCAACAGAAATTTCTCGCGAGCAAATAGGTCATCAGCCTTTAACCGCAGGCAGCGGCATGACGCCAGCTGCCTGCGGCTTGTTCCCCGACGGAAAGCCGGCACGTCTCAACGCGCCGCAAACTGGAAATATTTGACGATGGCTTCACATGCAGCAGCCCGCAATGGCGGCGCGCGCAGGGACCAGCGGCCGCTGAAGAAGCGCCTTGCCGATGCCTCCGCGCCCTATCTCTATAGCGCGCCCGCGCTGATCCTGATCGTCACCGTCATGCTGGTACCGCTGGTGCTCGGCATTTCCTATGCTTTCCGCGATATCCAGTTGCTCAAGCCGTTTTCCGGCGGCTTCATCGGTCTCGATCATTTCAGGACGCTGTCGCAGGACCAAAATTTCTACCGGGCCTTGAAGAACACGTTGTGGTGGACCGGCTGGTCTGTCCTCCTGCAGTTCGTCTTCGGCCTCATTCTCGCGCTTTTGCTCGACAAGCCTTTCTACGGCCGCGCCATCGTGCAGGCGCTGGTCTTCCTGCCGTGGGCCGTGCCGAGCTTTCTTGCCGGTCTCAACTGGGCCTGGCTGTTCAATCCCGTCGTCGGTCCCATTCCCCATTGGCTGTTTGCCCTCGGCCTGATGAACGAGCCCTACAACATCCTGTCTGATCCACAATTGTCCATGTGGGGACCGATCATCGCCAATGTCTGGTGGGGCATTCCCTTCTTCGCCATCACGCTTCTCGCTGCCCTGCAGGCAATCCCGCGCGATCTCTACGAGGCCGCCAGCATCGACGGCGCCGGGCCGGTGCAGCGCTTCGTCTCGATCACCCTGCCCTTCCTCGCCCCGACCATCGCCATCACCGTTCTGCTGCGCACCGTCTGGATTTCCAACTTTGCCGACCTGATCATCGTCATGACCAATGGCGGACCCGCCGACCGCAGCCAGATCGTCGCCAGCTACATTTTCACCCAGGCCTTCAGGCGGCTCGATTTCGGTTATGCCTCGGCCATCGCGCTCGTGCTTTTGGCACTGCTGATCACTTATTCGATGCTGATCGTGATCCTGCGGCAGTGGCTGTTGAGCAAGGATTGAGATCATGACCGGCAAACGCATCGTCTCCATCCTCGCGCATCGTCTGGCCATTCTCGCCTATGTCGTGTTCGCGCTGTTCCCGCTCTACTGGCTCCTGAAAGTCTCCGTCACGCCCAACAAGCTGCTCTATTCCGAGGGCATCAAGATGTGGCCCTCGCGGACCAGTTTCGAGCATTTCGAGTTCGTGCTGAAACACAGCGAATTCCCGACCTTCTTCAAGAACAGCCTGATCGTTTCCGGCTCGACCGCCATCATCGTCACCGTCCTTGCCTCGCTTGCCGGTTATGCGATGTCGCGCTTCAGTTTTCGTGGCAAATACTGGATCGTGACGCTGATGCTGCTGACCCAGATGTTTCCGCTGGTCATGCTGGTTGCACCGATCTTCAAGATGCTGTCGCCGCTCGGTCTCACCAACAGCCTGACAGGCCTCGTCATCGTCTACACAGCCTTCAACGTGCCGTTTGCCACCTTCCTGATGCAGTCCTTTTTCGACGGTATTCCGAAGGACCTCGAGGAAGCCGCGATGATCGACGGCGCCACCCAGTTCGTCGCTTTCCGCCAGATCATCCTGCCGCTGACGCTGCCGGGCATCGCCGCGACCCTCGGCTTCGTCTTTACGGCGGCCTGGAGCGAACTCTTGTTCTCGCTGATGCTGATTTCCGGCAACGACGCGGCGACCTTCCCGGTCGGACTGCTTTCGTTCGTCTCGAAATTCTCGGTCGATTTCGGACAGATGATGGCTGCGGGCGTCATGGCGCTCATTCCGGCCTGCCTGTTCTTCCTGTTGATCCAACGTTACCTCGTGCAGGGCCTGACGGCCGGCGCCGTGAAAGGCTGATCCCATGGCATCCATCGATATCGCCGCCATCCGCAAGTCCTACGGCATCCACCCGGTGCTGCATGGAGTCGACCTTGAAATCAAGGACGGCGAGTTCGTCGTCCTGGTCGGCCCCTCCGGCTGCGGAAAGTCCACCCTGCTGCGGATGATCGCCGGCCTCGAGGCGGTTACATCGGGTGAAATCCGCATCGACGGCAAGCGTGTCAACGACCTTGCCCCGAAAGATCGCGACATCGCCATGGTGTTCCAGTCCTACGCGCTCTATCCGCATATGAGCGTGGCCAAAAACATGAGCTATAGCCTGCGTCTGCGGAAAACCGCCAAGGAAAAGATCGCCTCGGTGGTCGCCGCCGCCGCCGGCAAGCTCGGGCTCGATCCGCTGATGGAACGCCGGCCAAAGGCACTGTCCGGCGGCCAGCGCCAGCGCGTCGCCATGGGCCGCGCCATCGTGCGCGAGCCGAAGGCCTTCCTGTTCGACGAACCGCTGTCCAACCTCGACGCCCGCCTGCGCGAACAGATGCGCGCGGAGATCAAGAAGCTGCATCAGGACCTCGGTGCCACCTCGATCTACGTCACCCACGACCAGATCGAGGCGATGACTTTGGCCGACCGGATTGTCGCCATGCATGGCGGTATCATCCAGCAGGTCGGCAGCCCGCTTGAACTCTACGACAATCCCGCCAACCTTTTCGTCGCCGGCTTCATCGGCTCGCCCGGCATGAATTTCTTCGAGGGCCGGTACATGGCGACCGGTGAAACCGCAAGCTTCGCGCTGACCGGCGGCATCGTGCTACCGCTCGGCGGCACCGCCAACCTCGCCGATGGCAGCCGCGCCACGCTCGGCATCCGGCCGGAACACGTCGTTCTTGGCGCCGAAGGCCCGGACGTACTCAAGGCCACCGTCGACCTCGTCGAGCCGACCGGCTTCGGCATCATCGTCCATCTGAAGCTCGGCCCGGTCGCCTTCAAAGCCTTCACCCTGGATCGCCGTTTCCTTGGCATGCACGGCGAAGTCAATGTCAGGCTTCCCGTAGCAAATCTGCATTTCTTCAACGAGGCCGGGCAGAAAGTCTGATTTTCAGGTCGCGAGGACGGGTTCCAATTTCCGGTTTTGACATTGCCGATGACCTTCAGTATTTTCAATATAAACAATAGTTTATGAGAGAATTCTGAAAAACCGATGTCTCACGATCCCGACACTCTGCGCTTCTATGCAATGGAAGCGGTGAAATACACGTCCAGAGGCTGGAAACCGAGCCGGGACCGGATCGAGGCCTTCCTGTCACAGTTGCAGCCGGGTGCCACTGTTCTTGAGCTTGGATGCGGCGGCGGGCAGGACAGTCAATTCATGCTTGCGAAAGGGTTTGATGTCCGCCCATCGGATGGCGTCCCGGAAATAGCGCGTGAAGCGGAACAGCGCCTTGGAATCCCGGTTGCCACATTGCTGTTCGGCAATCTCAATGAGCAGGCGACATATGGCGGAATATGGGCCAATGCCTGCCTTCTCCACGTTCCCAGGACAGGATTGCCTGACATCCTCGCCCGCATCCATGCTGCGTTGAAAGCCGACGGGGTGTTTTACGCCAGCGTCAAGGCCGGGGAGACTGAGGGCCGCGACGATTTCGACAGATACTACAACTATCCTTCGATAGGCTGGTTGAGAGACATCTACGCCAAACTGGCCTGGGCATCGGTCTCGATCGAAGCCCAATCGGGAAGCGGTTATGACAACAAGCCGACCGAATGGCTCCACGTCGTGGCGACGAAACGGTCTTGATTCCCCTATTGATGTCCTGATCTCTGCGATGTGATGAAAGCGAACGAGGTGCTGTTTGGAAGAGCAATCGGAGAATGTTGCGGCAACGGCGGATGCCCTGATTATCGTTGATATCCAGGTGGCATTTGTCGCCGGGATCGAGGCTGTCCCGGATCACGCGAGGTTGCTGGCGGCAATCGAAGCTCTGATTGCCGCGGCGCGCGCGGCAAAGGTGCCCGTTATTTTCCTGCAGAACGACGGAGAGCCCGGTGCTGTCGACGAGCCGCACCGGCCGGGCTGGGAACTTCACTTTCCGCCGCTTGCCGGCGAAAGCGTGGTGAGGAAAACGGAGGATGACGGCTTCGACGGCACATCCTTGCACGACCTGCTCGCGGCATCCGGCGTGCAAGCCGTTGCCCTCTGCGGTGTGATGTCCGAAATGTGCGTAGCGGCAACCGCGCGAGAGGCGATGCAGCGCGGCTATGATGTGATCCTGCCGCATGACGGACACGCCACCTATGACGTCCCCCCGGGTCCCGGCGGATCGGACGTTGTTCCAGCCGCCATGGCAGCACGGGCCGCCGAATGGTCGCTCGGTGATGAAGTCACGATCGCAGCGTCTGTTACGGACGTTCGTTTTTCTTGAGCTGGCGAAAATCGCTCCACCTCGTTCGCAGCTATCCGCCTGCCGAATTTTAGAGAATTAATTTCGCGCTATGTCGAAATCCCAGATCGGGCAACGTTCTTGGGGTGTCGAGGCTTGAACTCGACCGTTGACCCTCTCGCGTAAACCCCGGAAACTGCACAATCCATGAGGAGACCGCTATGCATTACATGGCACTGATCTACGCCGACCCATCCGTCGAACCGGTCTATGGCACGCCCGAATTTGAGACGATGATGCAGGGCTATTTCGCCTTTAGCGAAATGCTGAAAGCCGCCAACGCCTATGTATCCGGCGAGGGCTTGCAGGGCATCGAGACGGCCACGAGCCTACGGGTTCGCGGCGGCAAGGTGGAAACGATGGATGGCCCCTTTGCCGAGACCAAGGAACGGCTGGGCGGATTCTACGTCTTCGATGTTCCCGATCTGGATACCGCCTTGCGCTATGCGGCCATGATTCCGTCTGCCACCTATGGCACTGTCGAATTACGGCCAGTGATGGATTATAATTCCTGATGCAGCCGGCCGCCCCCGATCCGCAATCCGTGTCCCGGGCCATCGATGCCCTGGCACGCACGGACCGGGGGCGGCTGTTATCGGCGTTGATCGCCCGGCTGAAGAACTTTCAGCTCGCCGAGGATGCGTTGCAGGATGCGCTGGCTTCTGCCGTCGTGCACTGGGGGCGAACAGGGCTACCCGCCTCGCCACAGGGCTGGCTGTTGAAGGTCGCCCTGCGCAAGGCGATCGACCTTTTGCGCAAGGCCGCGCGCGAAGACCGCAAGACCGCCGAAATCGCGCGGTTGTCGTTGGACGAAGCTGCCGAAGACAGCGCAGACGACATCCCGGACGAGCGCCTGCAGCTGATCTTCACCTGTTGCCATCCCGCACTGGAATCGAAGACCCAGGTGGCGCTCACCCTGCGCACGCTCGGCGGATTGAGCACTGCCGAAGTGGCAAACGCCTTTCTCGACAACGAAACGACCATGGGCCAGCGCCTGTCGCGAGCGCGCGCCAAAATCCTTGCGGCTGGCATTCCCTATGCGGTGCCAGGTCCGGAGGCTTGGGCAGAACGGCTGCAATCCGTGTTGAAGGTCATCTACCTGATCTTCAATCAGGGCTATTCCTGCGCCGCAAGCGACCAGATCCGTCAGCTGGGCGAAGAGGCGATCTTCCTCGCACGCATGCTCGACAGCCTGCGCCCGGAAGACGCCGAGATCGAGGGGCTATTGGCTTTGATGCTGATCACCGAAGCCCGCCGCGCGGCGCGGCTGGCCGCCGATGGCACCAGCATCCCCATTGCTTCGCAGGATAGAAAACTCTGGAATGACGGACGGATTGCTGAGGGCTTGGCGCTGCTCGACCGGGCAATGGCGCGGCGTGCCGCGGGGCCGTTCCAGATCAAGGCGGCGATCTCAGCTCTGCACGTCCAGTCCGAACCGCCGGACTGGCGCCAGATCGTCCTGCTCTACGACAGCCTGTTGCGGATGGAGCCGACGCCGGTCGTGCAGCTGAACCGGGCGGTTGCCTTGGCCGAAGCCGGGGCAATCGAGGATGGGTTGCGGGTTCTGGAAACGCTGGCGCCGGGACTCGATACCTATCAACCGTTCCATGCCGCCCATGCCGAACTGCTGTCGCGCTGCGGCCGGACGCAAGCCGCCCTTGCCGCATACGATCGCGCCATCGATCTCGCAAGCAACCCGTCGGATGCCATCTTTCTGAGCCACCGCCGGTCTCAGGCTGCGCGCGGCACCTGACCTATTCGACCGCAGTCGTCTCAAGCGGCATCAGCGTGAACAATTCCTGGGCGCGCTTGACGCCGCGCAGCGCGTAACGGCCGATGGAAACCACTTCCGAAGTGCGCGGCGGTGGTGCGGCGGCAACGAATTGCGATGACATGATGACGCTGCGATCAACGAAGCGGCACATCGAGGCGATGCGGCTCACCTCGTTGACGGCCGGACCAATAACGGTGAAATCCAGCCGGTCGCTCGAGCCGATATTGCCGTAGAAGACATCGCCGATATGCAGCCCGAGATAGACCTCGGTCACCGGCCTTCCTTCGAGCAGACGCAGCTCGTTGAGCCCCTTCAGCTTGACGCGCAAATTCTGTTCGGCAATCAAGGCCCGGCGGCAGGCATCCTCGCGTTCTTCCGCCTTGAAGATCGCCAGTGTCCCGTCGCCGATCAGCTTCAGCACATTGCCGCCGGCTTCGTGGATCGAGGAGATCACCGCGTCGGCGTAATCGTTGAGGAACGGGATGATTTCATCCGGCGGCAGATTGTCGGAAATGCGGGTATAGTTCTGCAGATCGGAAAACCACAGAACAGCAGAAATCCGCTCGGCCTTGCCGCGCGATATACGGCCCTCCAGTACCTGTTTGGCGGCGTCCTCGCCCAGATAGACCTCCGCAATTGTGCGCGAAATCCGTGTCAGCGATCCCGACTTGATGGCCAATGCCAGCACCGGAACCAGCTGCCGAAGGGCTGCCAGATCGTCCTCGCGGAAACCCTCTGCATCCATCGTCGTCCAGTGCGAATAAAAACAGTCCATATCGCCGATATGGCTGTCCTGCGCGAACCGGTGGATCATCGCGATGTAATCCTTGTGACCGGCAGCCAGCATCACATCCAGCATGTAGAAATCGGCAGGATCGCCGAAACCGAGGCGCCGGCGAATCTCGTTCTCATTCTTCTCGCGCAAGTGAAAGAACGCCGAGCGCTCCCAATTTTCAGCGGAAACACCCTCGTTGGTCGGCCCGTATTCGAACGCCGTTTTCACAGGCTCCTTGCTGTCCCACTGGAAGGCCCGGCCCTCGTAGACCGGATGCAGCGTGTCGATCAGCGCGAGACCGCGATCGAGCCGCATTCCAGCCGCGCGCGCCCGCTGGCAGAAGCCGTTGACGATGTCCATCTCATCGATGCCCTTCAGGCCCTGCGTCGTCAACCAGGCAGAAATCTCATTGATATCGTTGGTGTTCATGTCGATTTCCTGATTCCTGCGGACAAGTCATGCATCTCACGAATACCCCATTGATCCGGAATCGATTTGAGGACCCAGACGTTGGATCGTCGTGCTCTGTGGCGGGGGCGAAGGGGCGGAGCTTGAAAAAAAGCATGTGGTATTGCGACAGTCAAAAGACAAGATTCAAGCACACGCTTTTTTAATTCTTTCCCGCCGTTTGGCAAAAGCGTGCGTTAGCCAACCGATGAATACGCGCAGGCGTTGCCAAAGTTGCCGGTTAACGAGCCTCACCCTCTCGCGTCGGGCTTGACTTGCCGCGCCGTGCGCTGGAGGCGGCGTACACCAAGCCGAGCCTCCAGCGGCTTGAACAGAGCAGATCGCGGCTTTTCCGTGGTGACACGATATCCGAATGATGTAAGTTGCGGGTGGAGACAGCATTGCCTGCTTGATACAGCTGCGGTTTCAAATGCGGATTGCAGCGAGCGTACAACGCATCTAACGACTTGAAATATTTACTGATTTTGAACAACCCGCGACTTGGTCATGCCCGTGCCCGGACTGCCCGAAATCACATGACGTCCGGCAAGGCTGACCACTCAAAAACGTCAGGAACTGATCCGCGCGCCTGCGGGGAGTCACGTGTTTCATGCGCTTCAGGGGGCTTACCATGCTACGATACTGGCTTGTTCCGGCAATACTGCTTATCTCGACGACACTGTCCGCCAGCCCTTCTCCCGCACAGGAACAACCAAAAGCCGCAGTCACCGTGGCGAAACCTGTTGTTCGCGATGTCGTCGATAGCGATGAATTCATCGGGCGCTTCGAGGCGGTCGATGAGGTGACGCTGCGCTCGCGTGTCGGCGGTTATCTCGACCAGGTCAATTTCAAGGACGGCGCGATGGTCAAGAAGGGAGATGCTCTTTTCGTCATCGACCAGCGCCCTTTCAAAACGGCACTCGACGTTGCGACATCAGCGCTGGAAGTGGCGAAATCGACGCTGACCTTTGCGGAATCGGAATTCACCCGTACCGAAACGCTGGTGCAGAAGGGCACGCTTTCCATCTCCACCCTCGACGACCGCCGCCGCGAGTTGCAGTCCGGACAGGCCAATCTGCGCGGCGCGGAGGCCAGTCTCGCCCGAGCCAAGCTCGACATGGAATACACCACCATTTTTGCCCCGCTCAGCGGCCGCATCGACCGGCGGCTGATCTCGGCCGGCAACCTCGTACAGGCCGACCAGACGGCCCTGACGACGATCATTTCGCTGGACCCCATCGACTTCTATTTCGACGTCGATGAGCGACGCCTCTTGAACTACGCCCGCGTGGCGCGCGAGCAAGGCAGCGACCTGCAGGAGGGCGGCGGAGCGCTGGAAGTATCCGTGACCATCGCCGACAGCACGGAGAAACCGTTCAAGGGCAAGCTCGACTTTGCCGAGAACCGCATCGACCAGGAAACCGGCACGATGCGGGTGCGTGCACGCTTCGACAATCCGCAGCTCATCCTGCAGCCGGGCCTGTTCGGCCGCGTCGAGGTCAGCGCCTCCAACACCTACAAGGGAATCCTCGTTCCTGACGATGCGATCGGTTCCGATCAGGATCAGCGCGTGGTCTATGTCGTTGCCGAAGATGGCAGCTTCGTCACCAAGCCGGTTCGCATCGGGCCGAAACTTTACGGCTACCGCGTCATCCGTGAAGGCATGACGGGCGATGAGACGATCGTGGTCAATGGCCTGACGCGCCTGAGACCAGGTGTGGTCGTCGATCCGCAGCTTGTCGTCCTGCCGCCTGAAGCTGCGGCAACGGAGAACGGCCAATGAGATTTGCTCATTTCTTCGTGGATCGGCCGATCTTCGCGTCGGTCCTTTCAATCGTTCTCCTGATCGTCGGCGGTATCGCCTATTTCCAGCTTCCCGTCGCGCAATATCCGGAAATTGCACCGCCCACCATCGTCATCCGGACCGCCTATCCGGGCGCCGATGCCGAGACCATTGCCGATACGGTCTCCACACCGCTTGAACAGGAAATCAATGGCGTCGAGGACATGCTCTATATGTCCTCCTATTCGACTGCCGACGGCTCGATGGCGCTGACCGTCACCTTCAAGCTTGGCACAGATCTCGACAAGGCGCAGGTTCTCGTCCAGAACCGCGTCTCGATCGCCGAACCACGCCTACCTGAAGAAGTCCGCCGTATCGGCGTCACCACGGCGAAGAGTTCGCCCGACCTGATGATGGTCGTGCACCTGATTTCGCCGAACGATCGCTACGACCAGCTCTACGTCTCCAACTACGCCCGAAGCCGTGCCCGTGACCTTCTGGTGCGGCTCGAGGGCGTTGGTGACGTCATCCTGTTCGGTGAGCGCGAATATGCGCTGCGCATCTGGCTCGACCCGGAAAAACTAGCCTCCTATGGCATGACCTCGGGCGATGTCGTGCAGTCATTGCGGGACCAGAACGTCCAGGTCTCAGGCGGATCGATCGGCGGACCGCCGACCTCCGGCACCAATGCGTTTCAATATACCGTCACCACCGAGGGACGCTTCAGCGACGCCCGCCAGTTCCGCTATGTCATCGTCAAATCGACGGCAAGCGGCCGTCTTGTGACGCTCCAGGATGTCGCCCGCATCGAACTCGGCGCCAAGGATTACGTCACCAACAGTTATCTGAACGGCAAGGCTGCCGTCGCCATGGGTATCTTCTCGCGGCCGGGCACCAATGCACTGGACGCTGCCGAGCAGATCAAGGCGACGATGGAAACCCTGAAGAAGGACTTTCCGCCGGGCCTCGAATACACCATCGTCTACAACCCGACCGAATTCATCTCGGAATCGATCAACGAGGTCTACAAGACCATTCTCGAAGCCGCCATTCTGGTCGCCATCGTGGTGCTCGTTTTCCTGCAATCCTGGCGCACCGCCTTGATCCCCATCATTGCCATTCCGGTATCGCTGATCGGCTGCTTCGCGTTCCTGCTCGCCTTCGGCTTCTCGCTCAATATGCTCACTTTGTTCGGGCTGGTTCTGGCAATCGGTATCGTCGTCGATGATGCCATCGTCGTGGTGGAAAACGTCGAGCGAAATCTGGCCAAGGGAATGACGCCGAAACAGGCGGCGCATGTGACGATGGACGAGGTCGGTACCGCCGTCATCGCCATCTCGCTGGTGCTGATCGCAGTGTTCGTGCCGACGGCCTTCATCCCTGGCATTTCCGGGCAATTCTACCTGCAGTTCGCCGTGACCATCTCGGTGGCGACGGCGATTTCGGCGCTGAACTCGCTGACGCTCTCGCCGGCGCTCGCCGCCCTGTTGCTGCGGCCCCATCAGGAGCATCAAGAAACCCGCAACCCGGTGACGCGCGTGGCCAGGGGGTTAGCCAACGGCTTCAATGCCTGTTTCGACCGGATGACCGAGGGCTACGCCTGGATAGTCCGCCACCTCGTCTCGACCCGGATCGCGCTTGGCGCCAGCCTGATCGTCTTTGCCGGCTTGCTGGCGGGCACCTGGTACATGGGACAGACCGTACCACAGGGCTTCGTACCAACCATGGACCAGGGCTATGCAATCGTCGTCGTGCAATTGCCCGACGGTGCCTCGCTTGCCCGCACGGATGCGGTCATCCAGCGCGCCTCGAACATCATCCTCGACGTTCCCGGCGTCAAGAACGCGGTGGCCTTCTCCGGATTCAACGGTGCGACCTTCACCAATGCGTCGAATTCCGGTGTGGTGTTCGCCGCTTTCGACACGTTCGAGGAGCGGCTGGAACACGGGCAGAACGCCGATCAGATCATCGGCCAGCTCTACGGCGCCCTGCAAAGCATTCAGGAGGCCTTCATCATTGCCGTACCGCCGCCATCGATCCGCGGCGTCGGCAATTCCGGCGGCTTCAAGATGCAGATCGTCGATCGCGAAAGCTCCGACATGCGCCGTGCGCTCGGCCTTGCCTATCAGATGATGGGCGCGGCCAACCAGACAGAAGGCCTGACCGGTGTCTTCACCACCTTCTCCGCGTCCAGCCCGCAATATTTCCTGGCGGTGGATCGCGACAAGGCCCGTGCTCTGAACGTGCCGATCCCCAACATCTTCGAGACGTTGTCGATCAACCTCGGCACGTCCTATGTCAACGATTTCAACGCATTTGGCCGCGTCTACCAGGTGCGGGCGCAGGCCGACCAGCAGTTCCGGCTGGAGCGGGAGGATATTCTCGCCTTGAAGGTCCGCTCCGCCACCGGCGCGCTGGTGCCGCTCGGAACGCTGGTCGATATCAGGGATACGACCGGACCGGCACTCGTCCAACGCTACAACATGTATGTCTCGGTACCGCTCCAGGGCAATCCGGCGCCGGGCGTCTCGACCGGCACGGCGCTCGACAAGATGGAGGCGCTCGCGACGCAGATCCTGCCGCCCGGCACGTCCTTCGAGTGGACGGACCTCGCCTTCCAGGAACGCAACACCGGCAATACCGCGATCTTCATCTTCGCCCTTTCGGTGATCTTCGTGTTCCTGGCGCTATCAGCCCAGTATGAAAGCTGGATCCTGCCGCTGGCGATCATCCTGGTCGTGCCGATGGCGGTGCTTTCGGCGCTGATCGGCGTTCATCTGAGGGGGCAGGACAACAACATCCTGACCCAGATCGGACTGATCGTCCTCATCGGCCTTGCGGCCAAGAACGCCATCCTGATCGTCGAGTTCGCCCGGCAAGCGCAGGATGACGGAATGACCCCGGTCAATGCCGCCATTGAGGCCAGCCGCCTTCGGCTGCGGCCGATCCTGATGACTGCCTTTGCCTTCATCCTCGGCGTCGTGCCGCTGATGATCGCCACAGGCCCGGGCGCTGAAATGCGCCAGTCGCTCGGCACCGCGGTCTTCTCCGGCATGCTCGGCGTCACCATCCTCGGCCTGTTCCTGACCCCGGTCTTCTACGTCGCGCTCAGATCCTTCGGCTACAAACCGAAGGAAAAACCGATCGCGCCGGAAGCCGGGATGATTTGATTGTACAGCCGGCTGATGGCTTATCGATCCGGCGCAATCAGTGTCACGGTGGGGAAATAGGTGCGGTAGCGGGCGGTGTCCCTCGTCAGCAGGTCAAGGCGATCGACTGCTGCATGCGCGCCGATGAAGAAATCCGGCAGGACGCCGGAGCGCGAGCCGCCAGCTTTGCGATACTTCTGGAACACCTTTCCTGCGAGAAAGAGCGCCGAACGTGGCATTGCGACTATGTCGAGCCCCGCCTCGGATAGAAACGTCTCCAGCCGCTCGATCCGCCCGTAGCGCACCGCCAGTTCGGCATAGACGATATCATTGATCAGCAGCGGGCCGCGCAGTGCTGCGGTCTCGAGTTGTTCGATCGACCAGTCCGCCCAGTCCGGATCGTCGGTGACCACGTCGAGCAGGATGTTTGTATCGACCAGCGTCACTCGTCACCGCCGTCACCGCGCGTCAGCGCCATGATGGCATCGGTGCTGAGTCCTTGTCCGGCATGGCCGCGCAGCTTGCTGAAACGACTTATCGGCCGCTTTTCGTCGGCGCGCGTCAACACCACGCTGCCGTCGGCGGCGCGCTGAAAATCCACCCGTGTTCCCGGCACGATGCCGAGAAAGTCCCGCACCGGCTTCGGGATGGTCACCTGACCCTTCGTCGTCACAGTTGCGCTCATAATCATGCACCTCGGTAAGGAATGTTTTGATCAAGGTATTACATCGAGTGGCCAACTTCAAGATGTTGGGTTCCCACGGGCCAAGGACGGAGGGAGTGACGTTACCGCTCCTCAGCTTTCAGAGCCCACGCCATCCGGGTTGAATCTCCCCAGGTCGATAGCCAGATCAGGCAATCCGTGGCGATGGAAATGACAGCCCTCAGCGCTCGGGAAGTAACACTTCGGGAAACCAGCCGTTCCTCGGCGTGCCGCAGATGCGCGATCTCCTCGTCGCGAATGGAAAGGATGATACCACTCAATTCGGGATCGCGTCCTTTGAGGAAATGCAGTTGGTCGTCGAGATGCCGATGCACCGCAGCTTCGACAGCTGCTGTGCAGGCCCATATGCCCTGTCGCCCGAGAAGGGCCGTCAGGAATCCCAGCATCCAGCCGCCATAACTCCAGAACCGCATGACGCGGCATGGCCGCGATTTCCGGGCCGGCATGGCATCTCGAAAGAGTATGCAATGACGCCGTTCGTCCTCCAGCATGTCCGACAGCGCCGGAATGCAATCCGGCCACAGCCATCCGGAGACGAATATTTGCGCCGAGTATATCCGGATCGCGCCGAACTCGCCGGCGTGATTCACCCTGACAATACGGGCGATCGTCAATGCATCGCGTGAGGAGATCATTTTCTCATCGGTGGTATCGGTCAGCAGCATAGGCGTTCTCTTTCGCGATAAACATCGCCGCTCGAGATTTCATCGTGGCTTAACGCCAACTCCATTACTACTTTGCCGTGCTGTTTGTAAATTCTCTCGGAAACGCCTCGCGCCCCTACCTCCTGCCCTCCGCTGCCCCTGCCCCTGCCCTGACAACATCGCCGAACACCAGCATCGTCGGCATGCCCCGCGCCCGTGCCGCCTCCAGCGCCGGTTTCAAGGCCTCGAAGCTGTCCAGCCGCTCCGCGTGCCAGCCGTAGGCCCGGCCGATGGCGATGAAATCGGGAGTGTGGAGGTCGACGCCGAGCGGCGGAATGTTCTTGGCGACCATATAGGACTTGATTTCACCATAACCGCTATTGTCGTGCAGCATCAGGATAACCGCCGCCTTCGCCTCCATCGCCGAGGCCAGCTCGGCCAGCGAAAACTGCACTCCGCCGTCTCCCGCCAGCACCACCACCGGCCGCTCCGGCTGGCCGATCTTGGCGCCGATGCCAGCCGGCAGCCCATAGCCAAGCGTGCCGTAACCGGTCGCCGAATTGAAATAGGAGCCGGGCGAGTCCGCCACATAAGCGATATTCCCGGCATAGACCAGCTGGGTGGAATCGCCGGCGATCAGCACGTCTGGCAACGTATCACGGATCGCCTCCAGAATGATCAGGTCGTCGATCATGGCGGCGGGAATATCCTGGTGGACGCGCATTTCGACTTGCGCCGCGCGCGCGGCACCATCATACACACGCTCGGACACCAGAGCTGCCAAACCGGCCGCGCATGCCGCCGCATCGCCGACAATGCCGATTTCGGGCGCGCGCGTCCGCATCAGTTGCGCCGGGTCGATATCGACGCGAATGAAGGTTCCGGGAATAGAAAAGAACCCATCCTCGTACATGTCGTAATCTGTGGCCCCAAGCTCCGTGCCGACGCCGAGCACCACATCGGCCGCCTCGATCAGCGCACGGGTGGCCGGCATGCTGGCAGAAAAATTGACCGCCAGCGTATGTCCCGGCGGCAGAATGCCCCGGCCATTGGTCGTCATCACCACCGGCGCGTCGAGCCTTTCCGCCAGCGCCCGGATCTGCGCCGCCGCGCCAATGGCGCCGCCTCCTGCCAAGATCACCGGCGCCTTCGCCGCATCCAGAGCCGCTGCTGCCGAACTCAACGCACCTGCATCCCCCGCCGGCCGCGACAGGCGCAACGGGTCGTCCGCAACGGCCAGATGATCCGCCGAAGCAAGCATGACATTGATCGGCAGCTCGATATGCACCGGCCGCGGCCGGGCGCTGTCGAAGACGGCAAAGGCGCGCGCGATTGCCGGTGCCAGTTCCTCCGGTGTATTGACCGTGCAGCTGAAGGCCGAAACGCCGCTGACCAGCGCCTGCTGGTTCGGCAGTTCATGCAGCCAGCCCTCGCCCGATCCCATCCGTCCATGGGCGTTGACCGTCGAGATCACCAGCATCGGAATGCTGTCGCCATAGGCCTGGCCCATCGCTGTGACGATGTTGGTCATGCCCGGCCCTGTGATGATGAAGCAGACACCCGGCTTGCCGGTCGCCCGCGCATAACCGTCGGCCATAAACCCCGCCCCTTGCTCATGTCGCGGCGTCACATGGCGGATCGCGCTGCCGGCCAACCCGCGATACAGCTCGACCGTATGTACACCCGGAATGCCGAAGACGGTATCGACGCCGTACGATGTGAGCAGTTTCGTCAGATACATGCCGGTGCTGATCATGCGGGGTGTTCCTCTTGTTTTTCGTTTCTTGTTATACAGCTGTATAGTCGCCCGGCGCGCAATATCCAAGGCGCACTGCCGTCAGGTTTTCCGGGAAAGTTTAAAGGTGACGGCGGTCTTTACCAAAATGACCGCGATGACGGTGACGATCAGGATCACCGAGATCGCCGCGATGGCCGGATCGATGTTGTCGCGCAGGCCCATCCACATCATCCGCGGCAAGGTCACCGCATCAACGCTGGTGATGAACAGCGTCACGCCGATCTCTTCCCAGGAGAGCACGAAGGAGAGGAAGAAGGCGGTGAAGATGCCAAACTTGATGTTCGGCAAAATGACCTTGAATACCCTTTGGCTGACGGAGGCACCGAAACCGCGCGCCGCCAGATCGATCCGCCGGTCCACTTGAGCCAGGGCGACGGTGACCATGACAACCGCAAACGGCGCGATCATCACCGCGTGGGCGATGGCGACACCCACCCAGGTATCGTAGGCGACGATATCGTTGACCTTGGACAGCGTCGTCAGGAAGAAGTAGAGCGTGATCGCCGAAACGACCGGCGGCGCCACCATCGGCAAGAGCACGAAGCCGAACAGCAGGCTGCCAAACCACGGCCGGAACATCCAGATGCCGAGGCTGAACATCAGCGCCAGAAGCGTCGCGATCACCGAACTCAGGATACCGATGCGCAGGCTAAGCCAAATGCTCTGCAGCCAGGCAGGATTGTCGATGAGCGCCTGATAATGCCGGAGCGACCAGATATCTGTTGGCATCGACAGGAAGCGTGCCGGGGTGAACGAGACCGGCACGACGGCGATCAGCGGCAAAAGCAGGAACAGCGCCACCATGAAGGCAAAGAAAACGGCAATGGGTGTGGGCTTCATCGACATCGGCTCAACCCAGCATCTTGTTCGGCCGCACTAGCCGCAACATCAGGATCAACAGCACACCGACGATGAGCATGAGGATGACGCTGATAGCAGCGCCCAGTCCCCAGTCCGGGCTTTGGAAAAGGCGCAGGTAAATCAGTTCGGCGATCATGACGCTGCGGCCGCCACCCAAGATCGCCGGCGTGATGAAGAAGCCGAGCGCAAAAACGAAGACCATCAGCCCGGCGCCGAGAATACCCGGCAGCGTCATCGGCACAAAGATCGACCAGAAGATCCTGAGCCGCGACGCACCCATGCCGCGGGCGGCGAGGAACACGCGCTCGTCAAGGCTGCGCATCGCCGAGGCGATCGGAAACACCGCGAAGGGGATGAGGAAATGCATCATGCCGAGCACGACGCCGAACTCGTTGCGCACCATGGTCAGCGGCTCTGAAATGATACCGGCCGATTGCAGCCACGTATTGATCAGCCCGCGATTGGACAGAAGCGCCACCCAACCGAAGGCGCGGGTCAGCACCGAAATCCAGAAGGGAATGAGGATGCAAAGCTCCGTCACCAGCCGCTGCGCCGGCGTGCCGCGCACCCAGATGTAGGCAATCGCATAGGCGGCAGCGACCGCGCAGACGGTGACGATCAGGCAGATGCGGAACGTCCGGAAAAACACCGACTGGATCAGCGGCTCGGTGATCGCCTTGCCATATTGCCCGAACCCAGGCTCAGGCAGGGTGACGCTCCACTGCATGACGCCGAGAAATGGCACGAGATAGGCAAGGCCAAGAAACAGCACGAGAGGCCCAAGCAGGAGCGCCGGTTTCAGCCTATCGGATTTCATGGCGGCTCTCCTTTCTGGTGGTTGAGCATCGTTGTGATTGGTTTGTCCGCCGAGAACCCCACACGTGCGGAGCTACCCTCCCCCTTGTGGGGAGGGTGGCCCGAAGGGCCGGGAGGGGTTCTTGCCTGGAATGAAGACCCCTCCCCAACCCTCCCCACAAGGGGGAGGGAGTCCAGCCAGCTACGCCGAAATGATCTTCGTATATTCGTCCAGCGCCGGGCCGTAATTGGTCTCGTACCAGGCCATGTCGAGTGCGATCTGCTTGGACATATTGGCCGGATCGACGGGGCTGAGACGCGCCTGTTCGGGCGACAGCAGCGCGTCAGCGGCCGGGTTGGCCGGGCCCTGACCAAGCATTTCGAACATGATGACCTGCTTCTTCGGATCCTGCGCCGAAGCGATGAACTTCATCGCCGCGTCCTTGCCGCCCGGATTACCCTTGATCACGCCCATGGCGCCGGGCGAGATCAGCCCCTGGTCCCAGATGAACTTGATCGAACCGCCGGAATCCTTTTCGATCAGCCCGGCGCGGGTCGACCAGATCAGCGCCATCGAGGCTTCGCCATTCAGAAGAACGGACTGGCTTTCGGCGCCGCCGCCCCAATAGGACACGACGTTGTCCTTGAAGGCGGCGATCTTCTTGTGGGCGCGTTCCAGATCGAGCGGGTAGAGCTTCGCCTGCTCGACGCCATCGGCCAGAAGCGCTGCTTCCCACATGCCCGCACCCCATTTGTAAAGCGAGCGCTTGCCGGGGAATTTTTCCACGTCGAAGAAATCGGCCATGCCGGTTGGCACCTTGTCGCCGAATTTCGAGGCGTCGTAGGCGATGATATAGGAGAAGAAATAGGTCGAGGCGGCAAATTCCCAGCCAAAGCCTTCGCGCATCTTCGCCTTGTCGACGACGGCATAATCGATCGGCTCCATCATGCCCTTCTTGCCGAGGGCCTGCGCCGAGAAGGGATCGATATCGACGATATCCCAGGCCGGCTTGCCGCTTTCGAACTGTGCGGCAACGGCGCCTTCCGTCGGCCCGGAGCCATCCTGCTTCACCGTGACGCCGGCTTCTTCCTTGAAGGGGGTACCATAGGCCTTGTCATAGGCGGGACCGGCATCGCCGCCCCAGTTGACGAAGACGAGTTCGCCTTCCGCCGCCCAGCCGCGCGTCGCGCCAAGCGCGATCGGACTTGCAGACAGAAGCAGTGCCGCCATCTGGGTGAATCTGCGGCGGGACATGCCGCCATTGGCCAATATTTCGCTCATGCCGTTCTCCTCTGGTTTTTGCGGCGCGCCTTTGTCGGCGTCGCTCGTGTCTGCACGTTCAAAGCACTTACAGAAAGAAACCCTGGTTGGCGGGCCAACCGGCCCAGACCTGCCGCCCCGGCTGGAAGGCGCTTTTCACCTCGCGCGTCGGCATCTGCAAAACGAGATCGATGCCGCCTGATGTCTTCAGGCCAAAGCGCGTTTCCGCACCAAGATAGGTGATTTCGCCGATCTCCGCCTTCAGCATGTTGCCCTCGACGGGCGCCTGCTCGAACATCACCATATGTTCGGGCCGGATAGCAAAATGCTCGCTGACGGACTGGCCGGGTGCTGAAATCCGCATGGGGTGCCCTTCGAACAGCCCCTCCGCGCCATCCGCCGTGGCCTTGACCGCCGACAGCGACAGGAAGTTCACGTCGCCGAGAAATTCCGCCACGAACCGGTTGGCGGGCCGCTCGTAAACATCCTTTGGCGTGCCCAGCTGTTGCAGTTGCCCATGATTGAAGATGCCGATGCGGGTAGAGAGCGCCAAGGCCTCCGATTGATCATGCGTCACGAAAACGAAGGTCGTTCCGGTCTCCTGATGCAGCCTGCGCACCTCTTCCTGCATGGAACTACGCAGGTTCTTGTCGAGCGCCGAGAAGGGTTCGTCAAGCAGCAGGACAGACGGCTCGAAGACCAATGCCCGCGCCAGCGCAACACGCTGCTGCTGACCGCCGGAAAGTCCGGACGGCCGTTTTTTCTCATGCCCGCGCAAGCCCACCCGGTCGACGATGGCATCCACCCGCCGCTTGATATCGGCGTCAGCCCGCCCCTGCACCCGCAGCGGAAAGGCAATGTTCTGCTCAACCGTCATATGCGGAAACAGTGCGTAGCCCTGGAAGACCATGCCGAAGGCGCGCTTTTCGGCCGGAACATTGGTGATATCCGCGCCATTCTTTATCAGGTTACCGGATGTCGGCGTCTCGAAGCCGGCCAGGATCATCAGGAAAGTGCTTTTGCCGGAGCCGGAAGGCCCAAGAAGCGTCAGGAATTCACCGGAGCCAATGGTCAGCGAGATGTCGCGCAGGGCATGGAAATCACCATAGGCCTTGCCTATTCCGTTCGCTGTGATTTCGGCCGCCTCGTGTCCGCTCTGCATAGACGCTCCTTTTCAACACCGAAATCGTATGGGCGTTTTAGCAACAGGACAAACGAAATCTTTTCCCCGCTTGGACAAATATAATTTGCCAAAAGCCGCCTGCTCCATGGGCGGCCACCTAGGCATCTGCGTCATTTTTAAGCATCTCGGACCGTAGCCACCAACTGAAGGCCACGACGGCCTGATTGTCGGCCTTGGCCTCCGATGTCACCAGATAATAGGAGCGGCTGGAATTGATGCTGATGTCGAACGGCTGCACCAGTTGCCCGCTGTTCATGGCGTGCCGGCAGGTAAAGCGGTCGCCGACGGCAACGCCTTGTCCGGAGAGGGTCGCGGCGAAAACCAGGTTCATGTCGGAAAAGATGATGCCGGTCGAGGCATAGCTCTGGTCGACCCCTGCCAGCGCCAGCCAGGTTTCCCAATCCTCGTAATCGGTCAAGTGCAGCAGGCACATCTTCTTGATGTCGCTGGGCTCGTTCAGTCCACCGATCTTGTTCAAGAGCACCGGGCTGCAGAGCGGCGCAAACTCCACTTCGACAATCAGCTCCACCTGCATCGACGGCCAGTTTCCCGTGCCGAACGCGATGAAGACATCGACATCCGGATTGCTGATATCGTCGAGCCGGCGTGGCGTGACGATGGAAATCCGCACATCCGGATAGGCGTCGCGGAAATGCGAGATGTAGCTGCACAGCCAGTTGGAGGCAAAGCCCGGCGGACAGCTGACGGTGATCGATCCGCTGACGCCGCGGCTGGCATGGCGCGAGGCGGAGCCGGCAATCGCGTTCAGCGCCTGGCGGATGTCGGCGGCATATCCGAGCCCCTGCTCGGTCAGCTCGATGCGCGTTCCCACCCGGTTGAGGATCTGGAAGCCAAGCTCCCGCTCCAGCAAGCGCAGCTGGTGACTGATGGCGCTGCGTGTCAGGTTCAGCTCGTCGGCGGCCTTCCAGACGGTGCCATGGCGAGCGAAGCTCTCCAGCGCACGCAAAGCCTGTGTCGATGGAACTCTTTGCATCGGCTGCCTCCTGATCAGGATGAAAGGCTAGTCCGGATTTTGAGCATTGGCGAACTTAATTTGTCGAAGACGGGAAAACATTTCACTTTTTCGACAATCGGATAGGCGCTTAACTGACCCCAGCACTTCAGCCGATCTCTCCAGTGAAACGAAGCCCTCGTGCCGATATCCGCCGCCCAGACATCTGCTTTAACCCATGTCAAGATCATCCGGGCGGACCTGTCGGACTGGACGGCGCGGATTTTCTCATTTGGGGAAACGGCCTGGCGCGAATACGAGTCCGCCGCCTGGTATGTCGATCTCCTGCGCAAACAGGGCTTTTCCGTCGAGGAAGGTTCCGCCGGCATGCCGACGGCATTCTCAGCCGAATGGAGCAACGGCTCCGGCCCAACGATCGGCATGTACGCCGAATACGACGCCGTCCCCGGCAATTGCCAGGCGGCAACGACGAAAAGAGCGCCCCGCGACGGCTTGAGCTATGAGGCCGGCGGCCATACCGACCCGCATTCCGCTCTCGGCATCGGCGCGCTCGGCGGCCTGCTTGCCACCAAGGCGGCGATGCAGCGGCATGATATCAAGGGCACGCTGCGCTTCACCGGCGAACCGGCGGAAAAAGTGCGCGGCTCCAAGCCCATCCATGCGGCCGAGGGCTATTATGACGGCCTCGACGGCCTATTCTCCTTCCACCCCTTCTACATGCTGCCGATGTGCAATACCGTGCGCTGGGATACGCATTGCGGCGCTGCCTATTCGATGATCTACCGCTTCGTCTGCGATCAGCCGGAAGCCTGGGGCCGCAGCGACGATGCGCCGATCCCGCAATCGCATTCGGCCGTGCGCGCGCCGGGCGCCAACGATGCGCTGATGACCATGTACATGGCCTCGAAGGCGTTGCGCGATTCCATGCTCACCCATCAGGGCGGCTGGACGATCAGCGAGGCGATCCTGACCGCCGGACAGGCGACCGCCGACAATCTGCCGGCCGGTCTTGCCGAAATCCAGTACATGATCCGCGTGCCGACCATTGCCATGGCCGAACAGGTGACCTCGGTCCTCGACCGCAATGCGTCCGCTGCTGCTGCCATGACCGGTTGCCGATATGAACGTCACTGGGTCTCGAAATCCCGGCCCGGCCTTGCCAATCACGCCATGGCCGATCTCGTCTGGGATTCCCTGCAAACCGTCGGTGCCCCCCGCTGGGACGAGGCGGCCAGAAATGTTGCCCGCGACATCCAGGCCAATCTCGGCATTGAGGCGATGGAACAACCCTTCATCGACGAGATGGAACAGCTGATTGCCCCGCAGGACGCCGAGGCCATCCTGCGCCGCGATCTCGCCCCCTCGCAGCTCAATTCCACCTCGGACGATTACACCGACATGAGCTGGCACGCCCCGACTGCCCGTTTCTACATCGCTCGCCCGGCGCTGAAGGCTCCATCCGGTTACACCTACCCCGTCTGGGTCTCCAATGCGCTCGGCGGCATCCCCGCCACCATCGATCCAACCGTGCTCTGCGCGGCAAAGACCCTCGCCCTATCAGCCATCCGCCTTTTGGAAGACGAGACCGTTCGCACCGCCGCCAAGATCGAATTCAATGAGCGAACCGGAGGCGGCATTGGCGGCTCGAAATGGACACCGCCCCTTTGTGACTACAAGCCACCCATCGACTTTCGCTGGCCCGAATATGTGACCACCGCCCGCGGACGTGACTGGTGGATTCCCAAACCCTCAACCCCGGAGGCATGATCATGCAGTTCAACGAGCCTTTTTCGCTTCAGCGCCGCAACCCGAAGGGCGGCACCGCGCCGCTCAGCCGCTGGGGTTTCAAGAATGAGACCGATCCGCTGACCGACGTGCTGCTCGGCTCGCCGGCGCATCTGCGCCATCTTTCGACCAGTTCGCTGTCGCGCAAGCATCTGCGCGAGGCGCCTTGCAACATCCAGGTGGCGCAGGCGCAGCACAAGGAGCTGGTGTCCGCCTACGAGCATTTTGGCGTGCGCATCCACTGGCACGAACCGACGCCGGAACTGCCGATGCAGGTCTATTCCCGTGATTCGAGTTTCATGACGCCTTATGGCGCCGTCATCACCGCCATGGCCAACTGGTGGCGGCGCGGCGAGAACTATGCCGCCATCCGCACCTATGAAAAGCTCGGCATCCCGATCTACGACATGGTCACGGCCGGAACCTTCGAGGGCGGCGATTTCAATGTCATTGAGGATGGCGTTGTCCTGATCGGCTGCGGCGGCGCCCGCACGCAGGAGGAGGGCGCCCGCCAGGTCGAGGACTGGTTCAGACGAGAAGGCTGGGAAACCCGGCTGGCCTTCATCGACGAATATTACGTCCATATCGACCTGATGGTGGTGCCGATTGCCGAAAAGCTTACGGCCGTGTGCCTCGCCTGCACCGAAACGGGCATCGTCGACTGGCTGAAGGCCAAGGGCCACGAGATCATCGACGTGCCCTTCCAGGATACGATGGCGCTCGGTTGCAACTTCATGTCCCTCGGCCGCGACCGCATCATCGCCCCAACCTCCTCGACAACCCTGATCGAAAACCTCCGCGCCCGCGGCTTCGAGGTCGCGGCCATCGACATGAGCGAAATCTCCAAAACCGGCGGCGGCATCCATTGCATGGCGCAGGCACTGGTCAGGGAAGCTGCTTGAGGCTCTCTGCAGTCCCTTGGCGCGGAAGTCGAGCCCTTCAGGACTTCACGATATCCGTAGTGCTTGTGAAGACCCTCGGCCGAAGTTGCAGGAACGGCTGCAGCAACAGCGAAATGGCGGACGGATGGCCTGGGAATCTCCGGTTTTCTGCGGACTGTCTAAACCCTCGCGGGTGTTTTGACCAATAAACAGATCTTTGTCCGAGTGCGGTTCTCTGCCGACAGGTCCCACGCGGCCGGAGGCATAACAATATGGGCCCCTTCCGCCAATCCCATCCCATACGTCATTTGCGGCATGGCATGACAAGCGGATCAATCGCGATCCTGCCCCCACCATACACGACCAATGCCAGCGCCATTGCCGCCCAGGGCAAGTGGAAATTCGCCCAGCCATCTGGAATGGTGAGCTGGATGATCGCCGTCATCAGCAGCAAGCCGAGGGCGGCGAAGCGTGTCGCCAGGCCAAGGACCAGCAATATCGGCAGGATCAGTTCTCCGATCCCAGCTGCCGTCGCCATCGCCAGTGGAAACGGGTAGGGAATTGCGCTGCCGAAGATATGGAGCTTGAACTCCTGCTCGAAAAGATATCGTGCACCTTGCGAAAGCGTCAGGAATCCGTCCCATTTTGTCAGTCCCGACTTGAAGAAGGGTATCGCGAGTGCCAAGCGCAGGGCCAGCAGCGGCAGCGATTGCGGAACGGAGGCGAGCAGGCCTTCGGCACGTGCGACAAGGGAGGCAAGGGCAGCGCCAGAGCCCCGCGTGGCTGCGTCGGTCTTCATGGGACGTTTCCTTCATCCTGTTGGAGGGCGCTGAATGCGCCGAGACTGGCAAGGCCAATCAGCGCCGTTCCGAAATCGAATTCGTGGGCAGCGGCAAAAGCCGCCTCTGCCGCCTCGCCAAGGGTTGCTGCGCTGAACAAGCACGTTGCAAAGACGGCGTCCTGCGGCGGCAGGATATGGACATCGACGGTCATCTCCGGCCGTACGACCAGGACAGCTTGCGCGCGCCAGTCGGCGACCGGCGCAACCATTTCCTGCTGATGCGCGCTCCAGATGGAGCCAACAGGATATTTCGACCCGATCAGTCCCGCTGAAGGGTGCGGGACGAGCCGCACGTCCGCAAGCCTTTCCGGCACCACAGCCCCGAGGATCGCAAGGTCAAGTGGCACGGCGTCCGCCGCGTTGTAGGCCCGCGTCCAAGCGGCCTCGATCCGGGCAACATCGGGCAGATAGGCCAGCTCCTTCGCGGGCTGAAACGTTGCGATGAAGTCCGGGAAGTCGCCGCCGTATTCGATCATCAACGGCGAGGCCGGCTTGTGATCCTGGGCATAGGCACGCGCCATGGCCATGAAGAATTCAGAACCGACGAGCCGCTCCGTCACGGGAAAGCGCTGCGCCAATGCCTTTGTCAGCCCGACAAAGACATTGTTGCGGTAGACGGCGAAACGTGCTGCGTCCGATCCGCCGCGTGCGGTGGTGATGCCGTCCGGTACCGGCCGGTCGGCGTGCAGCAATGCGGCGGCGAAGGCGGTTTGGCAGGTTGCGAAATTCATCGTCACGCCGCCCTGGTCCGCCGCCCGTTACGGCGGAGCCTTTCGGAGGCGAGCATCGCATCCGCCCGCGCCGCCTCCGCATGCAGGGTCACGAAATCCGGGACATCATTATCCCATTCAATCAGCGTCGGGAGCGGTCCGCTGCGCGCAAGCACGTGTTCAAAGAGCGCCACCACGTCGCTTTTAACCGCCGTGCCATGCGCATCGATCAGCAAACGGTCGCCGGCGTCGTCAACGGTCTCGTCATAGCCTGCAAGGTGGATCTCGCCGACCAACTCGACCGGGAACCGATCGATATAGATGGCGGCATCAAGCCGGTGGTTCACTGCCGACACCATGACATTGTTCACGTCGAGCAGCAGGCCGCAGCCGGTACGCTGCGCAATCGTCGCCAGAAAATCCACTTCATCGATCGTGCTGTCGGTGAACAGCAGGTAGGTCGACGGGTTTTCCAGCAGCAGCCGTCGCCCGAGCGCCTGCTGCGTTTCGTCGACATGGTCTACGACACGCGCCAGCGTCTCTTCTGTGTAGGGAAGTGGCAACAGGTCGTTGAGAAAGCCCGTGTCGTGCGTGGACCAGGCCAGATGCTCGGAGAAACTCTGCGGCTGGTAGCGATCGATCAAGCTGCGAAGCCGTTTCAGATGCGCCTTGTCGAGCCCGCGCGCCGCGCCGATCGACAAGCCGACGCCGTGCAGCGAAAGTGGATAGAGTGCCGCGATGGCTTCCAGATAGCGATGCGGCGGCCCACCGGCGCCCATGTAGTTCTCGGCATGCACCTCAAAGAAGCCGACGTCCGGCCGATTGGCCAGAATAGTCTCGTAGTGTTCGGGTTTGAGGCCAAGGCCGGCGCGTGCAGGCAAGGCTGTCGCGCGGGTTCCTGAAGCAGGCATTGCGATTCTCCCCGTCATGTCAGAAAGTGTGGAGGCCCGATATCCGGGCCTCCGCTTCCGATTGTGAATCAGCCCTTCATGGGCTCCAGCGTGCCCTTGTGGCCATCGACGTTCATCGTCGTGCAGGTGCCGGCTGGCACGGCCTTCCAGGCGTTACCCTGATAGTCCGCCGTCGAGGTGCCCGCGCAGGTCGTGCCAGCGCCGGCGGCGCAATCGTTCTGTCCTTTGAGCGAAATGCCATAGCATTTTTCATTGCCGACCATTTTTTCTGCCGGAAGCGGTCCGGCGAAAGCAACGGATGCAATAGCGGTGGCGAGCGAACCGGCAAGGGAAAGGGTGAGCATGGAACGATTCATGGATGATCTCCTCTTGGAATTTCCGCGTGCCGGGCATCGGCCGCGTAACCATTCTTTCGGTGAACCGGAGCCTTCTGTTACCTTCGATATCCAACACGAATTCGTGATCGCCAGCATCGCGCCGTTGGACAATATTTCGGCCGCCGCGTAACAAGATGGCCGCTGCGCACGTATGGGAGAGACAAGGGTTGAACGGCCAGGACGAAAACGAACTTGCGATGCTGCTGCGCGCTGCGATTGCGGGAGACGAAAAGGCTTATGCCACGTTTCTGGGACGGACCGCCACCATTGTACGTGGTTTTGCGCGCCGCAAGATCGTGCATGGCGGCGTCGATCCCGAGGATATCGTGCAGGAAACGCTTCTGGCTATTCATATGAAGCGTCATACATGGATCAGCGATGCGCCTGTCCTGCCTTGGATTTATGCGATCGCACGTTTCAAGCTGATCGACGCCTTTCGCAAGCGTGGCCGCCGGGTGGAGATCGAGATCGGTGACATCGCCGAGACGATCGCCCAGTTGGAAACAGAGACGGTGAGCGACCGCGAGATCGAACGCGTGTTGGACCGGCTGGCGCCAGGCCAGCGTTCTGTCGTCGCCGCGATTTCGATCGAGGGGCACTCGATCGGCGAGACGGCCGCGAAATTCGGCATGACGGAGACGGCTGTGCGAGTGGCCCTGCACCGGGGTTTACGATCGATTGCGAAGAAGTTTGGACGGAGTTGAAATGCAGACCAACGACCTCATCAACGCGCTGAAGGCAGATGCAACAAAGCAGTCGATGCCGCTTGGCTATACGTGGTGGATGGCGATAGCAGCCGCGACGATCCTTGCGGCGATTGCCTTCTTCGTTCTGATCGGTCCGCGCCAGGATTTCGCGACCGCTGCTCAGACGTTCCGCTTCGTGCTCAAATTCATTGTCACGCTCACGCTGGCCCTCGCAGCCTTTGCGCTGCTCCGTGTGCTGTCGCGCCCCGGTTCCAATGTCAGGCGCGTGGCGCATTGGCTCATTCTGGCTCCGGCCCTTATCGGTGCTGCGGTGGTGGCCGAACTGTTCGTCGTGCCATCTGAGCAGTGGGGTATGGTGTGGTGGGGCAAGAACATCTACGTCTGCCTGACCTTTATTCCCCTGATAGGTCTCGGCCCGCTGGCTGTATTGCTGGCCGCCCTCCGCCACGGCGCGCCGACGCGGCCCGGCCTTGCGGGCGCTGTCTCTGGCCTGCTTGCCGGCAGCGTTGCCGCGACCTTCTACGCAGCCCACTGCACCGACGATTCTCCGCTGTTTGTTGCGACGTGGTATTCGATCGCTATTGCCGGCCTTGCGGTGCTCGGCACGATCCTTGGCAGCCGCGTTGCGCGCTGGTGAGGTCTCCCCTCTCCCCAGCGGGAAAGGTGAAGATCAGGGGCTTTCGGCCAACCGGCTAAACCCGCTAAGCTCGCCCCGAATCGCGGAGCACGTGAACCAGCATGACAGACCTCCACAGACGCTTTGCCTGTATCCCCGACATGGAGAAGGCAGCGGCGCGGCGCATGCCGGGGTTCGTGCATGATTATCTGATCGGCGGCCTTGGCCGGGAAAGCGGCGTCCGGCGCAATGCCGAGAGCTTCGACGCGATCGAGCTGATGCCGCGCTATCTCTCGGAGGCCCCCTCCCCGGATCTGGGCGTCACCCTGTTCGGAAAACGTTTCGACGCGCCTTTCGGTGTCGCTCCGCTCGGCCTTGCCGGTCTGCTTTGGCCCGGCTGCGAGGTGCCGCTGGCTGAGGCGGCCAAGACCCACAATATCCCGCACGTGCTCTCGACCTTTGCCAATCGCGCCATGGAAACCATCGGCCCGGTCACCGGCGACAATGGCTGGTTCCAGTTCTATCCGCCCAACGATCCGGCCATGGAAGCTGACATGATCGCCCGTGCGGCCCGGTCCGGCTACCAGACGCTGGTGCTGACCGTCGATATCCCCGCCCCCACCCGCCGCGAGCGCGACATCCGCAACGGCATGTCCGTGCCGCCAGTTCTCGATCTGAAGACGATGTTCCAGATCGCCACCCATCCGCATTGGGCGAGCCATGTGCTGCGCCACGGTATTCCCGATTTCGAGAACCTGTCGCCCTATTATCCGAAAGGCTCTTCGCTGAAGCAGTCGGCGGAGTTCGTCGGCCGCGTCATGACCGGTCATCTTGGCGCTGATCGTGTCCGCCGCATCCGCGATGCCTGGAAGGGCAAGCTGCTGATCAAGGGCGTGCTCGACGTTTCGGAAGCGCAGGCCTATCTGGGTATGGGCGCCGATGGCCTGATCGTCTCCAATCATGGCGGCCGCCAGCTTGATGCCGCCCCCACCGCCATCTCCGTCCTGCCCGCTATCCGTCGCGCGCTCGGCCCCGACGTGCTGATCGCCGCCGATGGCGGTATCCGCTCCGGCCTCGATGTCGCCCGTATGCTGGCGCTCGGCGCCGATTTCGTCCTCATCGGCCGCCCCTTCGTCTTTGCCAGCGCCGCGATGGGCACTCCTGGCGGCGATCACCTGATAGCGGTCCTCAAAGCTGAATTGTCCGGCGCGATGGCCCAACTCGGCTGCCGCACGGTCGCCGAGCTGCCATGCTTCCTCCATGCTCCTGTCCAAAACGATAAGGGACACCAGCCATGACCGTCATCGACGACCTGATCGCAGCCCTTGGCACGGACTTGGTGCTGACCGGCGACACCATCGGCGGTCGCTATCGAAGCGACGCCAGCGCCACCGGCAACTGCCTGCCGCTCGCCGTGCTGCGTCCCGCAAGCACCGAACAGGTCTCGATTGCACTTGCTATCTGCGACCGCCAGCCCGTCGTGCCGCAGGGCGGCCTCACCGGTCTTGCCGGTGGTGCCAACGCGCGCGCCGGCGACATCGCCATATCGCTGGAGCGCATGTCCGGCGTCGAGGACATCGATACGGCAGCTGGCACCATGACCGTGCTGGCGGGCACACCGCTGGAAGTGGCGCAACTGGTGGCGGAAACCGTCGGCTTCCTGCTGCCGATCGATCTCGGTGCCCGCGGCTCCTGCCAGATCGGCGGCAATATCTCCACCAATGCCGGCGGCATCCGCGTGATCCGCCATGGCGTCACCCGCGACAACGTGCTTGGGCTCGAAGCTGTGCTTGCCGATGGCACCGTGTTGTCGTCGCTGAACCGGATGGTGAAGAACAATACCGGCTATGATCTGCGCCAGCTGTTCATCGGTTCCGAAGGCACGCTCGGGATCGTTACCCGCGCCGTGCTGCGCCTGCGTCCCCTTCCCGCCGCCCGGCTGACGGCACTTTGCGCTATCGAAAGCTACACCCATGTCGTCTCCCTGCTGCAATCCGCCCAGCGCGGCTTGCCGGGTCTGTCGGCTTTTGAGGCCATGTGGCAAACCTATTTCCTCTTCAACGCCGAGGCGCTCAAGGTGACGCTCTTCGACAAGGCCTATCCGTTCGTCATCATCATCGAGCAGGATGCCGACGGCAGCGATGAAGACAGGGAGCGTTTCGAAGCCTTCCTCGGTCAGGCCTTCGAAGAGGGTCTGGTTGCGGACGCGCTGATCGCCCAGTCGGAAAAGGAGGCCCGCGCCTTCTGGTCGGTGCGCGAGGGTCATATGATGGATCAGTTGCTGCCCGGCCTGATCAATCTCGACGTCAGCCTGCCGGTCGGCCAGCTCGATGATTTCGCCGGCGATTGCGAAAAAGCCCTGCTTGAGCGCTTTCCCGCAGCCCATGTCTCATTCTACGGCCATGTCGGCGACAGCAACCTGCATGTAGCCGTCTGGACCGGGAAGACGAGCGAGCACGACCTGCACGAAATCGATGCCATCGCCTACGATCTCGTCCGCACGTACAAAGGCTCGATCTCCGCCGAACACGGTATCGGCACGCTGAAGCGCGACTTTCTCGGCCATTCCCGCAGCGAGGCCGAGATCGGCGTCATGCGCCGCATCAAGGCGGCGCTCGACCCGAACGGTATCATGAACCCCGGAAAGGTGATCCCGCCGAAGCCGTAACGTTGCTGGCCAAACATCCGGTACGGGACTTGCGCGCCGGGCCGGTTTAATCTGCCGGTACCGAACCCGGGAGAAGCGGCATGCCCAAGATCGATATCGCCACCGTGCCCGCGATCAGGGGCTCAGGCTACTCGCCGGTTGGTGAACAACGATGGCATACCTTTCGACGGCGCTTAGCGGGGACAACACACTCTGCCCCGGCATGCCACGTTTTCGCAGGTGTCCCGGCTTGGCCACGCAGCCTAAAATACTTCAAGGTGGACTATGTGACAGGCCGCCCGGCTCGAAATAGTCCCAATCAACCTCTTTTTGCGAAAAATCGTTGCATTGCCCGCTGGTAAAGTTCAGCAAAAACGTTAGATTGCCCCCGCTCTCTTGCGCAGTTGCAAGCGTCGAAAGGTTTTAAATGCAGGTACTGGTTCGCGACAACAACATTGATCAGGCGCTTCGCGTACTGAAGAAAAAACTCCAGCGTGAAGGCGTCTTTCGCGAGATGCGGCTGCGGGAGGCTTTCGAGAAGCCGTCGGTAAAGAAGGCACGGCAGAAGTCGGAGGCTATTAGCCGCCAGCGTAAGCTTGCTCGCAAGCAGCTTCAGCGGGATGGCCTGCTGCCGGCTCCAAAAAAGAAGCCAAGCGTTTAATCGCTCTAATCCCACGATTCAAAGGCGTCAGGCTAAATGACACCTTTGAATCGTGGGATTTAACATCCGCTCAGATGTTGCCAGTCCCGGCCATTGAAAAGCCCGGGACGGAATGCTTTTTTCTGCGATCGAATCCGCATGCACGCCATCATCCGGGCTCCGGTTTGCGAGCCGGTCATGGCGACTCCTGCGAACAGTCCCCCCCCCTGAAATCTCGCTCCACGGAAACAGCTTATAGGTGAATCTGCCGCGTTTTTCGTGCTGACAGCACTGTCGGCATATCTGAAAATCAGTCCTGGGTTCCCAGACAGCCGGCAGATCTGTGCTGTTCAGCACCATCGATGTTGCCCAGCGCCCCCGATGCAGTCGGATCGGCCGATACTTGTGAATTTTCTGTTGTAGCAAATCAAAATTCTGATTTACTGCCGCTTCACTGCTTGGCTTTCGGGGGGATGTTGCCGATGGTGTTGACGCGCAGGAATGTGATGCTTGGCGGTTTGGCGTTGCTTGGCGCGGGCCAGACAACGGCATTTGCCCAGGCGTCTTCCTATTTTGCCGGTACCGCCGTCGATAATGGCGTGACGTTCCGCAAGACCAACTTTGCCAAGATCGACAAACAGTGGCACCGCCAGGTTGTCAAATATTTCAGCAGCGAACCGGTCGGTACCGTTGTCGTCGATACACGCCACCATTTTCTCTACCTGATCATGGAAAACAAGACAGCCATCCGCTACGGCGTCGGCGTCGGCCGCGATGGCTTCAAATGGTTCGGCCGTGCCACGATCGACCGCAAATCTCTGTGGCCGCGCTGGACGCCACCGGCGGACATGCGCAAACGCCATCCCGAACTGCCGGAATTCGTGGCGGGAGGTTCGCCGAAGAATCCGCTTGGTCCCCGCGCCATGTATCTGCTGCGCGACGGTGTCGATACCGGTTATCGCTTCCACGGCACGCTGGAGCCTAGAAGCGTCGGCAAGGACGCCTCGAGCGGTTGCATTCGCATGTTCAACGAGGACGCCATCGATCTTTACCAGCGCTGTCCCATCGGTACCGCGGTCCAGGTACTGCCGCACATTGCCGACCAGGCAGAAAACGCCGCTCAGATCAGCCAAACAACTCCGGTCGAATAAGGAATATTGCCCTGATGTCTATTCCGACCGGGTACGCGAGACATCTTCTCGCAGCCGCCATGCTCCTGGCGCTCGCCGCTTGCAACACCACCGATATCGCTTCCGTGGAAGAACCCGCAGCGGTGGCGATGACCGGCCAGACCAACGATCCCGCCCCCGGTTTCGAAAACGTCAAAGCTGGCAGCGAGGAGGACTTCATCCTCAATGTCGGTCGGCGGATCTATTTCACGCAAGACTCTGCCACACTCGATTCCGTCGCCATGACAACGCTCGACAATCAGGCCGCCTGGCTAAACAGCAATCAGACCTGGCTGCTCAAGCTGCAGGGCTTTGCCGACGATTCCGGCTCCGCTTCCCAAATGCAGGCGCTATCGCAGAAGCGCGCTGATGCGGTCATGGCCTATCTTGCGTCGAAGGGTGTCGGCGCCTCACGCATGTGGGCCAAGGGATACGGCAAGGACCGCGAAGTGCGCGACTGTACGGAAAAATCGTGCAAGGTGCAGAACCGCCGCGTCGTCTCCAATCTGCGCACCCAGCGCGACGCGCTCTGACTGCGGGTTAGCAGCCCTCTTCCTCGGAGGAGCTTTCGCGCCATTCGCAAGGGTAATCTTCATGCGGCCGGCCTTGACGGCGACACCGTCCCGGCGTTGTGGGCGGCAGCAATTCACATCTGAATTGGCAATGACGTGGGAACCAAATGCGCCTTCGCGTGTTTGGTGTTGCCGAACAAACGGCGAGTTGCAATCTATGCCCATCCAGGAGCCTACCCATATGAAATTTCGACCAATCGCCGCTGCCGCTGTCATGACCCTCATTCCGGGCGCAGTCTTTGCCCAGACAGCCGCTGCAACGGGTGCGGATGCCGCATTGTCGGGTCCGGGCATCACAATGGGAACCGCCGCCACGATGCCGCTCAAATATGTCAACGTTCAGGACACCGACCTGATGACCTCGAAGCTGGTTGGGATCGACATCTACAACAAGCAGAACGAGGAAATCGGCGAAATTTCCGATGTTGTCATCGGCGATGGCAAGGCCGTGATTGGTATCGTCGCAAGCGTTGGCGGTTTCCTCAGTGTGGGCGAAAGCTATGTCGTCCTTGACCCCGCTTCCATCGCTCTTGCCGAAGACGATGGTACATGGAAGGCCTATGTCGATACGACGAAGGACGATCTCTCAAACGCACCGAAGCTCGACTACTCCAAGATGAAAAAGTAAGTCATAAACCTCCGCCAAAGCTGGGGTTTGGGAAGCTGCGCTTGGACTACAAAAAGTGGTTCATCTGACATAAAAATCCGGGCCGCAGTGATGCGGCCCGGATTCAGTATAGCTTGTCTGAAACGGGGCGGCCATTCGCCGCCCCACCCGGCGCGTCTCACTCCGCGAAGAACGCGAAGCGGATGACGAACAGGGCGGCGACGATCATGGTTGCCGGGTGGATGGCGCGCCATTTGCCGGTGAAGGCCTTCAGCACGACATAGCTGATGAAGCCGAAGGCAAGACCATTGGCGATCGAGTAGGTGAAGGGCATGGCAAGGGCCGTGAGCGCTGCCGGTGCTGCTTCGGTCAGGTCTTCCCAATCGACTTCGGTCAGTTCGCGCATCATCAGGCCGGCGACATAGAGCAGAGCCGGGGCCGTCGCATAGGTGGGCACGGAGGCCGCCAGCGGCGAGATGAACAGCGCCGCAAGGAACAGCACGGCGATGACAAGGGCCGTCAGACCCGTGCGGCCGCCGGCCTGAACGCCCGACGCGCTTTCGACATAGGCGGTGGTGCTGCTGGTGCCGATCAGCGAACCGGCGACGATGGCCGTGCTATCGGCCAGAAGCGCGCGGCCGAGCCGGCTCGGCTTGCCTTCCTGGATCAGATTGGCGCGCTTGGCGACACCGATCAGCGTGCCGGTGGCGTCGAATACTTCGACCAGAACGAAGACCAGGATGACGTGGATGAGACCGCCATGCAGGGCGCCGACGATGTCGAGCTGCAGGAAGGTCGGCGCGATGCTCGGGGGCATCGACACAACACCCTGGAACTGGCTGACGCCGGTTATCCACGACAGCACGGTCACGGCCAGGATACCGATCAGGATAGCGCCCTTGACGCGCAAGGAATCGAGCACCGCGATCACGAAGAAGCCGAAGATCGCCAGCAGCGGTCCGGTTTCCTTGAGGCTGCCGAGCCCCACCAGCGTTGCCGGATTGTCGACGACGATGCCGGCATTCTTCAGGGCGATAATGCCGAGGAAGAGTCCGATACCGGTGGCGATCGCGCTGCGCAACGATTGCGGAATGCCTTCGATCAGCCAGCTGCGGATGCCCGTCACCGTCAGGAAGACGAAGATCAGGCCCGAGATGAAGACGGCACCCAGTGCCTGCTGCCAGGTGAAGCCGAGTGCGGCGACGACCGTGAAGGCGAAGAAGGCGTTGAGACCCATGCCCGGCGCCATGCCGATTGGCCAGTTGGCGACCAGCGCCATGACTGCCGAGCCAAGGGCCGCGGCAATACAGGTGGCGACGAAGATCGAATCACGATCCATGCCGGTTGTCGACAGAATGTCCGGATTGACGAAGATGATGTACGACATCGTGAGAAATGTCGTCAGGCCCGCGATCAGCTCGGTGCGGATCGTGGTATTGTGCTCACTCAACTTGAAGAGCCGTTCAAACATATTTCCTCCCTTGGCCGGAAAAATCCATTCCCGGCTCATGCCACTGGCTGAACCGCCTTCTCCTCTGGCGAGCCAACCAAAACTGTACCGATCTTCAAGCCGTCACGGCTTGTCAGGGCCCCTGCCCGATCAGTATCCGGCTACCATTGCGGCAGGCCGGATGTCTCATTCACGGTCTGATGATTGTGCGTTTTCGCGTCGCGGATCGCTAGCCGTCCATTTCGACGCGGCAAGCGAAAGACTTTCAAATTTTTCGGAGAACAGTGTTGGCCGGGATATAGCCTGATGCGGCAGGAACCATCGCTATGCTGCAAGGCAATCGGGTTCGGATATCGCTGATTTTCAGCTTTCGCTCTGCAAATCATCTTGTGAGCATTTGCAGCAAAGTCAAGCGAAGCTCAACTGCGTTCGATGTCGCGGCGAAGAACGATGGATGTCGTCAGGTCATCGACATTGTCCATCGTCGCCACTTCGTTTCTCAGTTCGTTCAGCGCATTGATCGATCCGACTTCGACCTCGACGACGAGATCGAGCTGGCCGCTGACCGACGATACCTTGCGGACCGAGGAGAAGCCCGCCAGCCGGTCGAGCACGCCAATGGACGGTGTCTTTTTCAGTGTCAAAAGCAGGAAGGCGTGGACCTGACCCTCATTGAGTTGACCGATATCGGCCCTGTAACCGCGAATGATGCCGGCCTTTTCCAGCCGGCTGACGCGCTCGGTCGTGGCACTTCTCGAAAGCCCGATGCGGCCCGCAAGCGACTTCATCGGGATGCGGGCTTCCCGCGACAGGATGCTGAGAATCGTGCGGTCGATCGCGTCTGTGTCCTGCATGATCTTCCAGCCTTTCCGGGAACCGACAAGATGACGGTTATTATAAACATAATGCCGGTGCAACCGGCATATTGCCGGGTGCACGGTTTGACAGCCCGTGTAACTCTTAAAGCAGACGAGGAACCATCATGACCGATATGCTGAAGACCACACCGGATTTTTCCATCGACGACGCCAAGCGCCTGCTGGCCGAGCACTATGGCCTCGACGGCACGCTGTCGCCGCTCGACAGCGAACGCGACCAGAATTTCAAGGTGACGGCCAGCAGCGGCGGGGTCTATATCCTCAAGATCGTCAACGCCGCCGAACCGCCTGTCGAAAGCGACTTCCAGACGGCACTTCTGAGCCATGCCGGCGAACATGCGCCGGACCTGCCCATCCCGCATATCCGTCCGACGATCTCCGGTGCAAGCCTGGGTGAAACCACGAGCGCGCATGGCGTTCGCCACCTGCTGCGTCTTGTCGGCTGGGTTCCAGGCACGCCGCTGGCGCAGTCCGCCCGCAGCCCGCAAGCACTGACGTCGCTTGGCCGCCTGCTTGGCCAGTTCGACGCTGCGCTGAAAGGTTTCATGCATCCCGGCGCCTTGCGCGACGACCTTGACTGGAACATCCGCAATGCCGGCCGCTCCGCCGACAGGTTGCAGCATATCGCCAATGCGGACGGTCGCGCGCTGTTGGAACGGTTCCTCGCCCGGTTCAATGCGGTTGTCGAGCCGCGCCTGCCAAAACTGCGCTCGGCCGTCATTCACAATGATGCCAATGACTGGAACGTGCTGGTTGCAAATGACGATCATGACCGCATCGCCGGCCTGATCGATCTCGGCGACGCGCTCTATGCGCCCGTCATCGCGGAAGTCGCCATCGCCGCCGCCTATGCCGGGCTCGACCATGCCGATCCTATCGGCGCGGCGGCAGCCATCGCGCGCGGTTTTCATGCCGAGTATCCGCTGCTCGAAGAGGAGGTCGATCTTCTGTTCGATCTGATCGCCATGCGGCTGGTTACCTCGGTGACGATCTCGGCATCGCGCCACGCCCATACCGGCGGCAATCCTTATCTCGCCATCAGTGAAAAGCCGGCCTGGACGCTGCTGCGCAAGCTCGATGCGATGAACCCGCGTTTCGCCACCGCAATCCTGCGCCATGCCTGCGGTTTCGAGGCCGCCCCCGGCACCCGTGCCGTCACCGCCTGGATCGAGGCGAACCGGAAAACGTTCCATCCGCTGCTCGACCGCCCGGCCGCGACCTATCCGGCTGCACTCGTGCCGTATGCCGATCCGCAACATCCGATGACCGTCAAGTCCGCCGGCGAACAGCCGGATGAGGCGCAGGCAATCTGGGAGGCCTATTGCACAGAGCGCGACGTCGATCTCGGCATCGGCCCTTGGGGCGAGGCGCGCACGGTCTATTCCGGCGAGATGTTCGTATCGCGGCTGATCGAGGAGACCCGCCGCACACGCCATCTCGGACTCGACCTGTTCATGGCTGCGGGCACAAAACTCTACACGCCGATCGCTGCTACAGTCGTCAGTGTCGAGATCGAGCCCGATCCGCTCGGCTACGGCTGCCTGATTGCGCTGCGCCATGAACCAGAAGGTTGCCCGGCCTTCATCAGCCTCTGGGGCCATCTTGCCCACGAAGCGCTCGGCAGGTTGAAGGCGGGCGACCGTCTGGAAGCCGGTGCGCTGGTCGGCGAGATGGGCGCTCCAAAGGAAAACGGCGGCTGGGCGCCGCACCTGCATCTGCAACTCTCCACCGACACCCGGCTCTCCGCGACGGAAATCCTCGGGGTCGGCGAAGAGCGCTATCTGGACATCTGGGCCGAGCTTTTCCCGAATGCCAATACCTTTGCCGGTATTGCGCCGGAATTCTACGAAAAAACAGGGCGATCGCATGAGGAAATCGTCAAGCTGCGCAAGAAGCTTTTGGTTCCCAACCTGTCGATTTCCTATGACAAGCCGATCAAGTTCGTGCGCGGCGACGGCGTCTGGCTGATCGACGACAGCGGCCGGGCCTATCTCGATTGCTTCAACAATGTCTGCCATATCGGCCATGCGCATCCAGCCGTGGTTGAAGCAATGGCGCGGCAGGCGGCGACGCTCAACACCAATACGCGCTACCTGCACGACAACATCGTTGCCTATGCCGAACGGCTAACCGGAACGCTGCCAAAGGAGCTGATGGTTGCCGGCTTCGTCAACAGCGGCTCGGAGGCCAACAGCCTGGCGCTGAGGATGATGCGCGCTCATACCGGCCGCGAGAACGCCGTCGTGCTCGACTGGGCCTATCACGGCACGACGCAGGAGCTGATAGAGATCAGCCCCTACAAGTTCCGCCGCAAGGGCGGCAAGGAAAAGAAGCCCCATGTCCATGTGGCCCCCGTTCCCGACAGCTACCGCGCACCGGCCGAATGGGCGCTTGAGGCACACGGCAAGCGTTACGCCGAGAGCGTGGCCGAGCTGATCGCTCAGATGCAGGCAAAGGGCGAAGGCCCGGGTTTCTTCATTGCGGAATCGATCCCGAGCGTTGCCGGTCAGGTGTTCCTGCCGGAAGGGTATCTCAAGGAAGTCTACCGGATGATCCGCGCCGCAGGTGGCGTCTGCATCGCCGACGAGGTCCAGGTCGGCTTCGGCCGGGTGGGCAGCCACTGGTGGGCATTCGAAGAACAGGGCGTCGTTCCCGATATCGTTACCATGGGCAAGCCGATCGGTGACGGCCATCCGCTGGCTGCTGTCGTCACGACCCGCGAAATCGCCGACAGCTTCAACAACGGCATGGAATATTTCAACACGTTCGGCGGCAACCCGGTCTCCTGCGCCGTCGGTCTCGCGGTGCTCGATGTCATCGAGGGCCAGGACCTGCGCGGCAATGCGCTTTCGATCGGCAATTATCTGATGGCCGGTTTCCGGGCGATGCAGGAGCGTTACGAGGTGATCGGCGACGTGCGTGGCGTGGGACTTTTCCTCGGCATCGAGCTGGTGACCGACCGCAAGACCAAGGCGCCGGCGACGGATTTTGCCCGCGCCGTCTCGAACGGGGCGCGTCAGCGCGGCGTGCTGATGGGCACCGAGGGGCCGCATGACAACGTGCTGAAGATGCGGCCGCCGATGATCTTCGCAAAGCGTGATGCGGACCATCTGCTTTCCGTGCTTGGGGAAACATTCGAGGCGGTCACGGCCCGGGGCTGACAACCCGGCGAATAACAAAGAACGAACAACGAAAGAGCTTGGCAGCCCTTGGCGCTGCCCGGACGGAACACGTGCGACTTAAAAAACCGGAGGAGAACACAACCATGAAATCAGCAATTTTTGGACTATTGGCCGCAGCAACGTTGGCTGGGACTGCGGCACAGGCGCGAACCCTTGATATTGCCCGCGAACGCGGGGCGCTTCGCTGTGGCGTCAGCCAGGGCGTGCTCGGTTTTTCGAGCCCGAACGACAAGGGCGAATGGGCCGGTTTCGACGTGGATTTCTGCCGAGCGGTTGCTGCAGCCACGCTCGGCGATTCCAGCAAGGTGCAATATGTGCCGCTCTCCACCAAGGAGCGTTTCGCCGCCCTGCAATCGGGCGAAGTCGATCTTCTGTCGCGCCAGACAACCTGGACCTTGTCGCGCGATACCGATCTCGGCATGAGCTTCGTCGGCGCCAACTATTATGACGGCCAGGCTTTCATGATCCGCAAGGATATGGGTGTGAAGAGCGCCAAGGAACTGTCCGGCGCTTCGGTCTGCACCGAAACCGGCACCACCACCGAACAGAACATGGCCGACTATTTCAGCGCCAACGGCATTCAGTACAACGTCATTGCGTTTGAAAAGCCCGACCAGACGATCCAGGCATTTGGCACAGGACGATGCGATGTCTATTCGACCGATTCGTCAGCGCTCTACTCCCAGCGGCTGACGCTGACCGATCCGGACAACTACACGGTCCTGCCTGAAGTCATCTCCAAGGAGCCGCTCGGACCGGCCGTCCGCCAGGGTGACGAACAGTGGTTCAAGATCGTTCGGTGGACCCTGTTCGCGATGATCGAGGCGGAAGAGCTCGGCATCACCAAGGACAACGCTGCCTCGACCGCAGAAGATGGAACAGTCGCACAAAAACGCTTCCTCGGCAGCGACGGCGGTATTTCCAAGAACCTCGGTCTCGATCCGAAATGGGCGTTCCAGGCCATCTCGGCCGTCGGCAACTATGGCGAAGTCTTTGAGCGCCATCTCGGCAAGGACAGCCCGCTGAAGATCGAACGCGGCCTGAACAACCTGTGGAACAATGGCGGCCTAGTCTACGCTCCCCCGCTCCGCTGATCAAAACACATAAACTGTTTCAGCCGTCGCGAGGTCAAACTTCGCGGCGGTTTTCTTGCATGGGAGACGACGAAAAAGAGGCCCAGAATCGAAAAAGCCTGCCGCGGGAGGAGGTGCGGCAGGCTTTCGAATAGAACCGAACGGCAACTGGGAGGAGGAGTGTTGCCATTCCGCAAGTGCCCTCTGGGAGGAGGAGCGAGGCCACGTGCATATCGAAGCTCTGCGGGAGGAGGTGCATCACTTCGATGAATTCAATGTACATTGATTCAGCTTAAATCGTAGGCAGAATTTTGCAGAGCAGCCATGCGCTATGCGCGTAGCAGATGGCTTATCCTGCCATAAATCGTTTCAATTCAACAACCGGGCCGTTTCCCCGCATAAGTGACACACCGCAGCGGGTGCATCACCTTTCGTTATGTCCGTCCTGTCACGCCTCGCTTATTCCGCCGCGATGGCGGCCGGATAATGCGGGACGTTTTCCACGTCACCCGTTGATGGCTCCGGCTCGGCAACCTTGTTCTTCGGCTCTTTGCCGAAAAACAGCGCATAACCGGCGGGAAGAACGAGAATGGTCAGTACCGTGGCGACCAGAATGCCGCCCATCATTGCATAGGCGAGTGGCCCCCAGAAAACGCCGCGCGAAATCGGGATCAGCGCCAGAACCGCGGTCATCGCCGTCAGCACGATTGGCCGGAAACGGCGCACGGCCGAGCCGACGATCGCCTCCGTCCGCTCCATGCCTGCCGCGATATCCTGATCGATCTGGTCGACGAGGATGATCGAGTTGCGCATGATGATGCCGAGCAGCGCGATGACGCCGAGGATGGCGACGAACCCGAACGGGGCGCCGCTGATCAGAAGGGCAGCGGCCGCCCCGATGATGCCGAGCGGGCCGGTTGCCAGAACCAGCATCGCCTTGCCGAAATGCTGCAACTGGATCATCAGGAGCACGACGATGACGGCGAGCATGACCGGCGCCTTGTCGGCGATCGACTGCTGGCTTTCGGCCGCATCTTCCGCGCCGCCCTGGATTTCGACCGCGTAGCCGGGTGCGAGACTGTCGCGCAGCGGCTTCATGTCGGCATACATCTTCATTGCAACGTCGTTCGGCTGCACGCCATCGGGCAGCGTGCCGCGCACGGTGATCGTCGGCAGGCGGTTGCGGCGCCATTCCACGCCCTGTTCGAGAACCGGCACGACCTTGGCAACCTGCGACAGCGGCACGTAGCTGCCGAAATCAGTGGGTACATAGATCGATCCCACTGCCGAAAGCAGCTGACGGTTCGCATCCGGCTCGCGGGCAACGATGGAGACCGTTTCCTCGCCATCACGGAAATCGTCGAGCGGCGCTCCGCTCATCGTTGCCTGCAACATCTGGCGGATGCGTTGCGACGAGACGCCGAGCGCGCGGGCGCGATCCTGGTCGATCACCAGCTTCATCGCCGGGACCGGCTCCAGCCAATCGTCATGGATGGCGCCAAGGTCGGGATTCTCGGCGAACTTCGCCTTCACCTGGTCGGCGATACGGCGCACTTCAGCACGGTCCTGCCCGGTCACGCGCATCTGCACCGGCCAGCCCGTCGGAGGCCCGAGGAACAGGCGATCGACCTTGCTGCGGATAGACGGGAAGTCTTCTGCAAGAATGGTGCGCAGCTTGACGATCAGCCGTTCGCGGGCCGGTTCATCGTTTGCCATGACGAGAAGCTGAGCGAAATTCGGATTGCGCAGCTGCTGGTCAAGCGGCAGGAAGAAGCGCGGCGCGCCCTCGCCGATATAGGTGGCGATGAACTTCTTGTCGGCGTCGTCGAGTATTTTCGCTTCAAGCGCCCTGGCCTGGGTTTCCACCTCCTTGATGCTGGTGCCTTCCGGCAGCCAGAGATCGACGAGGATTTCGGGACGCGACGACTGCGGGAAGAAATTCTTCGGAATGAACTGGAATGCCCAGAGACTGGTGACGAAGGTAACGAGCGTCAGGGTAAGGACGATGCCCCGGTGACGCACGGCCCAGCCAACGGTGGCGCGCAGGCGGCGATAGAAGCGCGTGTCGAAGACGTCGTGGTGCTCACCGGCATGGGCTCGCTGCTTGAGGATCATGTAGCCGAGCCAGGGCGTGAAATAGACGGCCACGAACCAGGAGACGACCAGCGCGATGCCGACGACATAGAACAGCGAGCGGACATATTCGCCGGCGGTCGAGGCTGCAAAACCGACCGGGATGAAGCCCGCCGTGGTGATCAGCGTGCCGGTCAGCATCGGGAATGCCGTCGAGGAGTAGGCAAAGCTCGCGGCATCGAGCTTGTCCAGCCCCTCTTCCAGTTTCCGCTCCATCAGTTCGACGACGATCATGGCGTCATCAACCAGAAGTCCCAGCGCAATGATCAGCGCCCCCAGCGAGATGCGCTGCAGGTCGATGCCCAGCTCGTACATGATGGCGAAAGTGGCGGCGAGCACGAGTGGAATGGCAATGGCGATGACCAGGCCGGAGCGCCAGCCGATCGACACGAAGGAAACGATCAGCACGATCACCAGCGCTTCGCCAAGCGCCTTCATGAATTCACCTACGGCCTCGGTGACCACTTCCGGCTGATCGGCGATCTGGCCGACGGTGACGCCGTAAGGCAGCGAGGTCTCAAACCGCTTATAGGTTTCTTCGACCGCAGCGCCGACATCGGTCACCTTGTAACCCTTGGCCATGACCACGCCGATCTGGACGCTGTCCTGACCATTGAAACGATATTTGCGCTGATAGGGATCCTCGAGACCGGACGAGACGGTGGCGATATCGCCGAGCCGCGTGACTTCGCTGCCCGAGCGCAACCGCAGCTCGCGGATATCGGACGCGCTGGTCAACCCGCCTTCGACGGAGACGCGTACCGAACGGGTGCCAGTATCGACGGAACCGGCCGGATCGACATTGTTCTGTCCCTTGATGGCATTCTGCACGTCGGCGAGCGTCAGTCCTCGGGAGGCGAGCACCGCGGAGGAAATGTCGATATAGATCTTTTCCGGCTGGTCGCCGATGATAACGGCCTTCTCGACGCCGGGCGTCGTCAATAGCATGTCACGCGCCTGTAAGGCGAATGTCTTCAGCTCCGGATAGCTGTAGCCTTCGCCGCTCAACGAATGCAGCGTGACGAATGTATCGCCGAACTCGTCGTTGAAATAGGGACCGAGCAGGCCCTGCGGCAATTCATTGGCGATATCGCCGACCTTCTTGCGCACCTGATAGAAGGCGTCGGCAACCTCAGCCGCATTGGTATCGCCCTTGACCTGCAGCGTGATGATGGCGCTGCCGGCGCGGGTATAGGAGCGGACGAAATCGAGATGCGGGGTTTCCTGCAGCTTGCGCTCGATCTTGTTGACGACCTGATCTTCCATGTCCTGGATCGAGGCGCCCGGCCAGATCGCCTGCACGACCATGACGCGGAAGGTGAAATCCGGATCTTCCTTCTGACCCATGCGCATCAGGCCGAGCACGCCGGTGATGAGAATCAGGCCGAACAGGAAGCGCGCGATGCTCGGATGCCCGATGGCCCAGCGCGACAGGTTGAAGGATTTTTTTTGGTCAGTGGAGGAGGTCATCGGCGTTGTTCCGCTTTCGATGGATCTGGGTCAGCGCACAAGCTGAGTGTTTTTAGCGGCGGCGGATTGCTGGGATGTTTCGCTGCCGAGCTTCACCTTCAGGCCTTCCGTCATGAACTGGGTGCCGGCGGCCACCACGATATCCCCCGGCTTCAATCCGTCGGCGATCCGCACGCCGTCGCCGGTGAAATCGGCGACCTTGACCGGACGGGAATGCACGGTCTCAGCGGTGCGATCGACGGTCCAGACGATCGGCTGGTCATCCTTCTTGGCAAGCGCGCTCAAGGGGATGGAGACCAGTTGCTCGGCATCGGCGGCAGCGGCGAGAACACCGGCGGTCATGCCGAGAAGCACGTTTGGATCATTCGGCAGGCTGATGCGCACCGCAAAAGTGCGCGACTGCGGCTCGGCGCTGCCGGCCACCTCACGCACCTTGCCCTGCAGCATCAGCGCGGCATCGGACCAGAACCCGACAGTGACGGTCTTGCCGGGCCTGAACTGCGCAATATCCGTTTCGGGAATGGCGACCAGCACTTCCTTTGCGCCATCGACGGCAACGCTGATGACCGGCGTACCCGAACCGACGACCTGGCCGATATCGGCACTGACAGCGGTGACGATGCCGTTCTGGTCGGACTTCAGATCTGTGTAGCTGACCTGGTTTTTCGCCTGATCGAGAGCCGAACGGGCCGAATCGCGCGCGGCGACCGCTTGATTGTAGCTGAGCGTTGCCTGTTCGAGCTGCGATTTCGGCGAGACGTTCTTGGCAAACAGCTGTTCGGCACGCAGGCGCGCCAGTTCCGTGGTTTCGACCTGGCGCTCGGTGGCGTCGAGGCTTGCCTTGGCGCTGGTCAATGCAAGCTCGTAATCGGACGGATCGATACGGGCGAGCAGATCGCCGGACTTGACCCTCTGGCCGATATCAACAAGGCGCGCGGTGATCTTGCCGTTCACGCGGAACCCAAGGGTCATCTCGGTACGGGCGCGGACCGTGCCGGAATAGCTGAGCATGCGCGCGGTATCGATGGCGGCAATCTCGACCACCTTTACCGGCCGCACGATCTCCTTGGTTGCGGCCTTTTCCTCGGAACAGCCGGACAGGACGAGGACCGAAACGGATGTTAAAGCGATAAGCGTAAGACGAACACTGGAATAGCTGGGCGAAAACATCTTCGCGCTCCTGATCTCTAAATGAAGTATCGAAAGCGGGCCGCGTCAGCGGCCGCGTTTATCTCAAGGCCTTAATGGCGAATTCGATGAGTTCTTCGGGCGACGCCCGGTTCGGCTTGGAGAGACATTGCGCCACCATCTGCGGATGGCACATATTGACGGTCGCGGCACCAAAGCACCGGGAGGCAACACCGGGGTCCTGCTCGGCGAACTCGCCCGCTGCGATGCCCTGCCGGATGATTTCCTCGGTCAGTTCGTGGATCCGGTCGATATGCTTTTCGATGACATGCCAGTCGCGCTCGATGGCGACGATGATCATCTCGTGCACCTTTTCATGGTCCATCATGCCAGTGACGATCAACTGGTGCTGCGCATGCAGATATTGCCGCAAACGATCCGCCGCACTGATCGGCAACCGCGAGATTTCATAGGCCTGCTGGTAGCTGCCGGCGAGCATGCGGCCGCAGATCGCCTGATGGATTTCGGTCTTGGAGGCAAAGAAGCGGTAGATATTGGCCGGCGACATGCCGAGATCGCGCGCAATGTCGGCGACATTGGTCTTGGCATAGCCGTAGTGCCGGAACAGCCGTTCCGCCGCCTCCAGAATGCGCGTGATATTGTCCTGCCGCGCGATGTCCGGGATATCCGTGCTGTCGTCCATTTTGATACGCTTTCGATTTACGACTGACGAATTTCAAATTTCGTCAGTCGTAAATCGAAATGCAGTCTCTGTCAACTGCGGCGTTTTAGCCGGTGGCCAGCGACGTGGAGGACTGCCCCATTCTGGTTGGCACGCAACGCGGCCGAAAGCGAATTGGATCACGCCCTTGCCCGCAACGTCGATCGCTTCATCCGGCAACGTCGCACGAAGCCGAAAAAGAAGAGACAAGCGAGCGGCTTTCAAACTTGCATCCGATACGTCTGCCCACACGTGAACCCGAAAGCGTGGTATGCTTTGGTATGGGAAGGAGAGACCGATGAGCCGCGCATTCACCAAGGAAATCGACGACGCCCCGGCTCCGCCGGTTGCCGAGCGGCAGATCAGCACGGCCCGGAACCTCGTCACACCCAATGGCGCCCGGCAGATCGAGCAGATGGTTGCAGCACTTACTCGGCAGACTGTGGCCATCAGCGACAGTGATGTGCTCGCCGCTGTCAAGCGTGATCTGCGCTATTGGGAAGCGCGGCGCGCCAGCATGGAAATCATGGAGCCCGTCGCGGAGCCAGCCACCGTCAGGTTCGGAACGCACGTTTCCATCACGCGCGGCGGGGCGGTCAGGGACATCCGCATTGTCGGCGAGGACGAGGCTGATCCAACGGCCGGGGCAATTGCCTGGACATCGCCGCTCGCCCGCGCACTCGAAGGTGCTACCCCCGGTGACACGATCGAGTTCGAAGTGGCGGGCCGCGAAGAGGAAATCGTTGTCCTATCTATCGCCGGGATGGGTTGATACAAACCCTCCATATGACCATCATCTGATTGATCTTATCGGCAAATCACGGCAAGACCGTGCCTATGACGATGTGAGGACATGATTTGGAGACCACGCTCTATCTGCCGATCAAGGGCTTTCTTGAAGCCGCCGGCTACAGCGTCAAGGGTGAAATCGCCGGTTGCGATCTGGTTGGGCTAAGCCCCGGCGAACCGCCGGTGGTGGTCATCTGCGAACTCAAGCTCAGCTTCAATCTCGAACTCATCCTGCAGGCCGTCGACAGGGCTGCGGCGAGCGATGAAGTCTGGATTGCGGCCCGGGTCTCCGCCAAGGGAAAGGGCCGCGAAAGCGACCGCCGCTACCGCGATCTCTGCCGGCGGCTCGGTTTCGGCATGCTGAGTGTTTCCGACAATGGCACGGTCGATGTCATCGTCAGCCCGGTGGCGCTGATGCCCCGCAAGAATGCCCGCAAGCGGTCGCGGCTGGTCAATGAACACAAGAAGCGCAAGGGCGACCCGGCGGTCGGCGGCAGTACGCGCTCGCCGATCATGACGGCCTACCGGCAACAGGCGCTGGCCTGCGCGACAGCGCTGCTGGCAGGGCCTTTGCGGCCAAGGGATCTGAAAACGATCACGCCGTCTGCAGGCACCATCCTTCGCGGCAACGTCTACGGCTGGTTCGAGCGCCTCGACCACGGCGTTTATGGGCTGACGGCCACCGGTGCCGAAGCGCTTATCCGATGGCCCTCTGCCGCCACGGACGTCGAAGATGCCGTTGCCGTAGCCATATAATTTCAAACAGCAGCGCTTGAAACCGTGCGCAGCATGGAAACGATCGCCTGATCCAGCACCGCATCGACCGGCATGGCCTGCGACGACAATTTGACGATCACGGTTGATGCTGCCGGGTCGATCCAGATCCATTGACCGTGAATGCCGATGGCGGCAAGCTCGCCCGCGCCGGTCTCGTACCAATAATTGCGGTAGCTTCCATGTGGAAACAATGCCGTCTGGTCGCCGTTCTTCCATGCCGCGCGGCTGCCGCCGGTCCACAGATCGTCGATGAACGCTTCGGAAAGCAGGCCAGCACCTTTTCCGCGGATGAGTTCGCCGGTCAGCGCGAGGTCGCGCGCCGTCGCAGACATGCCGCCCGCCGCGCGTGCCGTACCGATGCGATCGACCGTGATCATGGCATGGGAGCGGGCACCCATCGGCTGCCAGAGGTGATCACTCAGCAAACTCCGCAACCGCGCGCCCGCCGCCCGCTCCAGTACAATGCCGGCAAGGTCGGTGTTGGGGGAGCGGTAGGCGTGCTTTTCACCGTGCTTCCCGTCGCCTTTTTTGATGCTGCAAATGAAGTTTTTTAAATCCGGCGCGGGGCTGTCCGGCCTGTCGGGATTCCAGCCGGTCGCGCGGCGATAGCGATCGAAGCCGCCGGATGTATCGAGATAGTCCTCGACGAAATCGACGCTGATTTCCATGTCGAACAGTTGCTGCACCGTCGCATCCGCGTAAGCCGAACCTGCGATCTCCGGCACATAATCGATGACGAGCCTGCTGAAGGAAAGCAAACCTTTGCCCGCCAGAATTCCGGCCAGCAGCGCCGTCAGGGATTTCGAGACGGAAAAGATGATATGCGGCCGCAAGGGGCTGGAATGACCAGCCGACCATTCGGCAACGATGCGGCCTTGCCGCATCACCACCAGTTCATCAGTCTCGCTTGCGGTGAGAAACGCCTTCAGCGATTGGGGCGTGCCATCGATGCCCGCCACCTGCAAGTCTTTAAGGCCGCCGAGATCAAGGGATGGCACTTCGCCTTGGACTCTGGCCGGAATGACGGCCGATGGCACGATCTCGCTGACATTCTGGAAGGCCCATTGCGAAAAGGGGGCCGTTCGCCAATTGGCAAGCGTCACGTCCGAGCGTTTGAATTCCGTCATGTCCGCTCTCCACCATCCGCCGTCGCCAGCACGCCATACAGTTCCGGGCGGCGATCGCGGAATATACCCCAGGCGGCGCGGTTATCGGCAAGCTGCTGCCGGTCGAAACTGGCAATCAGCACGTCTTCGCCGCCGCGTCCGGCGCTGGCAGCAAGCTGGCCGTCGGGACCGGCAATGAAGGACGAGCCGTAATAGGATTGCGTTTGGCCGCCGATGATTTCCGATCCGATGCGGTTGGCGGCGGCGACCGGCATCATGTTGGCGGCGGCATGGCCGCGCATGACCATGCGCCAGTGCTCCATCGTATCGAGATCGGGCCGGGAAGGTTCCGAGCCGATGGCGGTCGGGTAAAGGATCAGTTCGGCGCCCATCAGCGCCATGGCGCGGGCCGCTTCCGGAAACCACTGGTCCCAGCAGATGCCGACGCCGATCGTGCCGAAGCGCGTAGGCCAGACCTTGAAGCCGGTATCGCCGGGCCGGAAATAGAATTTTTCGCTGTAGCCCGGACCGTCGGGAATATGGGATTTCCGGTAGATGCCGAGGATCGCTCCGGTGTCGTCGATCATCGCGATGCTGTTGTAGAAGGCCTGGTTCTTCTTTTCGAAGAAAGGCACTGGCAGGACAATGCCGAGTTCACGGGCAAGAGCCTGCATCGGCGCAATAACCGGATGATCGGCAAGGGCATGCGCCCGGGCGAAATGGACTGGATCCTGCGTCTGGCAGAAATACAGGCCTTCAAACAGTTCCTGGACCAGCACGATATTGGCGCCTTCGCCGGCAGCCTGCCGGATCAACCGGGAGGCTGTGGCCAGATTTTCAGCGAGATCGTCCGTGCAGGCGAACTGGACGACGCCCAAGGTCATAATCGAGCCGGAAGCCACGATCAGTTGCCCTCAAAGCCGGTGAGAACGCTGACGGCATTGACGCCGATCTCGGCGACGGCATAGCCGCCTTCCATGACAAACAAGGTCGGCAGGTTCAGCCGAGCGATGCGCTCGCCGATTTTCGGGAAATCCTCGGTCTTCAGTCTGAACTTGCTGATCGGGTCCTTCTCGAACGTATCGACGCCAAGGGAAATCACCACCACATCTGGATTGTAGGCGACCAGCTTGCCGCAGGCGTCTTCCAGCGACCGGCTCCAGCGCTCCCAATCCGTACCGAAACGCATCGGGTAGTTGAGATTGTAGCCTTCGCCCTCTCCCACTCCACGCTCGTCGGCATGGCCGAGGAAGTATGGATATTCCTGCATCGGATCGGCGTGCAGGTTGATCACCTGCACATCGGATCGGGAATAGAAGATTTCCTGCGTGCCGTTGCCATGATGATAATCGACATCGAGGATCGAGACGCGCTTGGCGCCGTTGTCGCGGAACCACTGCGCCGCCACTGCGGCATTGTTGATATAGCAATAGCCGCCCATGAAACCGGCGCCGGCATGATGGCCGGGCGGGCGGCAAAGCGCGAAGGCGGACCGCTCGCCATCCTGAACAAGGCCTGCCGCGGTCAGCGCAACGTCATGCGAGGATTTGATCGCATCCCAAGACCCTTCGACGATGCCGCAGCCGGCATCGAAGGAATAATAGCCAAGGAGCCCGTCGATGAATTCCGGCGGCACGTCGCCGCGCAGGCCGCGCGTCGGCCAGGTGAACGGCAGCGCCGTGCCTGTACGGCCTTCCTCTGTCCAGCGATCCCAGATCGTCGGCAAAAAGTCGAGATAATCCTTGCGATGGATGCGCGCCGCCGTCGCCAGATCATGTTCCTCTGGCGGCAGGATAGGCCCGAGCCCGACCGTCCTGATCCGCGCGAACACGTATTCGGCGCGCGAGGTCAGTTCGAAACCGGGAACGATGGCGCCTGCGACCAGTTCAAGCTGGTTGGCATGGCCGAGATGACGGGGCGAGAAGACTGTTTTCATGGGAATATCCATCGGCGGGAAATGAAACCGCACCCCGCTGCAACGGCGGGGTGCGATTGGGGCAGCTTACTTCTGTAGCTCGGTCCAGATCTTCGTGTAGAGTTCCTGGACTTCCGGCGGGCAGGTCTGCGAGGGCACGCCGAGCGAGGCGAACTCCGCCGGTATGTCGATTTCCGGGGCGCCCTTCATATCGGCGGGCATGAATTCGGCGGAACCTGCGATGCCGTTGGCATAGCGATGGAAGCCAGAATTCATGCCGGCATTTGCCGGATCCATCATGAAGTTCTGGAAGAGCTTGGCATTCTCGACGTTCTTCGCATCCTTGAGAACGGCGAGATTGTCGCTCCAGTTGACGAAGCCCTCCTTCGGATAGCCGTATTTGATCGCCGGGTTCTTCAGCCGTTGGCGGAAGGCCGAGCCATTCCAGTCGCTGGAGGCGGAAAAGTCACCCGAGCCCATCTTTTCGATAGTGCCGTATTCCATGGCAACCCAGTTCGGCTTGGCGGCGACCAGCGTATCGCGAACCTTTTTCAGGATAGCGAGGTCACCGGTGCATTTGGTGCCGCCGTTGTAGAGAACCGCAGCATCGATTACGTCGGTCATTTCCGGCACGACGTTGACCTTGCCCTTCAGTTCGTCGGGGGTCTTGAAGATGATGTCCCAGGTGTTGATATCGCCCTTGTAGACGTCGGTATTGACCACGGTACCAACGGTACCCATCGCCCATGGGACAGTGTATTTGCGGCCGGGATCGAACTCGGGGTCCTGCCATTCCTTGGCGACGTTTTTGAAGTTCTCCATCTTGCCCGGGTCGGTCTCGAGAAACAGGCCTTCCGAGATCCAGATCGGGATGTAGTTCTGCGACGGTACCACCATGTCGAAGCCGGAACCGCCCTGGCGAACCTTGGCGAGCGCCGTATCGTTGGAATCGTAGTCGGTGATCGTCACCTTGACCTTGTACTGGTCCTCGAATTTCTTGATCATGTCGGGGCTGGTGTAATTGCCCCAGTTGTAGATGTTCAGTTCGCCTTCCGCATGGGCGAGGCCCGTCGTTGCGAGAAGTGCTGCCGTGACGGCGATGGCAATGCGTTTCATAATGCTGTTCCCTTCCTTCTTGTTAGACACGTTTTCTGTTGACGATGAAGAAGACAGTGACGACGCAGACCGACAGGAGCAGGAAAAGCGCCGAGATCGCATTCATTTCCGGCGTGATGGTGCGGCGGATCTGGCCGAGCATGTAGGTTGGCAAGGTGTCTTGGCCCGCCGATTTGACGAATTCCGTGATGACGACATCATCCAGTGAAATCACGAAGGCCAGCATGAATCCGGCGAGGATACCCGGCCAGAGTAGTGGCAGGGTGACATAGCGGAAAGCATTCCATGGCGTCGCGTAGAGATCGGCGGCCGCCTTCTCCAGCGTCAGGTCCATGTTCTCCAGCCGCGCCCGGATCGGCAGATAGGCAAACGGGATGCAGAAAGCGGTATGGGCGGCAATCAGATAGCCAAGACCGGAATATCCGCTCCAGATCTTGATGCGGGCAAAAAAGATCAACAGGGCGACGGCCGTGACGATTTCAGGGATCATCAGGGGCTGATTGATGAAAGCATATTTCAGCGTCAGGCCGCGATAAGGTTCTGTGCGCGTCGTCGCCAACGCCGCCATGGTGGCAGCGATCGTTGCAACCACGGCAGCAACCGAGGCGATCTGCAGGGAGCGGATAGACGCATCGATCACCTGCTGGTTTTCAAACGCCTTGGCGAACCATCGCAGCGAAATCCCCTCGAAGGCGGCAAGGGATTCTCCCGCATTGAACGCATAGAAAACCAGCACCCCGATCGGCAGATAAAGCGCAAAGAAGCACATCATCGCAATTGCGGTAAACCCGCGCTGACGCCGGATGGAGAATGTCCTAGCCATGCCGGCTCCCTTGAGATCCCGCATTGCGCACATAGAACAAAAGCGCCACCATGACGATCAGCATCAGCGTGATCGACAGTGCCGACCCGAGCGGCCAGTTGCGGCCCTGGCCGAACTGCAGCTCGATCAGGTTGCCGAGCATCATGTTCTTGCCGCCGCCGAGAATGCTGGGCGTCACATAGGCGCCGAGCGCCGGGATGAAGACGAGGATGGAGCCGGCAATGATGCCGGGCTTGACCAATGGGATGATGATTTTCCGCAGCACCCTGAAGGGCGTGGCATAGAGATCATAGCCTGCCTCGACCAGCCGGAAGTCCAGCTTTTCCATACTGGCATAGAGCGGCAGAACCATCAGCGGCAGATAGACATAGACCATGCCTGTCAGGATCGCACCGTCGGTAAACAGCATCTGGACCGGGCGTGCGATCAAACCGGATTTCAGCAGCAAGCCGTTGATCAGGCCCTCGTTGCGGATGATCTCGAGGATGGCGAAGGTGCGGATGAGAAGATTGGTCCAGAACGGAATGGTAATCAGGAACAGCCAGAGTTCGCGGGTTCTCTCGGGTCTGGTGGCGATGAAATAGGCTGTGGGGAACCCGACCAGCAAAGTCAGTACCGTCGTTGCTAGCGACAAGGCGACGGAGCGCATGAAGATCGATACATGCGCATCGGCAAGCGACAGGGTTTCGTCGAAAATATCCTTCTCCATGACGACGCTGATCCATCCCTGCAGCGATGGCAGCCATTGCACGTCGCCATAGGGGCCGGGCGTCAGGAAGGAATAGACCAGCACGATCAACAGCGGACCGGTCGCTGCAACGAGGATGATCATGAGGGCTGGGAGCGAGAGCAGCCACCGTTTCCGGATATCCCTGCTCTTTTCCGCCTCGATCGTCCCCGGCATGTCGGTCATCTCAGTTCCTCAACACCCGGGCGGCATTGGCTTCGAGCGCTATGCCAACGGTGTCACCCTGGATGAACCGCGCGCCCTGCAGCGGTTTGTTCTGTTCTCGCAGGGTAAACAGCGTTTCGCCGTCGGAAAGGCGGACGTGATAGTGCGTATCCGTGCCGAAATAGACGACGTTTTCGAGCATGCCGGTCATCTGGCTGGCGATGGACTTGTCCGGCGGGCAGAGCGTCGCATGCTCAGGCCTGAGAACCACCGTGACTTCGCCCTCGGCATGGAAATCCCGTGGCACCGTTGCCGAAATGCGGCCGGCGACGGGCGTATCAACATCGGCAATGCCGTCCGTCACGGAACTGATCCGGCCTTTCAGGAAATTGGTCTCGCCGATGAAATCGGCGACGAAACGATCCGCCGGTGCATCATAGATCTCTCTGGGGTTGCCGACCTGCAGGATTTTTCCCGACGACATGACGGCGATGCGATCCGACATGGTCAGCGCCTCCTCCTGGTCATGCGTGACGAAGATGAAGGTAATGCCGGTTTCCGCCTGCAGGCGCTTCAATTCGATCTGCATGTCCTTGCGGAGTTTGTAGTCGAGCGCCGACAACGGCTCGTCAAGCAGCAAAACCTTCGGCTGGGGTGCCATAGCGCGGGCGAGTGCGACACGCTGCTGCTGGCCACCGGAAATCTGGCTCGTACGCCGGCCGGCAAGCGCTTCCATGCGCACCAGCTTCAGCATGGCATCGACGCGGTCCTTGACCTCCTGCTTCGGCTTGCCGAGCATGGTCAGACCGAAGCCAATATTTTCCGCCACCGTCATGTGCGGAAACAGGGCGTAGCTTTGGAAAACCGTATTGATCGGCCGCTTGAAGGGCGGCATGGCGGCGATATTCTCGCCGTTCAGAACGATTTCGCCGGACGTCGGATATTCAAAACCGGCAATCAGCCGCAACAGGGTGGTCTTGCCGCATCCGGACGGCCCCAGAAGCGTGAAGAACTCGTTCTGGCGGATCGATACCGATGTGTTGTCGACGGCGGCGAACGCAAACTCGCCAAAACCAAATATCTTAGAAACGTGGCGGATTTCGACCGCGTACAATTCCGCCATATGCGGCACACTACCCGTTGCATGAAGCTGCTGTTCCCGCCTTTTCGGCTTTGCGACAGGTGACCACAGCGGCTTCCCATTGACAACACGATTCTGTTCGCCTGGAAAAAATATTTATCAGGAAGAAAAACTTATGCGTCCACCGCAGATGGTGATAACCGGCCTGATTGTATGAAGCGTGTCGGAAGCAACCGTTTCGATATCGCCGCTAAGGACGACGATATCAGCGAGATAGCCGGTCTTGATCCTGCCTTTGCGATCCTCCTTGAATTCCGCATAGGCACCCTCGACGCAATAGGCCTTGAGCGCCTCCATCAGCGAAAAGGATTGGTCCGGATCGCCCGGTGACCAGCGCTTGCGGATGACCGCAGCCTCGATCCCGACGAGCGGATCGATCGGCGAAACCGGCCAATCGGAAGCAAAGCAGACATGCGCACCGGCGTCCTTCAGCGTTCGCCAGGCGTAGCTCACGGGCCAGCGGTCGCGGCCGATGCGCGATACCGTCGGTTCCAGCGGCAGGCCCGCGCATCCCGGCGGGTGCGGCGGCTGCATCGAGGCAATAACGCCAAGCCCGGCGAAGCGGCCGATGTCATCGGGATGCACAACCTCGATATGCTCGATCCGGTGGCGGCTGTCGCGCGCGCCGTTTTCCCGTCTCGCCGCCTCGTAGCCATCCAGAACTGCGCGCACCGCTCCGTCGCCAATCGCATGAACCGCGATCTGCAGTCCGCGCCGGTCCGCCTCCACCGCCACAGCGCGAAAAGTTTCGGGCGTAAAGAGGCCCTCGCCGCAATCGCCGGGTTTGTCGGCATAGGGCTCGACCATCACGGCCGTCCAGCTGTCCAGTACACCATCGTAGAAAACCTTGACGACACCGGAAGACAGCCAGTCGCTGTCAAAACGGCTTGCAAGGGTGGACGCCTTCTCCAGCATGCTAAGCGGCATGAAGTTCTTGAAGTGGAAAGGAATGATGACCCGGCACGGCAGGCCGCCATCCTGTTTCTCGATCGCGGCAAGCAGTTCCAGTTGATAGAGGTTGCCGTCCATGTTCTGGATCGTGGTAATGCCATGCTGCGCGCAATAATCCAATCCCCGCCGCATTACCGCGATATCCTGTGCCCATTCCGCTTCGTCCGGATAGGGTTCCGGTTCTCCGCCTGTCGACAAACCCAGCCGATAGCGGTCAAACCCGCCGGCAGCCTGCAGCGGACCGAAAGCCTCCATCTCGCGCAACTCTCCGGAGGCCAGGCCATCGCTCTCCATCACCACCTCGTTGCCCGGGCCAAGTTCGGCGCCATGCAGCATGCTGACCAGTTCAAGCGCTGCCGTGTTCGCCCAGGCGGTGTGATGATCCGGCGCAAACAGCACCAGAGGCTGATGGGACAGGATCGTATCGAGGTGATGACGGCTCAGCCGTTCGGTGTCGCCCAGAAGCGTGTAGTCGGCCCCTTGCGCGAACAGGACCTTTTCGTTTGCCCGTGCCGACGCATAGGCCCTGACGGCTTCGGTCAACGCCGCAAGCCCCTTCACACCGGCCAACTGCAGATGGTCGAGTTCGGCAGCACCGGAAAACAGGTGCATGTGATTTTCCGAGAAACCCGGAAGCACGGTGCCTCCGGCCGCGTCGATCACCCGTGTACCGGCACCTTGAAGCGGCTCGACAGCAGCTCTGGTGCCGACCGCCACGATCCGGCCGCCAGCGAGCGCAAGCGCTTCTGCGGCGGGATTGTCGTCATCCAGTGTCAGAATGCCTGCGTTGAGGATGATGATATCGGCCGTCTGCGTCATGATGTTACTCGCTGCTTGCCATGAATGTGGCATGAGCTAAGCCGATCCGCAGGCGCAATTCAACAGGGACAGGCGGCTTTTCCTACCAGCCCTCCGACAGCACGCGCTCCAGCATATCGGCAAAGAAATCGGCACTTTCCTGCGACAGGCAAAGCGGCGGCTTGATCTTCAGGACGTTCAGATGATCGCCGGTCGGCTGCATGATGACGCCGAGTTGCAGAAGCCGGCCACAGATCGCGGCTGTCTCGCCCGTGGCGGGCGCGAGTGTTTCGCGGTCGCGGACGAATTCCAGCCCGAGATACAGACCCATGCCGTGCACGGCGCCAACAAGGGGAAAACGCTGGCCCAAAGCTTCGATGCGGCGCTTCAGGTGATCGCCGACAATGCGGGCGTTTTCCTGCAGCTTCTCGTCGCCCATGATATCGAGAACCGCCATGCCGACCACGGAACTGACCGGACTGCCGCCGGCGGAAGAGAAGAAATAGCCTTCCTTCTCCAGCGCATCGGCAATTGCCCTGGTCGTGATGACGGCGCCAAGCGGGTGGCCGTTGCCCATGCCCTTGGCAACAGTGATGATATCGGGGGTGACGCCCTGTTCCTCAAAGCCCCAGAAGTAATGACCGAGGCGGCCATAGCCGACCTGCACCTCATCGGCAATGCACACACCGCCACGAGCCCGTACCATACCGAAGAGGCTCTTGAGGTATCCGGGCGGCACCGGAATGCCGCCGGCATTGCCATAGACGCATTCGCAGATAAGCCCGGCGAGCCGCTGTCCGCTCCTATCCAAATTCTGCATTACCATTTCGGCCGCCGCGAGATAATCGGCCGTTGATCCCGGTCCACGAAACGGCCCACGATAGGTATTGGGCGACATCACCGGATGCACCCAGTCCGGCCGGGTGGTCAGCGCCTGCGGATTGTCGGCGATTGAGGTGGATACCGCGTCGCTCGCGACCGACCAGCCATGATAGCCTTCGAGCAGGCAGAGCATGTTGCGCGCACCGGTCGCTGCCCAGGCGAGCCTGAGCGCCAGATCATTGGCTTCCGAGCCGCTGTTGACCAGAAACACCGTGTCGAGCCCCTCCGGCGCGAGATCAGCCAGCCGCTCCGAAAAGGCTGCCACCGATGCGTAGTGAAAGCGGGAGTTGGTATTGAGCCTCTGCCATTGCCGGTGCACGGCATCGGCAAGACGTGGATGTCCATGACCAAGGATGGTGACGTTGTTGACCATATCGAGATAGGCGCGTCCCTCGACATCGACCATATGCTCGCGAATTCCGCGCTCGATCTGTGGTGGTGCCTCGTAATAGTTTTTCTGCGGTCGGGCGAAATGGCTCTGGCGGCGAGCCAGAAGCGATGCTCCCTGTGGCAATGGCGCATCGCAATCGAAACCGAGGAGCTTTGACGGCGACGGGCAGAGAGCCCTCCACGCCGCGGCGTGACCGGGCGAGACGAAGCGCGGCGGCGCGATATCCTTGTCACGGCAGAGCTGAACACGCAGTACACCCTTATCACTGGCTGTACTCGCGACAAGGCCAAGCGGCTGACCGGGATGGATGAAATCGTCCGGACCGGGCAAGGTGCCGATGCCGGTGAGATGCAGCGCTGCATCCCTCCCCTGCAGTATCAGCCCGCCATCGGTGAATTTCAGAATGCCGCCGAAAGGCGCAGATACGCTGGTGCCTGCAGGCAAAAGCAGATCGACATGAAGTGCGAATGTCTGCGCCGCTTCTGGTGAAAGCAGCACTGTCCGGGTCAACCGGTATTCCCCGTAACGCGTCGCGGTGACGGCATTTTCATCGCATGCGGCCTGCAGCAACCGATCGTCGAGACCGGGCTCCGGCCAGATGACGCCGTCGAACAGATCGCTTTGCGTATCCAGCGCGATCACTGCGATCTGCGATGTCTCGATCTCCGGCAGCAGCCGGTCGCCGGTGATCGCAGTGCCTTGATCAAAACGGCCGGCCGTCTGGAGAATGGCGATCTCCATCAGCGCCGGCGGCACCGAAACCGCGACATCGAAAATCATGCGCTCATGGTCGATATTGCCCGCGACATAGGCATTGTCCGGATCCAGCGCGAGTTGCTGTTCGCTGCTGGCCACAAGAACGGCGGCCCGCGCCACGATCAGCGGCCAGAGCGCTTGCAATTCGGCATCCTCCAACGGGAAAACCGAATGAAATGCCTTGACCGCCGGCAGGATGACAAAGGGATCGCCGGCGGCATGATGCAGAAGCGAGGCGCAGGTGACGGCAAGATCGGCAACCAGCCAGCCATGGATGATATCGCCGAAATCGATCACGCCGAGCGGGATCAGTTGACCAAACCCGTTCGGCAGGCCGACCACATTGTCATCAGTCAGGTCATGATGGATCGCCTGCAGCCGCAAGTGCGTGCTCAGAGCCTCGATCCGCCGCGTGGCCGCGTCCATCGCCGCCGAGATGCGTGCCTTTCGATCGGTATCCGTGATCGCGGCGAGCAAATGGCGAACCACCGGCTGCGCGTGGCGCAGGTCCCATTGCAGGTCCCGGCTAAGGCCCGGATGGGTGAAATCCGACAGCGCCAGCGCCAGCTGGCCACCCAGTCTACCCAGTGCGGTGACTGTGACTTCGGGCAGGTGTTTGCGCCGCGTCAGCGGCTCGCCCTCCATGTAATCGAGCAGGCGGAGCTGATAGTCCTGTCCGCGCACCGTGACGAAGACGATTTGCCGATCACCGGCGGCAGCGATAACCCCCGGCACACATGGCGCATCCTCCTTGGCGGCGATATGGCGCAGCGCCGCGTTTTGCGCTTCCAGCTCGACGGTCGCGTAGTCGGCACGGCAGATCTTCAGGACGAAACGGCCATCCGCTGTGTCGATGCGATAGTTGCGATCCTGCTGACTGCCGAGTTCAACGATCGATCCCGACAACCCGTAAAAATCCGCAAGCAGTCCGGCGGCATCATCGGCATTCACATCGGGCCGTAACAACGCCGCACGTTGCAGAAACGCATGTTCCAATCTCTCGCCCCCCGGAATCAGATCGTGTGCAGAGATTGGCACAGTGTGGACGCGAATGACAAACGGGAGCGTATTGACCCGTAAGTTATGGAGCGACAGCGCCAATCCTTCAGGCCACGCACGAATTGGCCGCATGGACAGGTTCCGGCCAACCAATCGCGGTGTCAGACCGGGTTTTGACAGTATCGCCGCGACATATCCGTAGTCCACCATCGGCTTCGATTCTCAAGCGGAACCTTCTACCCTGCACCCGCGTTAAGGCCTCGATAAACAGGAGGTTCTAATATGCTCGCAAAGTTTTGTTATCTCGCTGTTGGTATCGTTCTCGGCGCCGGCCTCCTGCTGGCAGTGACGCAGATGACGACAACAAATACCATGGCCCTATCGAAGACGAACCGCGTCACCACCCCGGCAGCACCGGCGAATTTTGTGATGGAGCGGTTTGGATAGTTTGGCCGCTGGCCCTTTTCCGCCAGAAAGGCGTCGCGTCCCTCCCGGATCGCGAACGGGTGGGTTTTTGTTGAAACGGGGAGTCTCTCGCCTTCCCGGCTGAGAAACTTACGAGGCCAAGGCGCGCTGCATCGACAGAAACAGACCCTTTAATTCCGGCTCGCGGACACGCTTTGCGGCTTCGACACAGGAAACCCATTCGCTTACTCTCTGGCCTTTCTCGGGAAAGGTACTGGACATCTCCTCGACATTCAGCAGATGCACCTGGACGCAGCACGGGATGCGCTGACCGCCACCCGCAATCTTCAAGTAGGTGAAATAACCGAAAGGCTTCTTCTTCGTTTTGCCGTACACACCAGCCTCTTCGAAGGCCTCGATGGCCGCAACTTCATGCGGTTTCTTGCCCGCTATCGGCCACCCCTTCGGTATGATCCAGCGGCCGCTTTCGCGGCTGGTCACCAGCAGCACCTCGAAGAGGCCAAGATCCCTGCGCATCCGGTAACAAAGCGCCGCGAACTGGTCGCGCATAGGTTCCTTGACCAGAATACCGTTAAACGGTGCAAGCTCGGATAGAAATGCTCCGTGTCTTTTCGAGGCTTTTTTCACGGCGCAGGACATGGAATTCAGCCACCCCTGATCGACGTGCGCCACACCAGATCGGCATGCAGGCGCACCATATGGTTCTCGGGTTCGGCGGTCTCTGCCGCCAGCCATGAAACGGCTTCGCGCGCAATCGTAGCGACCGGCTGCGCGAAAGTCGTTAGCCCGTAGGACGACCAGGAAGCCTGTTCGATATCGTCGAAACCGGCCACGCAGATCTGATCGGGAACCGACATCGAAAACTGGTGCCGGGCTGCATCCATGAAGCCGCAGGCCAGAAGGTCGGTGGCGCAGAAAACGGCATCCGGGCGCTCCTTGCGGGTCAGAAGCTGCTGGGCGACGATCCGGCCGCTCTCATAGCCGGTATGCCCAAACCGTTCGACGATCACATCCAGTCCCAGTGCTTTGGCAGCAGCCACGAATCCACGTTCGCGTGCCATCAGGCTCGGCGTTCCCGCCTGCGAATTGGCAAAGGCAAGCTTGCGGCAGCCGGCCCGCACAAATGCCGTGGCAATGCGCGCCGCCGCTTCCGCATCATCGAGGTTGATCTTCAGCGGCCCTTCCCTATCGTCATCGCGGTTGATCAACACCAGCCGCTGACCGTTCTTCAGACAGAGATCGGTGATCGACTTGTCCGGCAGGCCGGACAGGATGATCGAGGCATCGGCCCGGTAGCGGATTGCCTGCCGGAGCGCGAGATCGACGCTGCCATCCGAGCGATCGGTGTTGATCAGCATCGATATCTTGCCGGAATTTTGCAACTGCTGCGTCAAGGCGCGCAACAGCGCCGATCGATACGGCGTACCGATCTCCGAGACGATCAGGCAGACGATACCGCTTTCGTTGCGCATCAACCCGCGGGCAAGGTGATTGACGTGATAGCCGAGCGCCTCGGCGGCATCGAGGACCTTCTGCCGGGTTTTCGGTGAAACGCTGGCACCGGACGTAAACGTACGCGAAACCGCAGAGCGCGAAACGCCCGCTTTTTCCGCCACTTCCTGGGCGCTGACGAATAGTTTCTGCGACACAAGTGCGCTCCAGTCTGGACGGCTAATCTGCACAATTTTGCAATTGCGTGCAAGCTTTCACGTTTGGACAATTGTGACAATTTTATGAAGAATTTATGTTGCAACCGGCTTCATCTCACGCGAGCATTTGCACTCGCTTGCAAAGCGGACGGCGTGGGGGCCTCGCTTTAGCACCACGCCCGCGCCTTTACCGCCATTCACGACCTGTTGCCGACCATCGAGCCTGGCCAGCTGATGATGCTGTTCGACCCGTTTTGGCCGCGGCAAGATCAGCGTCGATGGAGCAGACGTGATGATCCGCATCGGTGCGCACGAACCGGCGTCGGGTGCCGCCTTTCCCGGCCAGATATTACCCACGCCGCCTCTCTTGGCGACCATGTCGAAGACGCGGTAGAGACGAGCACAGGCAACCGAAGTCACCGCCGGTTTCAAGGAACGCAGTTTGCCATCATCAACGGCTGAGCCGGACAAGACTATAGAAGGACCATCTTCATGACATCGCAGATTTCCGGGCTCGATATGCGTTTCGCGCTGGCACAGGCTATCGCCAAGGAAGCGGGCGCCGTGGCGCTCGATTATTTCAACCAGCGCGAGACGCTGGTGATCGAAACCAAAAGCGACCTGCAGGACGTCGTCTCGATCGCAGACCGCGAGGTGGAAAACCTCATTCGCGCCCGCGTGGCGGAGGTTCATTCGGGGGATGGGTTCCTCGGTGAAGAATACGGCCTTGCACCTGGCGATTCGGGCTACACCTGGGTGGTGGATCCGATCGACGGCACCAGCCCGTTCGTCAACGGCATGCCGAACTGGTGCGTCTCGATCGCGGTCTTGCACAAGAGCGAACCGGTGATCGGCGTCATCTGCGCGCCCTGCCATGCGGAACTCTATGCCGGCGCTGCCGGCAAGGGCGCGACGCTCAACGGCCGGGTATTGACCCTCGATCCTTCGCGCACCATCCGCGACGCCGTCACCGGCATCGGCGCCAACAGTTATGTGACGCCTGCCTTCGTCGGCAAAATGGTCGAGGACCTGTTGGAGGCGGGCGGCAATTTCATCCGCAACGGTTCCGGCGCGCTGATGCTCGCCTATGTCGCTGCCGGCCGTCTGGTCGGTTACTATGAGCCTTACATGCACGCCTGGGATTGCCTTGCCGGTTATTGCCTCATCAAGGAAGCCGGCGGCTGGCATCACCCCTTCCCTGTCGAAGGCGAACAACTGACCAAGGGCTCACCGGTCCTGGCCGCGGCTCCGGGCGCACGGGACGATTTGATGAAAATCGCCGGTCTCTGAAAAGCAGCAATGGGACGGCCAGGAGCCCGGCCGTCCCATTGCCGCCTAGTTTTGTTTGGCGGCTGCGGCAAAGAAGCCCTCCGGACTGTCGACCTCGACCAGCTTCTTGTTTTCGATCAACCAGAAACGATTGCCCACCGAGCGAACGAAGCTGCGGTCGTGCGAGACGAACAGGCAACTCGCCTGGTGTGCCATCAGTTCGCCCTCCAGCGCCTCCTGACCATCGATGTCCAGATGGTTGGTCGGCTCGTCGAGCAGGTAGAAGTTCGGGTTGGTCAACCGCAGGATCAGCATGCCAAGCCGCGCCTTCTGGCCACCGGACAGCTGGCCGACCGGCCGGGCCTGCAGCTCGATCGACATTCCGGCGCCGGCCAGCAGCGCCCGCGCCCGCTGGTCGCCGATATCGAACCGGCGGATGATCGTCCCCATCGGCGTGTCCGCATCGCGCAGATCGGCGAGGGCCTGATCGCCATAGCCCAGAACCAGCGAAGGCGTCGCCTTGATGCCCTGCTGCGCCACTTCCGGCTGTTCGACCGCCTTGCGCAGCATGGAGACGAGGCGGGTTTTACCAGTGCCGTTTGCACCGAGAAGAACGATCCTGTCCCCCTGGCAGACGAACTGCTTGCCGGTCTTGAACAGCAGTGCGCCATCCGGGGTCTGAACCGTGGCGTCTTCGATCGTGATCAGCACCTTGGCATGCGTGCCGCGATTGGCGAGCCTGATCGCCCCGGCCGAGCGCTCCAGATGCGCCGGCTTGGCCGCGTCTTCGAGCCTGTCCGCCCGCTGTTTCAGTTGCTTGGTCTTGACCACCAGCAGATCGCTGCCAGAATTGATGCCGATATTGTTGAGCTTGGCCGCCTGCTTGCGTAATTGCTCGGCCACCTTGATGTCGCGCTGGTAACGGCGTTCATCGGCAGCGTCGGCTTCATCCAGTGCAACCCGCGCCCGCGAGTAGGGCAACGGAAAAATCTGCGATTGCTCGGCGCGAAGAAAGAGCGTGCGGTTAGTCACCATGTCGAGAAAGGCGCGGTCATGGCTGGCGATGATAACGGGCACATCGCGCGGCAAAGCATTCAACCACGCCTCAAGCATGGCGATCTTGCCGAGATCGAGATGATTGGTCGGCTCGTCAAGCATCAGCACATCCGGCTCGGTCACCCAGACACGGGCAAGCATGGCAATGCGTTGCCAGCCGCCGCTCAGCTGCTTCAATGGCCGCTGCCGCAGGGCCTCCGGCACATCAAGCTCCTCCAGCACCACATCGACACGCCAGCTTTCGCTCTCCTGCTGATCGGCAGACAGCGCATCCAGCACGGCGGCATAGAAGGGCAGATCGAACAGGCGCGTGGGAACATTCTGCTCGACATAGCCGACAGTCAGGCCGCGGGCCTTGGTAATCTCGCCTTCGCTGGCCTCCAGCGCCCCTGCAATGCAGCGGAAGAGCGTCGACTTTCCGCGGCCGTTGGCGGCGACGAGGCCGATGCGGTCGCCTGCGTTGACGACAAGGTTGAGCCTGGAGAACAGCGGGTTGCCCAGCACGATGCCGAGATTGCGGATGTTGATAAGGGTCATGATCGGTCTCTGGTCTTGCTGCACGGTCATCCATCGAGGGCTCTCAAGCCATCATCGATGCGATGCGTCGCGCGCGGCGGATTAGAAAATGCAGGCGGCTCGAACCAACGGGATCGGCGCTGCAGTGCCACTAAGGGCAGACCAGAAGGCGGTTTTTTAAGAGAAACGGACCTTGGTCAGCCCTGCAAACGCATTTGCAGGGCGTTGACGGGGCCACGCTGGCGATGGTGCCGGAAAAATGTATTCATTGCGCAGCCCTCCTTTCTCGATAGGCGTTTCTCATAACACTCGATTGCGGGATTCGCAATCATCCCGGAATACGGGCGTTGAAAATTGAACCCGTCAGAAGACGGAGTGATCGACGATAACGACGGCTTGCCCTGCGAGCAGATCTCGACCAGTGCCTCGACCTGACAGATATTGCGCAGCATCGAACCGGTGATGACTTCGCCGGTCGCCCGATCCCATAGGAAATCGCCAGAGGATCCAATGTGGTCCCAGCCAACCGGCGACGTATGCGCCATGAGATCGCCGGCAACCGCGTTTCAAGCTGAGCGATTGACTTATCGACGCAGAGGACTAGCATTTTTTGATGGCAAATACCGTCGCGTGTTGTGGCGGCAGATGCCGCAGTAGCGGACAACGCTGCCACCAAAATCGGGACAGCCTTTGGTTCGAGTAAGCTGGGGGAGGACTGCAATGCGATACTCTGTTGTTTTCATTGGTCTATGTCTTGCCGGCCTTTGTCCGCCCAGCGCTCCCGCCCAGGAAGGCGATGCCGAGGCGGGCGCGGCCGTTTTCAAAAAATGTTCTGCTTGTCATGTGGCCGACACCGACAAAAACAAGGTCGGCCCCTCGCTGAAAGGCCTGTTTGGCAGAAAGGCCGGAACACATCCGGATTTCAACTATTCGTCGGGAATGAAAGTCGCCGGGGACGGTGGGCTTGTCTGGGACGAGGCATCGCTGCGCGACTATCTGCACAATCCAAAGGCGAAGGTAAAAGGAACGAAAATGGCCTTCGCCGGGGTGAAGAAAGACGACGACATCACCAATCTCATCGCCTATCTCAAGCAATTCTCGCAATGAGTACCGGCCGTGTGTGCACAATTATATAGCGCCCTAATTGCCTGAATTTATTGTTCGTGAGATACTCACCCGGCTTTTCTACAGATTACGCATTCATGTCCACGGCCGTTCAAGGCAGTGAGGGGGCAAGAAATGGCTGTAGTGGTTGTTCTCGTTGTTCTGGTCGTCGGATCGGTGGTCTTCCATCTGCTCAGCCCATGGTGGTGGACGCCGATCGCGTCCAATTGGTCCTATATCGATACGACCATCATCATTACCTTCTGGATCACCGGCTTCGTCTTCGTCGCGGTGGTCGGTTTCATGGCCTATTGCGTTTACCGCTTTCGCCATCGCCCCGGAAACCGGGCGGCCTATGAACCGGAAAACAGAAAGCTGGAAGTGTGGCTGGCTTCGGTCACGACCGTTGGCGTCGCTGCGATGCTGGCCCCGGGGCTTTTCGTGTGGAACCAGTTCGTCACCGTTCCGGATGGGGCGACCGAGGTCGAGGTGGTCGGCCAGCAGTGGCTTTGGAGTTTCCGGCTGCCGGGCGCCAATGCCAAGCTCGGCACATCCGAGACCCGCGCCATCGGCGAAGGCAATGCGCTGGGCGTAAACACCAACGACCCGAACGGTCTCGACGATATCATCATCGAAGGCGGCGAATTGCATTTGCCGATCGGCAAGCCCGTCAAAATGCTGCTGCGCTCGGTCGATGTGCTGCACGATTTCTACGTCCCCGAGTTCAGGGCGAAGATGGACATGGTGCCGGGCATCGTGACCTATTTCTGGTTCACGCCGACGCGAACCGGGACTTTCGAAATCCTCTGCGCCGAACTTTGCGGTACCGGTCATCCGCAAATGCGCGGCACGGTGGTGGTCGATACCGAGGCCGACTATCAGGCGTGGCTTATGGAGCAGCAAACCTTCACTCAACTCCTCGCGGCAAGGAAACAGACCACAATTGCATCCAGCATATCCTCCTCGAAGTAGGAGGCGTTCAAAAGACGAACCGGGAGGGAAAGCATGGTCGATACACCTGCCGCAAGCGACGCCATACCGCTGGCCGAAGTGGAAGATGTTGAGCTTTATCATCCAAAAAGCTGGTGGACGAAATATGTCTTCAGTCAGGACGCCAAGATCATCGCCATCCAATATTCGCTGACGGCGATCGCTATCGGCATGGTGGCGCTTGTGCTCTCCTGGCTGATGCGTCTTCAGCTCGGCTTTCCCGGCACCTTCGATTTCATCGACGCGGAGCACTACTATCAGTTCATCACCATGCACGGCATGATCATGGTGATCTATCTTCTGACCGCGCTGTTTCTCGGCGGTTTCGGCAACTATCTCATCCCTCTGATGATCGGCGCACGGGACATGGTGTTTCCCTATGCGAACATGCTGAGCTACTGGCTTTATCTTCTCGCCGTTCTGGTTCTGGTCTCCGGCTTTTTCGTGCCCGGCGGACCGACTGGCGCCGGCTGGACCCTTTATCCGCCGCAGGCGATCCTGTCGGGCACGCCGGGGGGCAAGGACTGGGGCATCCTCTTGATGCTCTTTTCGCTCATCCTGTTCATCATCGGCTTTACCATGGGCGGGCTGAACTATGTCGTCACCGTGCTACAGGGCCGCGCTCGCGGCATGACGCTGATGCGGATGCCCCTGACGATCTGGGGTATTTTTACCGCAACCGTCATGGCACTGCTCGCTTTTCCGGCCCTGTTCGTCGCCGCCGTCATGATGCTGTTCGACCGGCTTCTTGGAACGAGCTTTTTCATGCCCGCCATTGTGGAGATGGGCGAGCAACTGAAACAGGGCGGCGGCAGCCCGATCCTGTTCCAGCACCTGTTCTGGTTCTTCGGCCATCCCGAGGTCTACATCGTCGCCCTTCCGGCCTTCGGCATCGTGTCCGACCTCATCAGCACACATGCCAGAAAGAACATCTTCGGCTACCGCATGATGGTCTGGGCGATCGTCATCATCGGCGCGCTCTCCTTCATCGTCTGGGCGCACCACATGTATGTCAGCGGCATGAACCCGAACTTCGGTTTCTTCTTTGCCACGACGACGCTGATCATTGCCGTTCCGACCGCGATCAAGGTGTACAACTGGGTGCTGACGCTCTGGCGTGGCGATATTCACCTGACGCTTCCAATGCTGTTTGCCCTTGCCTTCATCGTCACCTTCGTCAATGGCGGACTGACCGGCCTGTTCCTCGGCAATGTCGTCGTCGATGTGCCTCTGTCCGACACGATGTTTGTCGTTGCGCATTTCCACATGGTCATGGGGGTGGCACCGATCATGGTGATTTTCGGCGCGATCTATCACTGGTATCCGAAAGTCACCGGGCGTCTGCTGAACGAGGCGATGGGCCAGATTCATTTCTGGGTCACGTTTCTCGGCGCCTATGCGATCTTCTTCCCGATGCACTATCTGGGGCTTCTTGGCATACCGCGGCGCTACCATGATCTCGGTGACTCCGCCTTCGTTCCGGACTCTGCCCATACCCTCAACGCCTTCATTTCGGTGATGGCGCTCACCGTTGGCGCCGCGCAGATCCTCTTCCTGTTCAACCTCGTTTGGAGCCTGAAGAAGGGCAAACCGTCCGGCGGCAATCCGTGGCGGGCGACGACGCTTGAATGGCAGACGCCGCAGACCCCGCCCGCCCACGGCAACTGGGGCAAGGACCTGCCGGTGGTCTACCGCTGGGCCTATGACTATAGCGTGCCCGGTGCCACCGAGGATTTTGTTCCGCAAAACCAGCCGGGTCTCGGCGCGCCGACGCGGGAGACCGCGTCATGAGCGTCATGCTGCTGTTCCTCGCCGGTATAGGCGCCATCATCATCTGGTGGATGGCACAGCAACGGCTGACCTCCAGGCCTTGGCTGGAGGTGGGGCATATCGGGCAACCGGGAGGCGGTGAACGGTCGCCAGTTCCGGCTGTGAAGATCGGCCTTTACGTCTTTCTGGCGGTCGTCGGTGCTCTCTTCAGCCTCTTCATCAGCGCTTATCTGATGCGCGTCGGAACGCCCGACTGGTGGTCGACACCCGTTCCACGCCTGCTCTGGTGGAACACCGCCGCGTTGATGATCAGCAGCATGGCGATGCAATGGGCAAAAACCGAAGCGCAGCGCGGCCGCAGAGACGCCATGCGGGGCGCGCTCCTTGTCGCGCTGGCGACGGCAATCCTCTTCCTGACCGGGCAAATCTTCGCCTGGAAGGAGCTGACAGAGGCCGGTTATGTGCTTGTCGATAATCCCGCCAACAGCTTCTTCTACCTGATCACCGGAATGCACGGCCTCCATATTCTGGGAGGCCTCATGGCACTCGGCCGAACGATGGCGAGGGCGCAGGGCAGAATAGTGACGGACGGCATGCGCCTGGCCGTGGACCTCTGCGCCACCTATTGGCATTTCATGCTCGTCGTCTGGTTGATCCTGTTCGCACTTTTCGCCGGCTGGGCAAATGATTTCGCCGATCTTTGCCGGCAATTGCTCACATAGGGAGTGAGGACGATGGCGCAAACCATAGAGACGCATGCCGGCGAAACGCTCGAACGCCCCCTGGGCTTGCGCGGCGTCGCAGCCGATCTCTCCTCGGATCAGCGAGCGTTCAAGAACGTCTCCTGGGGCAAGGCCATGATGTGGGTCTTTCTCCTCAGCGATACGTTCGTCTTCGGCTGTTTCCTGGTCGCCTACATGACCGCACGCATGTCGACCACGGTCGCCTGGCCCAATCCGAGCGAAGTCTTCGCTCTGACCATCGGCGGCCAGCACATTCCCCTGATCCTGATCGCCATCATGACCTTCGTGCTGATTTCCAGCAGTGGCACGATGGCGATGGCCGTCAATTTCGCATACCGCCGCGAGCGGCGCATGACGGCAGCCCTGATGCTTTTGACTGCGGCTCTTGGCGCGATGTTCGTTGGAATGCAGGCATTCGAATGGTCGAAACTGATTTCGGAAGGGGTTCGCCCGTGGGACAACCCCTGGGGGGCGGCCCAATTCGGCTCGACCTTTTTCATGATCACCGGCTTTCACGGCACCCACGTGACGATCGGCGTCATCTTTCTGCTGATCGTCGCGCGCAAGGTATGGCGGGGGGATCTCGAAACCGAAAAGCGGGGCTTTTTCACCAGCCGCAAGGGCAACTACGAGGCCGTCGAGATCATGGGTCTCTACTGGCACTTCGTCGATCTGGTCTGGGTCTTCATCTTTGCATTTTTCTACCTGTGGTGAGGTGACGTCATGACACAAGTTGCTACGCACACTCTGGAACAGCACAAGCAGCCTTCCATCAGGCTTTATCTGATTGTCTGGGGCTTTCTTTTCATCCTCAGCGCCTGTTCCTATTTCGTCGACTACGCCGGCCTGCAGGGCTATCCGCGCTGGTTCCTTATTTTATTCTTCATGGGCCTGAAGGCGGGCCTCATCATTGCGGTTTTCATGCATATGGCCTGGGAGCGGCTGGCGCTGATCTACGCCATACTCTTGCCGCCGGTCCTCGTGCTCGTCTTTACGGCATTGATGGTATCGGAATCGAACTACACGGCTTTTACGCGGCTGGCATTCTTCGGCTCCTGACATGGGCGGCAGGGTGATAAGAGCCGCTTGTAATCCTGCATCGTCAGAAGCGTATGCCCGCTTTTTGGAGAGGCTACCGGCTTCACAATCTTTCGGCAGAGATATCAAGTGGCGTGACCAAGCACCGGTATCACGACAACGGGACCGGTAAACAAGACGAAAAGGCGAACAGCGAGAAGCATTGCCACGATCAATCGCTGGGACGGTAATCCCCCCGTTTTTAACGGGGGGATTACCCGGCCATATCGCCGGCGATCCGACGTTTGTGCTCAAGGTCGCGGCCGGATTCTACGGCAATCCATCGATCGGATTACCAACATCAAACGGCATCATGCTGGCCTTTTCCGCCGAAACCGGCGTTCTCGAGGCGATCCTGCTCGATGAAGGTTTTCTCACCGACCTGCGCACCGGCCTTGGCGGCGCCATCGCCACGCGGGCTCTTTGCCGTCGCGATGCGCGAAAGGTGGCGATCGCCGGGACCGGTATTCAGGCCCGCTGGCAGGTCCGTTGCCTGCGGCACGCGATGCCGCAAACACGGCTCTCTTTCAGCATCTGGGGGCGCTCGGAAGGCAAAGCGCGGGAGGCGGCAAACGTTCTTCGAAGCGAAGGTATCGACACGAGCGTGTCTCCTGATCTCGAGCGCCTCTGCCGTGACGCCGAGATCATCATCACCACAACGCCCTCCCGGGAGCCATTGATCCGCGATGTCTGGATCCAGCCCGGCACCCATATCACCGCCATCGGCGCCGATGCGCCCGGCAAGCAGGAGCTGGACACCGCACTCGTCGTTCGCGCCGGCCGTCGCATCTGCGACAGCCTGGAACAGGCTCTCGATCACGGCGAGTTTTCAGCCGCGTTCCAAGCCGGGGAGATTGCGGCTGAAAACTGCATCGAGCTTGGAGCCGTGCTTGCCGGCAAGGGCATAGGCCGGGCTCATCACGAGGAGATCACCATTGCCGATCTGACCGGCATCGCTGTGCAGGACATCGCCATCGCCAGCTCCGTCCTCGATGCCTACAGACGGTCTCACGCCGTTTGAGTTTCGGGCTTTTCAGCCTGCGCCGTGAATGCCATTGCTTGCGGGCCTGCCCATTCGCGAGAGCAGGATCACCGGCAATATTCCGATAAGCACGATGGCCAGCGCCGCAATGGACGCCTCTTCATAGGTACCCCTCGCGGCCTCGCCGTAGAGATGGGTCGCGAATGTCTCGACATTGAGTGGCCGCAGCAACAGGGTCGCCGGCAATTCCTTGACGCAATCCACGAAGACCAGCAGACCGGCCGCCGTGATCGCCGCCTTCGACAGCGGCAGGTGGACGTGGCGGAAGGTGCCGGCCGCCGATTGTCCCAGGACACGCGAGGCGTGATCGAAGGAGATGGGGATACGCGCCAGCCCCGCATCGATGCCGCCTGCCGAGATGGCGAGGAAGCGGACGGTGTAGGCGTAAAGCAGCGCCGCACCGGACCCGATGAACAGCAGGCCCGTCGAAACGCCCAGCCACGCGGTTGCCGTGCGGTCGATGAAACCGTCGAATGTGGCGAGCACAATCAGCACGCCGATGGCAATCACGGTGCCGGGTGCTGCATAGCCGAGCGTCGAAAGTCGTTGCAGCCAAGCAGTCGTTGTCCCCGGGCGCAGGCGGCTGGCATAGGCAACGAGCAAGCCGAACAGGACCGTGATGACCGTGGCGGCTGACGCAAGAACGATGGTGTTGAAGGCTTCACTGAGGAAGCGCGGCGAAAGGCCGGCAAATTCGATCCGTTTCCACGCTTCAGTGACGAGATAGAAGGCCGGCGCTCCGAAACCAATCAGGATCGGCAGGAGCCCTGCAAAAAGCATCATAAGACCTTTTGCGGGCGGCACGCGGCGCGGCTGGAAAGCGCGGCTGCGCTGTGCGCCGGTCGAATAGCGCTGCTTGCCTCTCGCCCATTTTTCAAAAGCCACCAGTGCGACCACCACCACCAGCAAGGACAGGGCAATCTGCGATGCACCGGGCAGATCGGTGCGGGTGATCCAGGTCGTATAGACGGAGACGGTCAGCGTCCGCACGCCGAGGAATTCGGACGCGCCGATATCGTTGAGGGTTTCCATCAGGGCAAGGCTGACACCGACGGCAACCGCCGGACGCGCCAGCGGCAGGGCGACATGCCAGAAGACGGCGCGGCGCGGAATGCCGAGCGTGCGCGCCGCATCGATCAGATTGGCCGATTGCGTCAGGAACATCGCCCGCGTCGGAATATAGACATAGGGATAGAGCACGAAGCCCAGAAGCAGGATGCAGCCCGTCATTGAGCGCACATCCGGTAGGCGGAATTCCCGCGGGCTCGTATAACCAAGCATCCAGCGGGCTGCCCCCTGCACCGAGCCAATCGGGTGCAGGATATCGAGATAGGCGTAGGCGATGATGTAGGTGGGAACAGCGAGCGGCAGCAACAGCCCCCATTCGAGCACACGGCGGCCCGGAAAGCTATAGGCGGTGACCAGCCAGGCCGTGGACGTCCCAAGAATGGCGGTGATCAGGCCGACGCCACCGAGGAGAATGGCAGTATCCACCAAGGCGGTGGGCAAGACGGTCGCAGCAAGATGCGACCATAACCCTGCGGATCCCTGGACCGCCTGTAGAACCAGGGCGAGAATCGGCAGCATGACCAGACAGGCAATCGTGCCGGTACCCAACAACCAACGGGCTCCTGGCCGGCCTCTGGGCCAGCTTCGGACGGCGCTGTTCATCGGCTGAAATCCATCTTGTGGCAATAAGAAAGGGCGCCCGCGGTACCGCGGGCGCCGGCCGTCTTTTAGTTGTCGAAGCCGACCTTGTCGACCAGTTCGCTCGCCTTCTTGCGATGGCTGACGATTTCCGTCAACGGCTTTTGATCGATCTTCAACTCGCCGAACGAAGCGATGATCGGATCAGTCGCAGCACCGGCCTTGACCGGATATTCGAAATTGGCTTCGGCGTAGATCTTCTGGGCTTCGTCTGAGACGAGATACTCCAGCAACTTGACGGCTTCAGCCTTGTTCGGCGCGTTCTTGGCGACGGCAGCGCCGCTGATATTGACCTGCGTGCCACCGTCCTTGAACGTCGGCAGAACGACCTTGATGGCGTCGCCCCAGGCAACCTGCTCTTCGCCGCCCTTGCCCGAGCGCATCAGGCCGACATAGTAGGAATTGGCGATGGCGATATCGCAAATGCCGCCGAGAATATCCTTGGCGACGTCACGGTCGCCACCGGCTGGCTTGCGGGCAAGATTGTCCTTGAGACCCGTCAGCCACTTTTCGGTGGTTTCAGCGCCGTAATGGGCGATATGATCGGCAAACAGAGCCGTGTTGTAGGGATGCTGGCCGGAGCGAATGCAGATCTTGCCCTTCCATTTCGGATCGGCCAGATCCTCATAGTTGAAGGAAGCCAGATCGAGATCCTTGGCGGCATAGATCACGCGGGCGCGCATCGACAGAGCAAACCAATGCCCCTTGGCGTCGCGCAGCTGCTCCGGGATCGATTCCGTCAGAACGGTGGATTCCACCGGCTGGGTGATGCCCTTCTCGACGAGATCGATCAGGTTGCCGGCATCGACGGCCATAAGGATGTCGGCAGGCGAGCTTGCGCCTTCGGTCGCGACACGCTCGGCCAAACCGTCCTTCATGAAGACCGTGTTGACCTTGGTTCCTGTCGCTGCCGTGAACGAATCGAGCAGCGGCTGAATGAGGCCCGGCTCGCGGGTGGTGTAGATGTTGAGTTCAGCAGCCGAGACAGCGCTCGTGCTCAGGAGCAATGACGCCGTAAACAGGGTGGATTTTGCGATGCTTGACGTGTTCATAAGTGCCTCCAAATAAACGATGCTAAACTGTCGAGCATTAATTGACCAAAGCAGTCAAGTTTACGGGGGAGAATTTACCGTAAACCGCGTCACTGGAGTACCCGCTTACGCCTGCGCAAAGGCCAGCCAGCTGCCCGGTAGAACAGTCAAACCAACCGAGCTGGTGCCCGGCGGCAGGCGGTCCATGGTACGCACTTGCAGCGGCTGCTCCAGACCATCGACGGTAATGGCAAGCTGCTCGACTTCGCCGAGGAACACACGGTTTTTCACCTGGCCGGAGACATCGCCCTGCCCCAGTGACACCGAAATGCCATGGGGGCGGATATAAAGCGTCGTTGGCGTCCCGTCGCAGGCATCCAGCACCTGTGTAAACCGGCCGATCGCCGTTTCGACCTGGCCGTTTCGATAGACGCCTGAAACCCTGTTGAAGGCGCAGAAGAATTCCGCCGCATAGGCCGACACAGGGCGATCGTGCAGATCGTAACCCGACCCGGCCTGAACAATCCGCCCAGCCTTCATCAAGACCACACGGTCGCCGGCCGAAAGCGCTTCTTCCGGGTCATGGGTGACCATGATCACCGTTGTGCCGAGGCCTCTCAGAAACGACAGGGTTTCATCGCGAACCTTTTCCCTCAGCCCCCGGTCAAGATTGGAAAAGGGCTCATCCATCAACAGGATATCCGGCTGGGGCGCCAGCGCGCGGGCAAGAGCCACACGCTGCTGCTCGCCGCCCGACAGCATATGCGGATATCGCCCCTTGAGATGTGCAATGCCGATATGCGCGATCACATCGGCGGTCCTGGCGGCAGCGTCGCGCTTGGAACGGCGTTTCAGGCCGAAAAGAATATTCTGCTCGACGGTCAGATGCGGGAAAAGAGCGTAGTCCTGGAACACGAAACCAATTTTGCGGTCTTCCGGCTCGACGAACCGGGACGGCCCGGAAACCTCCTGAGCGTTTAAAAGAATACGGCCGGAATCGATGAGATCGACTCCGGCGATCATCCGCAGCAATGTCGATTTTCCGCAACCGGACTGACCGACAAGACAGATGATTTCGCCAGACGCAATGGTCAGCGACACGTCATCGAGCGCAACGGTTGCCCCGAAGCTGCGGCTCACATTGTGGAGTTCAAGCGTCCGATCCTTGGTGTGCACCGTCAATATCCTATCAAGCCCTTCTACGTATCATCGACAGCGTGCCGCCGAAGACGGCAGGTTGGACGCATGATTGGGACCCGCTTTATCATGAAACTTCACGGAAAAGACAATCGGGCCGTCTCACATATCGACTGGATCGTCGAACGAACATCAGCCATCCATGCGGCGCCGGTGACAAGCAGCCGATGGATGCAGTATTCATTCTGTCGGTAGGAGCCCTCTATGGCGACTGCTCAGACCGCCGGGGCGGACGGTCTTTCAAAGGCATCGCACCCAGGCGGGCTTTGGAGGCTCGCTCACCCGCGACCGTGGCAAAGGACAATCGACTTAAACGTCGGCTTCCAGCAAGGCCGACACCGGCACCTGCAATGCAGCAGCGATTCTGCGCAGCTTTGCCGGATCAACATCGCCGCCGTCTTCTATTGCTGAAATTTCGGTATTCGCGAGGCCGCATGTCACGGCAAGGTCTTCGATGCTGTAACCGGCAGATTCACGATGGGTCCTGACCCGAGACGCGACGGTTGCGCCTGAAACTGCGTCAATTCCGTCGAAATTATTGGGTACAATGGTCATAGAATTCTCCTGTTGTTCGTAGATCTAATGGGCGCGCGTCGTCATTCCCCGTTTTTGGCTGGCGGCGGATTTTCGATCATCCTTTTATTGCTGCACTGCATCATCGACAAGCAAATATTGCTGCAGATGCTATATATGCCCTATCGCGAACCCAAAAATGCAATGAAAGCAGCATTGAGAGCGGCTAAAAATGTCGTCAACCAGCGATCGGACAATCCAAATTTCTATTGCTACTTCGCGATCCTGAAGCCGGACAACACAGCCGGACGCGAGATTTCCTTCGCCTCTACGCTCGAAACGGACGCGAGAGGAGGCCCTTGCCACAACTGCTCCAGCATCAGCGAAACCGCCTGCTCCGGCCCGGCAATCAAGGCCGTCACCACGCCGTCCGGCTCGTTGCGAACCCAGCCCGCCAGGCCAAGCCGTTGCGCCTGGCCGCGCGTCCAGATGCGGAAACTCACGCCCTGCACCCTGCCGGTAACGCGCACCAACACAGCCCTTTGGTCATTCATGACGGTCACCCAAAAAATCTTGGCTTTCTGAATTTGGTGTGCGCAGCGACGAAAACAAGCGAGTGGGCGATTTGATCACATGCCTGTTGCAAGCAGGGGGCGAATGCTCTTTGTCGGACGGCTTTGCCCTGTTATGACGCATTTGGACGGACATGCTGTGCATGGCCGATATCGGCACCGTACAAATACCAGCGATGATGGACGAACAGATGGATACCGTGGAAATCAATGGCCGCAGCGATTTTGCCCTTTGGGCAATTCAACGGGCGCAAGAAATCGTCATGGCCGAAGGCTCGGCCCTTGCGCTGGCTGCCCGCGACATGGATGAGGATGCCCTGAAGGAGCATGGTGCGGCCCTTGGCAAGGCCATCGCCGATGCGATGCTAGAAGTCTTTGACGGCTTGATGACCGAGTAGATTTTGGTGGAGGCAATCCACAGAACCGGCGCCTGTCGATCCAGCGTCCGGCATTGAAACCAGCCGAAAGGTTGTAGATACTCGAACGACTGCCGGAAAAATCGATCGGGAGGTGCGCTTTGGAAACTGGTCACGACACGAGCCAGCTCGAGATGGTCGTCCTGATGACGCCCGACATGGCCAATTTCAGCGGCAAGGTCCATGGCGGTGCGCTGCTCAATCTTCTCGATCGCGTCGCGTACTCCTGCGCCTCGCGCTATTCTCAGCAATATGCGGTGACGCTTTCGGTCGATCAGGTTGTCTTCCGTCAGCCGATCCATGTCGGCGAACTCGTCACCTTTCGCGCTTCGATCAATTATGCCGGCCGGACCTCGATGGAGGTCGGCATCCGGGTCGAGGCGGAGAATATCCGGACTGGTGAGCGCCGGCACACCAATTCCTGCTATTTCACCATGGTGGCGGTCGATGCCGAGGGACGCCCGACCGATGTGCCGGCATACGCGGCCGGTTCCGAGGTCAGAAAACGGCGCGAACGCGCAGCCGAGGTGAGGCGCAGCCTGCGGCGCGAATTCGAACAGCGCTTCAAGGCCGCCGGTTTGGGCCATGAGGAGCCTTGATCCAAACTGAGCTATCGCCGAAAGCTCTTACAGCGCGGGCAGAGACCATTTTGCCAGTTTCGCGCTCGACCGCCCGGCCGGATCGTTTGCCTGCAGGCGCCTGACGGCGAAATCCTGCGCTTCCTGCAGTTCGGCCAGAGCACCGTCATAGTCCAGGTGAATCGGCTTGCCACTTTCGACCACCGGCCGGCCATCCACATAGACCGCTTCGATGGCGCGTTCCGCTGCGCAGTGCAGAAGGTTGCGCAAGGGATCATAGACCGGCTGCATCGCCGCATGCCTGAGATCGACTAATAGGAAATCCGCCTTGGCACCGGGCACTATCCGGCCGATATCGTAGCGGCCAAGCGCACGCGCTCCGGCGAGCGTCGCCGCCTCGAACACATCAGCCGTATCGACATCGAATACCGACCGGCCGGCAATCCGTGAGCAGATCATTGCCTGGCGCATTTCCTCCAGCATGTTGAACGGATAACTGTCGGTTCCGAGCGCCACATTGACACCGCGACGGCGGTAACGGCCGAGCGATTGCAGCACCATGCCGCTGCGAGAAAAGGTAACCGGACAGTGCGCGACGGTGGCGCCACGCGCGGCCAGCAGGCCAAGATCGATATCGGTCCGCTGCCGAGTCCAGGAATGACCGTCGACAAAGATGCAGTGTCCGATGATCAGGTCCTCACCAAGCACGCCCAGTTCTTCGAGATACTGGACGGCAGTCAGCCCCGTGCGGCGCATCAGTTCCTCATGCTCGGCCATCGTCTGCGCCGCATGCACAGTAATGGGGACCTTCCGTGTCCGGGCCGCCTCTGACGCCGCCTGCAATAGCTCGGCCGAGCATGTCTCGACCTGCGAGGGAGAAACGATACCGCCCAGCCGGCCGGAAGGATGCCCGCGCGCAGCATCGACAACCTCAAGTGCCCGGGCGAAAGCCTCATATCCCCTGCCCTTGTCCCAGACGAGATCGAGGCGGCGGCTGTCTTCGACACGCCACGCAGCCTCCCGAAAGCCGGGCGCGACATAAGCGCGGGCGCCGCTCCTTGCCAAGGTCGGCAGCCAGCTGTCATGCGGACCAGCGATATCGACGAGGGTCGTCACGCCGCTGCGCATCAGATCCCCCAGCATAACCGTCAAGGATGCCTCGACGGCGCTGTCGCTGATCTCGATCAGGTTCGAATATTCGTAGAGTGCATTGCCCCAGAGAGCGGCAGTCCCCTCATCTTCGAACAGACCCTTGGAAATCGGCTCTTCTGCGGAATGACAATGCACGTTGACGAAACCGGGCAGCACCATCCTGTCCTTGCCGGAGATTTCCTGCACAAATGCACCGTCATACCGGCCGCCGACATGGATGAAACCGCTTGCATCGAAGGCAATGTCGCCATCGGCGAGATAGGCGTGACCCTGACGGTTCTCGTCACAGCCGACGATCGTGCTTGCGTTGCGGATGACGTGAATGCCGTTAGCCATGTGTAACCCTGAAATGCTGTTCGAGGAAGCGGCTGTACAGGCCCATCAGGGCGCTGAAGGTGAAATAGACGGCGGCGGCGAAGACATAGCCCTCAAGAACGGCAATGCCCTGCCACTCGGGATCCCGCAGGGCCGAGCGCACTGTGTCCAAAAAATCGAGCAGGCCGACGATGGTGACCAGCGTCGTATCCTGGAAAAAACCGATAAACAGCCCGACCATCGGCGGTATGACTTTCTTCAGCGCCTGCGGCAGGACGATTTTTCGCATCACCTGCCAATAGGACAGGCCGAGCGATGAACCCGCCTCGAACTGGCCGTCCGGAACATCCTGCAGACCGCCGCGGACGATTTCGGCGATGTAGGCGGCGGCGAAGATGATGATAGCCACCTGCGCACGCAAGAGCTTGTCGATCGTCACACCCTCCGGCATGAACAGCGGCAGCATGACGGTCGCCATGAACAGGATGCTGATCAAGGGCACGCCGCGAACGATCTCGATGAAGCCGACCGCAAGAATACGGATGGCCGGCAAGCGCGAGGCGCGGGCAAGCGCAAGGCCGATGCCGAGCGGCAGCGCACAGACGAGGCCGATAAAGGACAGCATGAACGACAGCGGCAAGCCGCCCCAGCTCGATGTCGAAACCGGCGACAGACCGAAGACCCCGCCTGCCATCAGGACGTAGAGAACCGGCAGGACCAGAAGCAACCAAGTATAGAGCAGGGCCCGGCTCCAGAAGCGAGGCATCATCGAGATCAGGCAGCTCGCCAGGAACAGCGCCAGGGCCAGCAGCGGCCGCCATTGCTCCTCGAACGGATAGAAGCCGAAGATCATGTAGCGGAGTTTTTCGGCCAGAAACGGCCAGCACGCGCCGCTGCTTGCCTTGCAGACTGCGGCATCACCCGAAAAGACAGCATTGACGGCCAGCCAGCCAAACGCCAGCTTGCCCAGAAAAAAGATCGCCGCCATTGAGACAAAGCTGATGGCAGAATTCAGCGGTGTACCGAAACAGGCTTTGACCCATCCGGAGCGGCGCGCGGGCGGGTTGGCTGCGCCAAGAGGAAACGGCAGAGCTTGGGTTTCGGCCATCAGCGCTCCTTCAGCGCGACGCGCGCATTGTACCAGTTCATCGTCAGCGAAATGGCGATCGACAGGCTGAGATAGACCCCCATGAAAATGGCGATGGTCTCGATCGCCTGCCCCGTCTGGTTCATCACTGTGTTGGACACCATCACCAGATCCGGATAGCCGATGGCAATCGCCAGCGAACTGTTCTTGAAGACGGTCAGGTACGTGTTGGTCAGAGGCGGAATGATCAGCCGCAGGGCCTGCGGCAGCACGACCAGCCGCATCACGCGTGAGCGATGCAACCCGAGCGCTGCGGCGGCTTCCCACTGTCCCGGCCCCACAGCCTGGATGCCGGCACGGACGATTTCGGCGACACTGGCGGACACGCTGAGAAGAAGCCCGAACAGCAGGGCAACAAATTCCGGCCGCACATGCAGACCGCCGGTCAACCGGAACCTGCCGGCCTGCGGAATATCCCAACCGAAGGAAACAAGGCCCAGCATCCAAAGAAGGAGCGGCGGAAGCAGCAGGGCGAGACAGGCAATCGCCCTGCCATGGTTGGACCTTCCGGTCGCGACCCGCCGTTGCTGGCCGATGCGCCGGATCAGGATCGCCGCGGCGATACCGGCGCAAACGACTAATGCGAAGACCGCAGCGCCGCTTTCCAGGAACACGGCCGGAAGAACCAGACCGCTGTTGGAAAGATAGACGCCCGGCAGCACATTGAGCGCCTGCTTGACCGGCGGAAACACCAGGATGATCAGCGAATATCAGAGGAAGAGATAGAGCAGCAGCGGGACATTTCGCAGCACCTCGACATAGGCAAGCGCCAGGCGCGCCAGCAGCGGGTTGCGCGACATGCGCGCCACGCCGACGAAAAGCCCCAGAGCCGTTCCGAGGATAGCCGCTAGCAGCGAGACCTTTACTGTATTGACGATACCAACCAGGATCGCCCGGGCGATGCTGTCGGTCGGCTGGTACGTGATCGCCGTTTCGCTGATCACGAAACCGGCCTGACGCGCCAGAAAGCCGAAACCGGTGGCAATGTTCTGCTTTGCGAGATTGTCGCTCGCTGTCGCAAACATCGCCCATGCCGCAGCAGCAACCAGACCGATCGCGCCGATCTGATAGCAGAACGCGCGGAAACGCATATCATTCAGGAAGCTCATGACAACTCGCCGCTATTTTGCCGAACGGGAGAAAGCTCGCGCGCTTCATGCGCGCGAGCGATAGGCTCAACGGAACGGCGGTGCGTAGACCAGACCACCGGCATTCCACTGCGCGTTTGGTCCACGCGTCAGTCCGAGCCGGGTACCCACACCCAGATTGCGCTCGAAGATCTCGCCGTAATTGCCGACGGCCTTGATGACGTTGTAGCCCCACTTGTTGTCGAGACCGAGCATGGCGCCGAGTTCGTCGGTCACGCCGAGCATGCGCTGAATGTCCGGATCCTGGCTTTTCAGCATCTCGTCGACATTGGCCTGGGTAATGCCCTTCTCCTCCGCCGCCATCAGCAGCCAGACCGACCAGGACATGATATCGCGCCAGCTGGAATCGTTCTGGCGGACGGCCGGTGCAAGCGGCTCCTTGGAGATCGTTTCTGGAAGGACGATATAGTCGTCCGGATTGTTCGCCACCGCACGGATCGATGCCAGATCGGACCGATCCGACGAGATCGCCTCGCAACGGCCAGCGAAGAAGGCCGCCCGGTTTTCATCCGGGCTTTCGAACACCACCAGCTCGAACTTGCCGCCGATCGTGCGGAAGAAATCGCTGAGGTTTTGCGCGGTTGTCGTGCCGGGCAGCGTGCAAATGGCTGCGTCCGTTAGTTCCTTGGCGCTGGAAACACCGAGCGATTTCGCCACCATCAGGCCCTGGCCGTCGTAAAAGACGGTCGGACCGAAATCGAGCCCGAGCGAGGCTTCGCGCGAAAAAGTCTGCGTCGTCTGGCGCGACAGCATGTCGATTTCGCCAGATTGCAGGGCCTGGAAGCGGGTATTGATGTTGGTCGGAACAAATTCGATCTTGTCACCATCGCCGAAGACGGCGGCCGCGACCGAACGGCAGACATCCGCATCGAAGCCCTGCATCCGGCCTTTGTCGTCCGGCGCGGCAAACCCGGGCGTGGCGAGCGACACGCCGCACACCAGCTTTCCGCGCGCCTGGACTGTATCGAGCGTTCCCGCCTGCGCGACGCTGGCTGCCAGAAGTGCTGTGGCGGCGGCGCAGAGCGCCAGGAATCCTTGTTTCATAGTCCCCTCCCTCATTGTTTTATGTGGTGCTTGCGATCAAAAACCGCCTCCGCCCTCCAGCAGAAACTCCTTGATCGGCAATCCTCCCGATCGCAGAAATTGTGTACAATAATGAAAACTATTTTGCAATAAATCAAATACAAAGAATGACGATTTTGTGCACTTGAGGCGGTTGTGGCTAAGGCCTGCAGCGGAATGCGCCTTCGCTCCAGACCGGATGGGTCTATGCCTCTTGTTCCACCATCGTCATAGAAGGACGATAAGCGCGACCGGCAGGTCTCGCGTCTCTCTACTCAAGCGACTATCCGCGCCACCATGCAAGGGCGGAAATCTGTTTTTGAACGTGAGGGGATGAGGCAACTCCGGTCAGCGCCCGCTTCCTGCCGGCACACGCGCCCATCATCGGGACGCAGCAACCGGCGTAACGTACCGGCGACAGGTAACAGCGAACGAAGACCTAGTTTTCGTTCAGCGACCGCGCGTTGTCATGGAGGTTGCGGAACCGTGCCGCTGCCTCCGTCCTGTTGTGTACGCCCAGTTTGCGGATGATGTGGTGCAAATGGATCTTCACGGTATGCTCCGACAATCCGCATTCCACGGCAATCAACTTGTTTTGAAGGCCATGCGAAACCATTTTGAGAATCTGGGATTCCCGGGTGGTCAATTCGGGCATGTGGATGGGCCGGAAATCCTGCGCCTTGAGAGAACCGCTACCGTCGGATGAGGCCGTCATCTGGTCGCGTGCCTTTGCCTGCATGATCAAGCCTGGCGGAAAATACTCGCCGCCGCAAAGCAGCAGCCGGACGATCGACAGCCAGACATCCAGCCTCAGATCCATCGGCAGAACGCCGCGAATGAGCGGAGAATCGACGACGTCTTGCAAGGATGTGACCAGAACTTTGTCGTAGGGCTCGATCACGGCGGTCAGTGCGTGCGGGTGAGCGCGCAACATCCCGGCCGCCGCCGCTTCGGCCTTCTTCATCAATGCAGTATCGACCAGGATGAGCGCGACCGGATGAGCGAAGGCTTCGCAGGCAGCCTCGACAGCGTCGGCCTGTTCGACCAGAACCCATGGGAACTCCCGCTCGACAGCGTCGATCAGGCGTTCCGATATGCTGCCACTGTTCGTCAGAATCAATAGAACGCGCTGGGGCTCAAGCCGCTTTCTCGTACCCGCAGCGTCATGCTCATTCCCATCCAACAGCATCATATCCGCATCCATCAGTCAAAGCCCGCCTGTGCTTGCCATGACGACAGAGCAAACGGAATTCACGCACCATTTGCAAGACTGTAGCTTACGTAAGGGATGGCCGCGACGGAGCAAAAGGGCTGAGAATCAATGCACCTGGGGATGCCGCCAGACGCCCACTCATCCTAACGGACGATGACAGCACCCTATGCGGCCTCCAACCGACGGGGGGCGTTCGCCTTTTCCTCTACCCCTGCCTTGCCCGACCTCGCCTTTGGGTCGGGTTACATCAATCGAGATTAATCTCTCTACCTTCCAGACAAGCGTGTCATGGCGGTATCAGCAATATTGATGAAGCAGAACCGCCGCTCTTCCCCTTCTCAATCGCCGTCTATCCGGCACACTGAGCGTTGCATCCCGGTACGGGACGCTCGGGTCTTGAGCTTGGAGAAAGACATTGATCGTATCCTTCCGGCGTTACTGCAAATTTTTCCCTGCGCTTATGGTTCTGGTCTCCGCGGGTATTTTCGGTGGCCTGTGCGCACCCGCTCTGGCGGCGGATAGCGTTCAACTGACGCCACAAACGAGAATTCGCCTGACGATTGTCCAGTGGATACCCACCAGAGGCGCCTACGAAAAATGGGACGCCCTCGGCGGCGAGTATCTGATATCGCAAACAGGCACGGTGACGCTTCCGGTGGTTGGCACCCTGCCGGTCGGCGGCCTAGACAGTGCGGGCCTTGCCGCCGAAGTGGGCAAACGGCTGAAAGCCAAGATCGGACTGGTGGAAACACCTGAGACAACGGTCGAAATTCTGGAGCAACCGCCGATCTATGTCGTCGGACATGTGAACGCGCCGGGGCAATACAAGTTTCATCCGGGTATAACCGTGCTGCAGTCGCTGGCCATGAGCGGCGGCGAATTCCGGCCGCTGAACGGTATTCAGAATTCCGTCGATAAGACCGGCTATGCCGGACAATTGCAGGAGATCGCCAACGCCATCCTGCGCAGCGAGATCAAGATCGTCCGTCTTCGGGCCGAAATATCCGGGGCAAAGGAAATGCGCCCTGACCCGGCATCCCAGGATGACAAGAGCCTGGCTTCGGCAATCTTCCAGCAGGAACAGGTCATTCATGCCGCACGCCTCAACGACCTGGACCGCCAGTCGAAATCCTATGGAGAGCTGCGCAATCTGTTGATGTCCGAGATCGACATTACCGAGAAGAAGATCAGCGGCACCGATGAAGACATCGCGTCGATCCAAAAGGAGTTGAGCAATGTGAAAGCCATGGTAGAGCGCGGCATTGCGCTTCCGACACGCCAATCGGACTTGGAAAGAACGCTGCGCAGCTACTATGCCAACCGGCTCGATCTCGTCACGTCGATCATGCGGGCACGTCAGAATATCGCAGAAGCGACACGCAATCTCGACGGTCTCAGCGACAAGCAGCACACAGAGGTCGCCTCGGAGCTGCAAGCGGAGCAGGCCACCCTCGATCAGCTGACATTAAAACGGGATACAACGCAGAGGATGCTGCTCGACGCGCTATCGGCCGGCGCCGGTTCGCAAGCCGGCGAAGAGCCGCTTGCCTTCACCGTGACACGGCAGGCCAATGGTGTTTCCAAGGAGATTGCCGCAGCCGAGACGACAGTGCTGCAGCCAGGCGATGTCGTCCGTGTTCTTCGCCAGAAACCACGGGCATCGAATGCAACAGCGGCATCAACGAGCCTTCCGGCCGATGAGAATGCGCAGGCCGAACAGGCAAGCCAATGATGGAACACGGTGCCTTATCCACCCGCATGGATCGTGCGTGGCGCCAGTGGCGGGCCCCCCTCCGGGGGACCTGCTTCGCGAGCAAAGCAATCCATCGGCACCACACGGAGGCATATTCAGCATGAGCCTCCAGATCAAATCGCTTGGACTGGACGGCGTGATGGAAGTCCTCCCGATGAAGGTCTATGACGACAGGGGCTTTTTCTCCGAGACGTGGAGCGCCCGCCAGCTTGCCGAACAGGGCTTGACGCTGAATTTCGTGCAGGACAATCACTTCCGCTCCATTGCAGCCGGCGTTCTGCAAGGCCTGCACTACCAGTTGCCGCCTTACGCCCAGGATACGCTGGTCAGGGTGGCCAAGGGCTCGATCTTCGATGTCGCCGTTGATATCCGCAGAGGTTCAACCAGCTTTGGCCATTGGACCGCTCTTCGGATTTCGGCCGACAAATGGAATCAGGTGCTGATCCCAAAGGGCTTCGCACACGGCTTTCTAACACTTGAGCCGGACACGGAGGTAATCTGCAAGGTCAGCAATCCCACATCGGCCAGCCACAGCCGCTCGATCCGCTTCGATGATGCCGACATCGGCATCATATGGCCCATGAACCCGTCCAAATTTCAACTTTCCGACAATGACCGCATGGCGGCCTCACTCGAAGAGGCCGAAATTTTCGATATGCTCGAGGAGTGTGATCCATGAGCGCCGGGATGATAGAGGGGTCTTTCGAAAACAGTCCTGCCGACTGGTTCGTCAGGGCGGATAGTCCACAAGATGGCCGTTGCCTCGGCCGATGGGCAACCCCACAATGAAAATCCTCGTGACCGGCAAGAATGGTCAGGTCGTGACCAGCCTTGCCGAGGCCGTTGCCGATATGGATGAGATCGAGTTGATCACCGTCGGGCGGCCGGAGTTCGATCTGACTGATCCGGCATCGGTGCGGCAAATCATTCTCGCCGCAAAACCTGAGATCGTTATATCGGCCGCCGCCTACACTGCCGTCGACCGGGCCGAAGACGAACGCAATCTTGCCTATGCCGTCAACGTGACGGGGCCTGCCGCGGTTGCCGAAGCTGCCGCGGTGTTACGGGTGCCGATCATTCACTTATCCACGGACTATGTTTTCTCCGGAACCGCCCCCTACCCTTACCTTGAGGATGACGAAGCTGAACCGAAAACCGTATACGGTTACACCAAGCTACGCGGCGAGCGTGCTGTTGCCAGCGGCAATCCACGCCACATCATTTTGCGCACCAGCTGGGTCTACAGTCCCTTCGGAACCAACTTCGTCAGAACCATGCTGCGCATTGCATCCGAACGCGACAAGATCGCCGTCGTTTCCGACCAGTGGGGCAACCCGACGTCGGCGCTGGACCTTGCAAACGCCATCTTGTGGGTGGCGACGCATCAGGCCCGGCATCTGTCCGGCATCTATCATGTGACCGGCTCTGGCGAGACCAATTGGTCTGGGCTTGCCAGGCATATTTTCAAAGTCAGCCGCGCTTACGGCGGTCCGGAAGCCAATGTCGATGAGATATTGTCAACCGGCTATCGCACCAGGGCCAAGCGCCCGGCGAACTCATGTCTGTCGACCGACAAGTTCGAGCGGAATTTCGGCTGGTATGCACCAAGCTGGCAATCGAGCGTGGAAACGGTCGTGCGTCGCATCATCGACCGGGACTATCCCGATTATCCTTCACCACACGACAAACGCGAGGTTTAGCCGATCCATGACCGCGCAGGAGACCTCGACCCACGGACAAAGCTACACGCAGATTCTCAAATCGACGATCCTGATCGGCGGCTCGTCGCTGGTGACGGTGTTTTTCTCCATCATCCGCAACAAGGCAATGGCGCTTTTGCTCGGACCGGAAGGGGTCGGGCTGATGGGGATCTACAGTTCGATCGCCGACATCGCCCAGACCTTTGCAGGCCTCGGAATCCAGTCAAGCGGCGTTCGCCAGATCGCCGAATCGATTGGAACCGGTGATGCCGAAAAGATCGCCCGGACCGCTTTCGTCCTGCGAAGAATCTCCTTCGTGCTCGGCATCGCCGGCACGGTGATGCTCGCAGTGCTGGCTGCGCCTGTGTCATTGTTCACGTTCGGCGACCATCAGCACGTCGCCGGTGTCGCTTTGTTGTCGCTCGCAATCTTCTTCCGGCTCGCCTCGGCCGGACAGACCGCGCTGATCCAGGGGATGCGCGAAATTTCGACGCTTGCCCGTATCAACGTGCTGACCGCCTTCTTCACCACCGTAATTACCATTCCTTTCATCTACGTCTTCGGTTCGCAGGGCATCGCCCCGTCGCTCGTCGCGGTCGCCGCCGTCACGCTTCTCACATCCTGGTGGTACAGCCGCCAAATGGTGCACCGTACCGTCAGTTTATCGGCGTCGCAGATGCGGCTCGAGCTTGGAGGACTGGTCAAGCTGGGCCTCGTTTTCATGGTCAGCGGTCTGTTGACGCTTGCCGCCGCCTACGTCGTCCGCATTATCGTGCTGCAGCACGGCGGCATGGCGGAAGCCGGCCTCTACCAATCCGCCTGGGCGCTCGGCAGTCTTTATGCCGGTTTCATCCTTCAAGCGATGGGCACGGATTTCTATCCCCGCCTCACCGCGATCGCGAATGATCATCCCGCGTGCAATCGCATGGTCAACGAACAGACACAGGTTAGCTTGCTGCTTGCCGGCCCCGGCGTGCTCGCAACGTTGACATTCGCCCCCATGGTCATGTGGCTGTTCTACTCCCCCGAGTTCTTTGCCGCCGCGGATCTGCTCCGCTGGATTTGCCTTGGAATGCTGCTTCGGATCATCGCCTGGCCGATGGGCTACATCGTGCTGGCGAAGGGCGAGCAGGCTATCTTCTTCTGGACCGACGTTGCCGCGACGCTGGTACATATCGGGCTTGCCTGGCTCCTGGTCAAACAGTTCGGACTGGTCGGTGCTGCAGCTGCGTTTTTCGGGCTTTACGTCTGGCACGGTATTCTCATCTACGTGATTTCCCGCCGGCTCACCGGGTTTCGCTGGTCCGCCGCCAACCTTCGGATCGGCTCGATTTTCCTGGCCTTGTCCGCGCTGATATTCGGGGCGACGTTCGTCCTGCCGTTCTGGCAGGCAACAGCATTGGGATCCGTCGCCGTCATTGTGAGCGGGGTTTGTTCACTGAAGATGCTGATCGAACTTCTACCACCGGAAACCCTCCCGCGGCCGATCAGAAAATGGGTCATGAAATCTCAAGCCAAATGAAAGAGCCGCGATGTGGGGAAAACACATCGCGGCCAAACATGCTTCGGTTCAGACGATCGGAAATCAGGCTGTCGCGGCGCGGCGGTCGCTGCACATGTCGCGCAGCACCTCTGCAACAAACAGCACTTCATCGTCAGTCATCTGCGAGAACAGCGGCAGGATGATCGCTCCCTCCTGCGCTGTGACACTGTGGGTCAGCTTTCCCGAAATCCGGTGTGACGCCGGGTCGGCATAGGCTGCTTCGCGATGGGTGTTCATGATGCCGCGCCGGGTCGATATTCCCTTGTCGAGCAGCACCTGCATCGTGTCGCGTTGCGCGAGCCACGGAGGCAGCTTGACGCAATAGCTCTGCCAGTTGGACCTCGCCCATGCCGGTTCGGCCGGGGTCTCCAGCCAGGGAATATCGCCGAGGCTTTCAGTATAGAGAGCGGCGAGAGAGCGGCGGCGGGCAACGAGGGCGGGGAGCCGTGTTAGCTGCACCCGGCCGACCGCCGCCTGCATATCGGTCATGCGGTAGTTGTAGCCAAGCTCGGGGTAGCTTTCATAGATGACCTGTCGTGAGCCGTGGCGGACAGCGTCGGTCACATCCATGCTGTGCTGCCGCCACAGCCGGAATTTGCGGTCATACTCGGCATTGGTCGTCGTCAGCATTCCACCATCGCCGGTGGTTATCACCTTGCGCGGGTGGAAGGAGAAGCAGGCGATATCGCCATGCGGCCGGCCGATCTTCTGCCACTCGCCTTCCCATAGAATTTCACTGCCGGATGCACAGGCGGCATCTTCGATAACCGGGATGGACAGCCGCCGGCCGATTTCGATGATACGGCTGAGGTCGCACGGCATGCCGAGTTGATGCACGCACAAAATAGCCTTCGTGCGCGGTGTCACCGCCGCCTCGATCAGGTCCGGATCGATGTTGAAACCGTTGATGCCGATATCGACAAAAACCGGCACACCGCCACCATAGCGGATGGCATTGGCCGTCGCGATGAAGGAATGGCTGACGGTAATGACCTCGTCGCCAGCACCGATACCGATTGCCCTCAAGGCAAGGTGGAGCGCCGTCGTGCAGTTGGAGACGGCACACGCATACGGGCTGCCGGCGAATTCAGCGAATTCACGCTCGAAGGCTGCGACTTCAGGCCCCTGGGTAACCCATCCGGACAGGATAACCCGCCGTGTGGCATCCGCCTCCTCCTCGTCGAGGAAGGGCTTGGCGACCGGGATTTGTGGAAGGATGTGGCTCATGCTGCCTGTCCTCCCAGAAGGCGTTCCTGCCGCCACCAGGCAACGAGGTCACGCAATCCATCCTCCAGCGATATCTCCGTCCTGAAGCCCAGAAGCCGCTCGGCCTTGCCGGTATCGGCCAGCCGGCGTGTGACGTTGTTGACTTTCCGCGCCTGCTGGTGCTCGGGCTCCATCGAATAGCCCATGATCTTCGTCAGCATCGTGGCCAGTTCGTTGAGACTTGTCTCCTCGCCGCTCGCGACGTTGAACACCTCGTCGGTGACATCGGATTTAGCGGCGAGCAGGTTGGCGCGGGCGATATCGCGGATGTGAACGAAGTCCATCGTCTGCGTACCATCACCATGGATAACCGGCGCCAATCCGGCGGCAAGCCGCTCCATCCAGCGAATGAGAACCTCGGTATAGACGCCGTAGACATCCATGCGCGGACCGTAAACATTGAAATAACGCAACGCCACATACTGCAGGCCGTACATGTCGGCATAGCTGCGCAACAGGCCTTCGTTGAAGGTTTTCGCCGCCCCGTAGATCGTGCGATTGTTATAGGGATGATGATCTTCGGTCGTCGGAAAGCTTTCGGCAAGCCCGAGAACCGATGCCGAGGACGCTGCGATCACCTTCGAAACGCCGGCCTTGACCGCCGCGTCGAGTACATTGAGCGTACCCCTGGCGAGAACATCGAAAGCGAGCAGCGGCTCTTCCGCGCATTGCGTGATCCGGATCGCCGCCTGATGAAAGACGATATCGACGCCTTCGAACGTTTTCACCAGCAGGGCGTGATCCCTGATGTCACCCTCAATGATGGTGACGGGCGCAGCACCAACAGCCTGGACCAGGTTTTCGCGGCGGCCGCGGACGAAATTGTCCAGCACCAGAATTTCACGTGGCTGCTCCTGCGCGACCAGATCCGCAATATGAGAGCCGACGAGGCCGGCGCCGCCGGTGATCAGTATCCGCTTGTTCTTCATGGTTTCCGCTCCAACTGAATGTATCATTTGCCGAAGGCCGGCGACTCTTGGGAAACGTGGGGTCTGTTTGGATTTGCACCCACGAAAGCGGTCTTCCTCCGGGGTGTGCTCGCAACCGAGCCCTGTCGTAGCGCCCGTTCGAGCATCTCAACCACATATTCCTGCGCCTCCGCAGTGATGTACGGGCAAAGCGGCAACGACAGGATTTCCCCCGCCGCCTGTTCGGCAACCGGGCAGGCTCCCCCAAGCTTGGCCAGGGATGCGAAAGCGGGCGTGCGGTGGATTGGCGTGGGGTAGTGAATACCGGCCCCTATGCCCGCCTCGTGCAGGGCGGCAAGCATCCTGTCACGATCGCGGACACGAATGACATAGAGGTGCCAGACATCCTCATTGCCATCCGCGGAGCGCGGCAGAACCACATCCGGAGAGGAAGACAGCAGTTCATCGTAATATGTCGCAGCGTCCCGTCTGCACGCATTCCAATAGGCAAGCCGCTTGAGCTTCGCACTCAAGACGACGGCCTGCAGCGCATCGAGCCTGGAATTGAAGCCGAGCACTTCGTGGACATATTTCGTCCTGCTGCCATGTGCGGCTATCATGCGGATGCGCTCGGCCAAATCCGGATCGCCGGTCGTGATTGCGCCGGCATCGCCAAAGGCGCCAAGGTTCTTGCCGGGGTAGAAGCTTGTTCCCGCAACCTTGCCCAGGCTTCCCGCCGGCCTCCCGAACCGCTTGGCGCCTTGCGATTGCGCCGCGTCCTCGATGATCGGCACACCACAGGCCTCTGCGATCGGCAGCAACCGTTCGACGGGCGCCACCTGACCGAACAGGTGCACGGGCACGATTGCTTTCGTCCGCGCACTGATCGCTTCGGCGACACGATCGGGATCGATCAGCAGGTGCACCGGATCGACATCGACGACGACCGGGACCGCCCCGATGCGCGCAATGGCCTCCGCCGTCGCAACGAACGAATTAGCCGGGACGATGACTTCGTCTCCAATCGTAATGCCCAACGCCCGCAGCGACAGCTCGATCGCATCGGTGCCGTTGGCCAGCCCCACGCAGTCCGACACGCCGCTCGCCTGGGCGTACGCATTTTCGAATTCGGAAACCGCCGGCCCACCGATGAAAGCGCTCGTGGCAATGATTTTTTCCCAGCCTGCTTTGACGTCTTCGCTGACCTCCTGCTGCTGGGAGGCAAGGTCGATAAGAGGTACGTTCATGAAGACTGCCTCACTCTTTCATAGGGAAATTGCGCCACAAGTGGAGTGGCATGATCGCCCACCGTGTGCTCGGGCGCCTGCTCATCCGCAGCAACGATACCGCGCCGCGTTTCGCCGATCAGCATCGCGAGATCCCCGACATTGATACCCAGGGACATGCGCGTTGACGTAATCGCAGCCGCAGCGGCGCAAGGCCCAGCGCCGGACAGCCGGATTTCCTGGACGCGCAGAACGCCATCGCCGGTCAAAATCTCCACATTGCCCGTCCTGCAATCCACATCAACCACGCGCCCGGGAATACGCCCCACGTAGTCCCGCTGATCAGGCGCCGGTTCTGCGCGCAGGATTTCGATTTTCCGCGTATCCAGATAGGAAAATGCGGACGGAAACTCTCCTCCGAGCGAGCGGATCAGCCTGTCGATCATCACGGTCGAACCCGACCAGTCGATCATGCCATCCGACGGCACCCGGCCGCAGCAATAGCTGGCCTTCGACTCGTCCTGACGGTCGCCAGTCTCGCCGGCCAACCGCCGCTCGACGGCCTCGGCAAGCAGTTCGCGCTGCAGCGCATTCAACCGCTGATAAAGGTCGGTGACAGTGTCCCGGGGCCGGATCGGCACGAAACGCTGCATGAGGATGCCGCCGGCATCGAGCTTTTCGGTCAGGCAGTGAATGCTGATCGCCGCTTCCGTTTCTCCGTTGAGGATCGCCCAATTGACGGTCGCGCGGCCGCGGTAGCGAGGCAGGGGCGCATAATGAACGTTGACGAAGGGCCGCGCCTGAAGAAGGTGGGCGGGCAGGACCCTGTTGTAGGAAGAGACCACGACGGCATCCGGTTGCAGGTCTTCAATTACCGAAGAGAGCATTGCAAGAGACGGGTCCGATACGACCCTCACACCCGCGGTTAGGGCCATTTGCACGACATCGTCGTCGCCGGGACGGATAAGTGCCAAAACGGTAAACCGCTCCTCAAGCGCACGGAATGCGGATGCAGCCGTTGATCCCAGCCCGACGAGCAGGACTGTCCGCTTAGAGCGCATCGACATACTCCATATCGGCGGCCGTCCTTAGCTCAACGGGCTTCAGCAAAACCTGCGCCACCTTCAGACCACCGACTTGCAGTCGAATGATTGCCTCTGGCCCGATCGCCGAGGGCAGAACAGCCATGTGGCCGGGCGACGGCGCAATCTGCGGCCAGTACCGGAGACCGAGCGTGTCGAGCATCGGGCGGTCGAGATCGCCCCAGAACTGGGCAATCAACGTGTCGGGCGCGTTGCGCGCCAACCAGAGGGCATCTTCCGAGGTGAGAACAGGTTTCCAGCATGGGCGCTGCGAGACGAGAAGCACGTCGGGCCGTGGTCCCCGGCTCAGAGTTTCGAAATCCGCCGCCAGCGAAACGATCGCGCCCACGCCTTCCAGCCCACGCCGCAGATATTCGGCGAACGGATTGTCGCAAAGGACCGCGATCCTTGCTCTGTAAGGGGCAACGCCTGCCTCCAGCAGCGACTTGACGGCCATCAGGCCGAGATAAGAAAAGACATCCACGTTAGGATGGCGCTCATTGGTGCCGGCTGTGGCGATCCCCCGCGCCTGCAACGCGGCAAGATCGACATCGAAGCGGCCCGCTTGAATTTCCCAGGATTCAAACATCAGCGGCACGACCGCGGTCGGTTTCAGACATCCGATGGCTTCGGCATCCAGGGGCCGGACATGGCCAGAATTGGTGACGATATCGGCGCTGGCGAGCGCCTCCCTGTCCTTTGTCTCGACGACGGAAATGATGCCCGGCTCAATCCCGGCCATTGCAGCCAGCATCAGGGTGTTGCTTTCGATGTCGGCGGCATGGCCGTACCGGGTGGTGCGCGTAACGGCAATCACCCTCTTCGCGCCGGCCAGCGCTGCGGCCACCGGCGTCACCGCATAGGCGCCGGATGCTGCCTCGGTCATGACGGTGTAGCCGGAGAGATCCAGTTCACAGGCCGCAACCGTTTCGCGGACCAGCCGGAGCAGGCGCTGCGGTTCGAAACCGGGCAACAGGTCCACATCCGTTGCCGCCGTCTGCTTCGGCATGGGGACGGTCATGCGATCAGCCTAGCCTGTTCGAGTTCGATGACACGGCCGCGCTGGGCGAGTGACTGGGTGGCGGCTTCCAGGATGCGCACAACCCGCAGCCCGGCATTGCCGTCGGCAATCGGCTGTTCGTTTTTCTCGACGCAATCAATGAATTGCTGCAATTCGCGGCCCAGCGCCTCGGTCATGTCGAGCTGCGGCGCATACATATCGCCGGTGCGGTAGCCGACCAGCATCTGATAGACTTTCTCGCCGTTGCGCTGCGGATTGCCGTTGAGCGTAATGCCCTTGTCGTAAATCTTGATTTTTTCGCTCGGTTCCAGATCGTCATAGACGATCATCTTGTTGCTGCCGCCGACCAGCGTGCGGCGAACCTTGACGGGTGCCAGCCAGTTGACATGAATATGGGCGATCAGCTTGCTGTCGAAGAAGAGGTTGAGATAGGCGATGTTTTCCGGCTCGCCGGCGACATGGCTCATGCCGGTTGCAGAGACAGCCACCGGCTTTTCCTGAAGCACATAATCCATGATCGAGAGGTCGTGGACGGCGAGGTCCCAGATAACGCTGACATCGTGCTGGAACAGACCCAGATTGACCCGCACGGAATCGTAATAATACATGTCGCCAAGGCCGTTTTCGACGACTTCGCGCATCTTGCGCACCGCGCCTGTGTGTACGAACGTGTGATCGACGGCCAGGACCAGGCGCCGGCGGGCGGCTTCATCCACCATGCGGCGGGCTTCATCCACCGTCGATGCCATCGGCTTTTCAACGAAGACGTGTTTGCCGGCCATCATGGCCTTCATCGCCAGTTTGAAGTGGGTTGAGACGGGCGTCGCGATAGCGACGGCGTGAACACGGGGATCGCGCAGGATTTCCTCGAAATCGCTGGTGATTTCCACAGCCGGATACCGCGCCTTGACCATCGACAACCGTTCCGGCTTGAGATCACAGACATAGAGGAGCTGAGCCGCAGGGGCTTCGGCAATATTTCGAACAAGGTTCGGGCCCCAATAGCCGTAACCGACCACAGCAATACCGATCATCATACTCTCCTGGATGAAATGATGCTGGCCGGGGCATCCTGCACGCGGCCGATAATTCTGGCGGGAACGCCGGCAACAATTGCGTAGTCGGGAACATCCTTCGTCACGACCGCTCCGGCGCCGATCTGCGCGCCTTCGCCAATCGTCAGGCCCGCAAGGATCGTGGCGTTGCTGCCGATGGCCGCGCGGCGCTTGACCAGGGTCGGAACGACGTCCCATTGCCCGTCGGATAGAAGCTCGCCGCCGGAATTGACGGCCCGCGGGTAGATGTCGTTGGTAAACATGACGCCGTGGCCGACAAAAACGCCGTCCTCTATCGTCACGCCCTCGCAAATAAAGGAATGGCTGGAAATCTTGCAGTTTTGACCGATGACCGCGTTTTTCTGAACCTCGACGAAAGTGCCGATCCGGGAACCGGCGCCGACGCTGCATCCGTAGAGATTGACGAGGTCGGGATGATGGATGACCACCCCTTCATCCAAGATGACACTTGCTGCGATCATGCCGCTCACATCTCCGATTGACATCGAATTCAAATCGGTTTGCTGCGGCACGTTCCGGTGCTGCGACTGCCCCGCCAAAATGAATTCCTGTGCCTTCAGAATGAGTTGGTTTCGGCAAACGAGTAAAGGAAACAAAATGCGGTAATTCGCCTATCGAAAGGCGTAGCTTTACAGTGGGTATCGATGCGCCCTACGGCGGATGCTCGCTTCTTCCGGCACTCGTGACTGCGCTCTTCCATCAAAGGGGGAGCTTGATAGCGCTGACCAATCACGCAACTCTGACGGTAGACCTTGCGCGCTTGCCCAAAAGAACTCCCGATATGTCTGGGAGCAGCCAAACCCAGAGGAACGCAATGCGACTTCTCGTCTATCCGCATGACCTTTCGATCGGCGGCAGCCAGATCAACGCCATCGATCTTGCCGCAGGGGCCGCCGCCGCCGGCCATGACGTCATCGTCTATGGCATCCCCGGGCCGCTTGTTGCGTATATAGCGGAACGCAAGTTGCGCTATATACCGGCCAGCCTCCTCCACTGCCGTCCCGCTCCGACCCGGATCGCACAAATTGCCAAAATCGCCTTCCAAAACCGGATCGACCTAATCCACGCCTACGAGTGGCCGACATGTCTTGATGCCTATTACGGCGCCTCGCTGTTTCTCAATGTCCCCGTACTTTGCACAGTCCTAAGCATGGAGGTGAAGCCCTTTGTGCCGCCATCCGTACCGCTGATCATGGGAACGGCGGATCTGGGCGAGGAGGCGTTGAAAATCCAGCGCAACAGCGTCTGGGTTCTGGAACCGCCCATCGATGTCGAGCGGGACAATCCCGGCATCGACGGAAGCTATTTTCGCCGCAGGCATACCTCTTCGACGGAAAATTTTCTCATTGTCAGCGTCTCGCGTCTCGCGCTCGATCTCAAACTTGACGCGCTGGTTCGCGCCATTGACGCCGTTGATCTGCTTGCCGCGTCGTATCCATTGAAACTGATCCTGGTCGGGGACGGCCCCGCCCGCGAAGCGTTGGAAGCACGGGCAAGAGCCGTAAATCTGCGGCACGGGAGAGCTGTTGTCGTCCTTCCGGGTGCGGAAATGGACCCGAGGGCCGCCTATGCCGGCGCGGATCTGGTCGTTGGAATGGGCAGTTCGGCTTTGCGCGCGCTATCGATCGGCCGGCCGGTAATCGTTCAGGGCGAAGAAGCGTTTTCAGAGATATTCGAACCGAAGACCTATGATCTTTTTCTCAAGCAAGGGTTTTATGGGTTGGGCGATGCAAGGCCGGGCGCGCATCAGCTTGCGCAGCAGATCGAGGCATTGGTCGTCGATCCACGCCGCCGCGCGGAACTCGGTATCTTCGGCCGGCGGATGGTCACGGAACGCTTCAGCCTGCGGCGCGCGATCGATTTGCAACTGGCTATCTACCAGGAAGTTTTAGCCAACCCGCCACGCCGAAATCTGACCGATGCCGTTCGCTCGGCCCGTCTGGCCTTGGAGCTGGAATTTGCAAATCACGTGCCGTCGCGAAAACGCAACCGGAAAACCCGCGAAACAGCAGTTCTGGATGCGGCACGATCCGGACGCTGGCCGCCACAGGCTGTCGAGAACGGCCGTTAGAAACCTATGACGTGACAGGGCCTGTGCGTATCACAAGCACCAAAATGCCGTGCACGGCCTGGTCGAGGCCCCTGCAGTTGACCGGTTCTGAAATCCGATCCGATCGCCCAGCCGCGATCATCGACCACTTGTCCGGAGTAATCGCCGTTTACGGATTGAGACCGTAGCCGCTGTGTGCCTCGGCAGCCAGACGGTCTGAATAGCGCCTCATCATTTCAACCTGGACTTCGGTCTGGAAGGCCATCACCTGCATGCGAATAGCGTCTTCCGAGCATCCTAGCTTTTTCAAGCCTTCTGCCAAGATGCGGCACTCGGTTTTCCAGTATTGCAGAGCCTCGTCGCCATGGACATTTTCCAGCTCGCGCGCGCAACGTCGGATGGTGCTTGCCTGTCCCGATAGAGGAAACGGCACGACCCGGTCTTCCATTTCCGAAAAACGCACATCCATCAACGCAGCACTCATCAGGCGGTTCTCCATGTTGGTGATTCTGATTTACAAAGCATATAGTTAACGCTTCGTATCCAGCGCTGGGCTTTGCCAATTTTAACAGCCGAAAGACCCCTTTCAGGTGGGATAACGGACGGCTATGGCTACGCAGCCGGTAAATCCGGGCCATGGCATGAAAGCCGTCTACCATCGCGCGCACCGCTGCGCCGAGACCTCCACAGTCATTCCCCTGCGTACCGTGATGCGTCCTTTTGATCGGGGTCCCATCACGGTCGCCGGGCAAAGGCGGCCGCATAGAGCAAGGTTGCCGCTTGCAAAAATCATCCATATGTGAAAATCTTCTTTACATAAGAAAAATGGAGGACGCACATGGATATCATCCGCCTGGCAGCAATTTGCGCAGAGTCCACACTATGAGCACTGCCGCGCCAACCGTGGGCGTGTCCTCGACCCACCCTTCGGACATGCCGGCGGACCACGCTGCGCTTCCGGTCTGGAATGCGGAAAACTGGTTCTATGAGGATTGGCCGGTCGGCCAGCGCATCCGCTCGCTGCGGCGTACGATGGCCGAAGGCGACAGCCATATGTTCAACATGCTGGTCACCGATATTCATCCTTATGTGCAGGACCAGATGTTTGCCGAGCGCGAAGGTATTTTCGGCAAGCGGCTGATTGCCGGCGCCTTCGTGTTTTCAGCCGGCCTCGGGCTTGTCGCCACCAACTGCGTCAACGCCTTTTCCTATGGCTACGACAAGCTGCGCTTCATCAAGCCGGTGTTCATCGGCGACACCCTCTACACGATCCGCACCAATCTCGATAAGCGGCCGCGCTACAAGGACATGGGCCTGATCCGCGCCCGCTATGAGGTGTTCAAGGGCGAAGGCGAGCTGGTCCTCTACTGCGAGCATCTGCAGACAGTGAAATACAAGCGCCCGGCCGACTTTGCCGGCAAGACGGAAAAACAATAATGTCAGCCGATACCGACCTTCCCCTCGCCGGCCTGATCGTCGTCGATCTCAGCCAGTTCCTGTCCGGCCCCTATTGTTCCCTGCGCTTGATGGATCTCGGCGCCCGCGTCATCAAGATCGAACGGCCCGATGGCGGCGACCTGTCACGGCGTCTCTATCTCAGCGACACCGAGATCGGCGGCGATTCCACCATCTTTCACGCGATCAACCGGGCCAAGGAAAGCCTATCGATCGACCTGAAGGACGAGAAGGATCTGACATCGCTGCGGACATTGCTCGGCAAGGCCGACGTCCTGATCCAGAACTTCCGGCCCGGCGTCATCGAACGGCTTGGGCTCGATTATGAATCCGTCAAGGCGATCAATCCGCGCCTCGTCTACGCCTCGATTAGCGGTTACGGCGAGGAAGGCCCGTGGGTCAAGCGGCCGGGACAGGACCTTTTGGCACAGTCCCGTTCGGGCGTTATGTGGTTGAACGGCGACGAGGATCAAGGGCCGGTTCCGTTCGGCCTGGCGATCGGCGACATGCTGGCCGGTGCGGCCCTTGCCCAGGGCATTCTCGCAGCGCTTGTCCGCCGTAGCGTCAAAGGTACCGGTAGCCATGTCGAGACCAGCCTGCTCGAAGCGCTGGTCGATTTCCAGTTCGAGGTACTGACGACCCATCTCAACGACGGCAGGCGGTTGCCGAAGCGGGCGAATTTCCGCAGCGCCCACGCCTATCTCTCCGCGCCCTATGGGGTGTACGCGGCGGCCGACGGCTATCTCGCCATCGCCATGACGCCGATCCCGAAGCTCGCCGACCTGCTCGGCATGGATGAGCTTGCCCCTTACCGCGACAACTCATCCACCTGGTTTACCGCCCGCGACGAGATCAAGGCGTTGATCGCCAAGCGTATCGCTACCAAGACGACCGACGAATGGCTGGCGATCCTCGAACCGGCAGATATCTGGTGCGCCCGCGTGCTGAACTGGACCGAGCTTCTGGAAAGCGAGGGCTTTCAGGTTCTGGACATGTTGCAGACCGTCACCCGCGAAGACAATATTTCGATCACCACGACCCGCTCGCCGCTCCGCGTCAACGGTGTGCGCGCCAAGGTCGATCGCGCCGCACCGCGCATCGGCGAACACAGTCAGGCCATCCGCGAAGAGTTCGGCCTATGACCATCACACTCAAGGGCATGACCTGGAACCATCCGCGCGGCTACGACTCGATGGTCGCGTGCTCTCGCCGCTGGTTCAACGAAACCGGCGTCACCGTCAAATGGGAAAAGCGCTCGCTGCAGGATTTCGAGACATTCCCGGTAGAGGAACTGGCAAAACAGTTCGACCTGATCGTCATCGATCACCCGCATGTCGGGCAGATCACCCATGAGAAATGCCTGCTGCCGCTGGATATCGCCGGACGCGAAAGCGAGCAAAATGCGCTGGCGGCAGCCAGTGCCGGACAATCCTATCCGAGTTATGCCTGGCAAGGCCGCCAATGGGCCTTCCCGATCGATGCGGCAACGCAGGTGCAGGCCTGGCGGCCCGACCTGCTGGCCACACCACCCGTCGACTGGGCGGAAATGCTTGAGCTGGCGCGGGCTGGTAGAGTCCTCATACCGCTCCGTCCGCCCCATTCGCTGATGAGTTTTTATACGCTCTGCGGCAATCTCGGGCAGCCCTGCTCCGTCGAAGGTCCGGGTGACTTGGTCGATCTCGAAACGGGGGCGCAGGTTTTCGAGATGCTGCGTGAAATCGCCGATCTGGTCGATCCGGCCTGTTTTAAGATGGACCCGATTGCGGTACTCGAACGAATGGCAGCGCCGGGGACAAACGCCGTCGTGGCGCCGCTCATCTACGGTTATGTCAGCTATTCCGTGACCGGTTTCCGGCCATGCCCCATCCGCTTCGGAGATATTCCGCCGGTGGGCAAACGAGGGCCGGTCGGTTCAGCACTGGGCGGAACCGGTATTGCCGTCTCTGCCTTCTCCAAAAACCCTGACGCCGCGATCGACTTTGCCTACTGGATCGCCAGCGGCGATGTCCAGAAAGCCGACTATGTCACAGCGGGCGGACAGCCCGGCCATGCGCAGGCGTGGGAAGATGCGGCCATCAATCTTGCCACCACAGACTTCTATCGCGCCACCCGCGCGACGCTCGATACGGCCTGGGTCCGGCCGCGTCACGACGGCTACATGGGCTTCCAGCAAGCGGCATCGGACTGCTTGAACGAAGGTCTTTTGCAGCGTCAATCGGCCAAATTGGTTGTGGCCGATATCAATCGACTGTTCGTAGAGAGCTTTCGATAGACGGACAGGCCGACGGATAACGCCGGCCGCCTGTTTAGAGGCGCCAAAGCCGTTTCGCATTGCCCGACAGCAGCTTGTCGCGCTCATCTTGCGAACAAGCGGCCAGCAGCGCATGGGTCGCCGCCATCCAGGTCGACAGGCCGCCGCCCAGCGTGCAGACCGGCCAGTCGCTGCCCCAGACGATGCGGTCCCAGCCGAATTGCGCAATCGTGTGCTCCACATAGGGGCGCAGTGTCTCGACAGACCAGCTTTCCGCTTCGGCATAGGCAACGACCCCGGAAATCTTGGCGGTGACGTTCTGGCGTTTAGCGATCTCTACCATATTGTCCCGCCACGGCTGGACTGCGCCAGACGCGATGGCCGGGACGCCGCAATGATCGAGGATGAACTGAACGTCCGGCGCCAGATCGGCGAGCGCAATCGCCTTCGGAATCTGATGTGGCAGGACGCAGAGATCGAAGGACAGCCCGGTCCCACCAAGCCGCTTGATATTCTCGCGAAACAACGCGCCTTCCGAGACATCGTCGGGCACGACATGCAGCACGCGGCGGAAACCTTTGACGAAAGGGTTTGCCTGCTGCCGCTCAAGATAGGCGGCAAAACCGGGCGCTTCCGGGCGGCAGGCGGCAATAGCACCGGCAATCAGGTTTTCGGGACGTTTTGAGAGCGTCTGAACATAGCCGATCTCGGCTTCGATCTCGGCAGGATCGACATCGACCTCCATATGCAGGGCCGCCCCGATACCACAGCGTTTGGCTTCAGTCGCGTAGGTTTCATAGAGAAAATCGCGATTGAGCGCCGGAACGCCCGACAGCCATGGATAGGCAAGCGCTGCTCTGTCGATCAGATGCAGATGGGTGTCGATGATCATCGGTCCGTGTCCTCCCCGGCGTTGCAAGCGAACTATTCCACATAGGAAGATATCATTCAAATAAGAATTTGATCCTCCCGATTCCCGGATTCAATGCTCATTCCGTGTGGCTGACGTCCGATCCGGCAAGCAGCGAAAGCTGGGCAGCGGTCTTTTGCAGAAGCGCGATGCTCTCGGTGATATCCGGCGCTGACGGGGCGTTGACCAGCGCGATATAGGGGCAGGTCAATGCGGCGATGCCGCGCCCGTCCGGCCCAAGAATCGGCGCAGACAGGTTATAGACGCCGGCAGTCTGGGCGCTGGCCATCATCTCGTAGCCGCGCTCACGGATGCGGTCGAGCCGTTCGAAGAAATCGTCCGACAACGGCGGTTCCGACTGGCTTTTGACATGCTCGGAAATCATCATCTGCCGCTCTTCTTCGCTGCGGAAGGCAAGCAGGACATGGCCCGAACCGGTGTCGAACAGGCTGATATGCGAGCCGACACGGATCGAGATACCCCAGTAATCCGGGGCTTCCTGCTGGGCGATGACCACGGCAAAGCCACGGTCGAACACCGCCAGATGATTGGCCTGGCGGCTGCGCTGGGCAAGGTCGCGCATCAGTGGCGTCGCGTAGGATGCCAGCCGCCGGACCGGTGCATGCAGCTGCGCCAGGCCGAACAGCTTGAGCGTCAGCGAGTAGCGATCGCCATCGATCCGCGTGACGTAACCGCGCCGCACCAGCCGGTCGAGCATGCGGTAGAACTCGTTCGGGCTCCGCTCGAGCTTCTTGGAAATCTCGGCCTGCGTCAGGCCGCCATCAACGCCGGCCAATAGTTCGAGAATATCGAGCCCCTTGTCCAGCGCCGGTGCGCGGTAACGGTCGGAATCGTCAGCGTCCATCAACACATCCCCTGTGAATGAATTACTTCATATACGCATACGGGCCACGCGACAAAGCAAAGTTGCGGCTTGACGCAAGGATGCATTTGTTGTTTGTATATAAATCAATTCCTCACAAATGAGGAATTCCTGCCATTGGGATGGTGGGACGTGAGGAGGATAAATCATGAACAAGCTGCTTTCCGGCGTTTCTGCCGGGGTAATGTTGTTTGCCTGCTCGGTCGCGGCACAAGCCGCAGACCTGCCCGGCAAATTCGACGGCGTGACCATCGATGCGAAGCTCATCGGCGGCCAGCAATATGAAAAGCTCTATGAGCGCATCGGCGCGTGGGAAAAGGCGACGGGCGCCAAGGTCAACATCCTGTCGAAGAAGAACCATTTCGAGCTCGACAAGGAAATCAAGTCGGATATCGCCACCGGTGGCCTCAGCTGGTGCGTCGGCTCGAACCATTCATCGTTCGCGCCGCAGTATCCGGATATCTACACCGACCTGACACTGCTGATCCCGGCCGAGGAAATTGCCCAATTCGTGCCGGCATTGATTGCCGCCTCGACCCTCGACGGCAAGCTCGTCATGCTGCCGCGCGCCCAGTTCGACGTTTCGGCGCTCTATTACCAGAAGAGCCTCTATCAGGACGAAGCCAAGAAGACGGCGTTCAAGGCCAAGTACGGCTACGACCTGACGCCACCAGATACCTGGGTGCAGGTTTCCGACCAGGCCGAGTTCTTCTCCTCGCCGCCGACATTTTACGGCACGCAGTTTGCCGGCAAGGAAGAGGCAATCAACGGCCGGTTCTATGAAATGCTGGTCGCCGAAGGCGGAGAATATCTCGACAAGGATGGCCGCCCGGCCTTCAATTCGGACGCCGGCGTGCGCGCGCTCGAGTGGTTCGTCAAGCTTTACAAAGACAAGGCCGTTCCGGCCGGCACCACCAACTATCTCTGGGACGATCTCGGCCAGGGCTTTGCCTCCGGCTCGATCGCCGTCAATCTCGACTGGCCTGGCTGGGCGAGTTTCTTCAACGACCCGAAATCCTCCAAGGTTGCCGGCAATGTCGGCGTAAAGGTTCAGCCGGCCGGTTCGTCCGGCAAGCGCACCGGCTGGTCCGGTCATCACGGTTTCTCGGTCACGGAATCCTGCGCCAACAAGGAAGCGGCCGCTTCGCTCGTCTGGTGGCTGTCCAACGAAGACAGCCAGAAGCTTGAATCTGCGACCGGGCCACTACCGACACGCAGCGCCGTCTGGGATTTCAACATCAAGGCCGCCGAAGGCGACGCCTACAAGACCGAAGTGCTGCAGGCCTTCCAGGAAGCGGCAAAGCACGCCTTCCCGGTTCCGCAGACCGCCGAATGGATCGAAATCTCCAACTCGGTCTATCCTGAGCTGCAGGCCGCGATCCTGGGCGACAAGACATCGAAGCAGGCGCTCGACAGCGCTGCCGAGAAAGCCACGACCATCCTGCAGGATGCCGGCAAGCTTTGATTGAACTGACGCGGCGCCGCGGCTTTTGCCGTGGCGCCGCTTTCAATTTGCAGCGCAAATCAAAGGGCGCGACATGAAACTATCCAGATTATCGGCACCGGTGCTCTTGCTGTTTCCGGCGTTCCTGGTTCTGGCGGCGGTCGTCGTCGTGCCGCTGGCGCTTTCTTTCTATTCAAGCTTCACGCCGTTCCGCCTGACCAAGCCGGAATCGCTTTATGTGTTCATCGGCCTGCGCAACTATATCACCGTCATTTCGAGCTGGGATTTCTGGGTCGCGTTCGGCCGCACGGTGCTGTTCCTGACGATTGCACTCAATGCGGAAATGCTGCTCGGTCTCGGTCTTGCGCTGCTGGTCTCCAAGGCCGTGCGCGGTCAACGGTTGCTGCGCACTCTGATGATGTTTCCGATGATGTTTTCGCCGGTTCTCGTCGGCTTCCAGTTCAAATTCCTGTTCAATGACAATATCGGCCTGATCAACAACGGCCTGCAGTCGCTCGGCCTCACCGATCAGGCGATCCCGTGGCTGATCGACGGCAACCTGGCGCTGTTTTCCCTCACCGTCGCCGAAGTCTGGTCTTCCACCTCGGTCTTCGCGATCCTCATTCTTGCCGGGTTGCTGGCCATGCCGCGCAATCCGATCGAGGCCGCCCATGTCGATGGCTGCACGCCGCTGCAGACCTTCCGCTATGTCACCTGGCCCTATCTGATGCCGTTCGCCTTCATCGCCATGACCATCCGCTCGCTGGACGTCGCGAGAGCCTATGACATCGTCAAGATCATGACCGATGGCGGACCTGCCAAGCGTACCGAGCTTTTGTGGACGCTGGTCGGCCGCACAGCCTATGGCGATGCCCGCATGGGGCTGGCCAATGCCATGGCCTATTTCGCCATCGTGCTGTCGATCCTCTTCACCGTCTATTTCTTCCGCAAGCTCGCAGCCGCGCGCCAGCAGATCGGAGCTGAGTGGTAATGGATATCAATTCGTCCCATCGCCTGCGCAAGCGCCTCTATTCGCTCGCCCATATCATCACCCTGTTCGTGGCGATGTTGATCATCTGCCTGCCCGGCTTCTGGATCATTCTGTCGTCGTTGCGCCCGACCGTCGAAATCATGGCCAAGCCGCCGGTCTGGATCCCGCAGGACCTGTCGCTCGACGCCTACCGCTCGATGTTCTCAGGCGCCGGCCAGGGCGGCATTCCGGTCTGGTCCTATTTCCGCAACTCGCTGATCGTCTCGATCACCTCGACGTTCATTGCACTCGGGATCGGCATGGCGGGCGGCTACGCATTCGCACGCTACAAATTCAGGGGCAAGTCAGCGATCTTCCTCGGCTTCATGCTCACCCGCACCGTACCCGGCATTGCGCTGTCGCTGCCTCTGTTCATGATTTTTGCCCGCACCGGAATCATCGATACGCATTTCGCGTTGATCCTCACCTATGTCGCGCTCAACGTGCCCTTCACCATCTGGCTGATCGACGGCTTCTTCCGCCAGGTGCCGAAGGATCTGGCCGAAGCGGCCCAGATCGACGGCTGCACGCGCTGGCAAGCCTTCTGGCAGGTGGAGTTTCCGCTGGCCGGCCCCGGCATCGCATCCGCCGGCATCTTCGCCTTCCTGATCTCGTGGAACGAATATGCGCTGGCCTCGCAGATCACCCGCTCGGTGAATTCCAAGACGCTGCCGGTCGGCCTGCTCGACTATACAGCCGAGTTCACCATCGACTGGCGCGGCATGTGCGCGCTCGCCGTCGTGATGATCATCCCGGCGCTGACACTCACCTTCATCATACAAAAACACCTCGTCTCCGGCCTCACCTTCGGCGCGGTCAAAGGATAAATCATGGCTCCCGTCAGTCTCAAGAAACTGGTCAAGCGCTACGGCGCGCTCGAAGTGGTGCACGGCATCGATCTTGAAGTGAAGGACCGTGAGTTCATCGCCTTGGTCGGCCCATCCGGCTGCGGAAAATCGACGACGCTGCGGATGATCGCCGGACTGGAAGATGTCAGTGGCGGCACGATCGAGATCGGCGACAATGTCGTCAACGATCTGCCGCCGCGCGCCCGGAATATCTCGATGGTGTTCCAGTCCTATGCACTCTATCCGCATATGACGGTGGGCGAAAACATGGGCTTTTCGCTGAAGATCGCCGGGCGTCCGGTCGAGGAAATCAAGGAAAAGGTCGCGGACGCCGCCGCCATTCTCGACCTCTCGCATCTGCTCGAGCGCCGCCCCTCACAGCTTTCCGGCGGCCAGCGCCAGCGCGTGGCCATGGGCCGGGCAATCGTCCGCCGTCCGGACGTGTTCCTGTTCGACGAGCCGCTGTCCAATCTCGACGCCAAGCTGCGCACGCAAGTGCGTACCGAGATCAAGAAGCTACATGCCCGCATGCAGGCAACGATGATTTATGTCACGCACGACCAGGTCGAGGCGATGACGCTGTCCGACCGCATCGTCATCATGCGCGACGGCCATATCGAGCAGATCGGCACGCCGGAAGAGGTGTTCAACCGGCCGCTGACCAAATTCGTCGCCGGTTTCATCGGCTCGCCGCCGATGAACATGGACGATGTGACGGTCGATGATGGCAAGCTGGTCTTTGCCACCGGCGCGACGCTGCCGATCCCGCCGAAATTCCGCCCAAGTCTGACGGCCGGCCAGAAGCTGACATTCGGCCTGCGGCCCGACGATTTCTTTCCGACAGGTCATGGCCTGAATTCGGGTGATGCCGAGGCGGTCGCAGAACTGGAGCTTCCGGTCTCCATCACCGAACCGCTGGGGAACGAGACGCTGGTCTTTGTTGGCTTCAATGGCCGCGATTGGGTGTCGCGCATGCTCAATCCCCGCCCCCTGACCTCCGGCCAGAATATCAAGATGAGCTTCGACCTCTCGCAAGCGCATCTGTTCGACCTGACCACCGGCAAGAGCTTGGTCGCATAAGGAATCTGTGATGGCCCGTATCGAAAAAATTGAACTGCGCATGGTGGACCTTCAGCCGAAGGTGAAGCGCACCGACGCGATCCAGAGCTTTGTCAGCCAGGAAACTCCTTTCGTCACCATCACCGATTCTGATGGCGCGACCGGCACGGGTTACAGCTATACAATTGGTACCGGCGGCTCCTCCGTCATGCGGTTGCTGTCGGACCATCTCGTGCCGCTGTTGATCGGCACGGATGCCGACTGCATCGAGGCGATCTGGCACAAGCTGGAATTCGCCACCCACGCAACGACCATCGGCCCGATCACGGCTCTGGCGCTTGCGGCCGTCGATACGGCGCTCTGGGATCTGCGGGCAAAGAAACAGAACCTTCCCCTGTGGAAACTCGCCGGTGGCGCCCGTGACCGTTGCCCGCTCTATACGACCGAAGGCGGCTGGCTGCATATCGACAAGCAGGCGCTGGTCGATGATGCGCTGCAGGCGAAAGCCAAGGGCTTTTCCGGCTCCAAGATCAAGATCGGCCGGCCGCATGGTTCGGAAGATTACGACCGATTGTCCGCCGTGCGCGCGGCTGTCGGCCCGGCTTTCGAGATCATGACCGATTGCAACCAGGGCTTTGCCGTAGACGAGGCAATCCGGCGCGCCGGGCGCTTGCAGGAACTCGATCTCGCCTGGATCGAGGAGCCGCTTCCGGCCGACGATCTCGACGGCCATATCCGGCTTTCCCGTTCGACCACGACACCGATTGCGGTCGGTGAATCGATGTATTCAATCCGCCATTTCCGTGAATATATGCAAAAGGGCGCCTGCTCGATCGTCCAGGTCGACGTCGCCCGCATCGGCGGCATCACGCCATGGCTGAAGGTTGCCCATGCGGCTGAGGCCTTCGACATTCCCGTCTGCCCGCATTTCCTGATGGAACTGCATGTCAGCCTCGTTTGTGCCGTACAGAACGGCAAATATGTCGAGTATATTCCGCAGCTCGACGACCTGACGGACAAGCGCATGGAGATTGTCGATGGCAAGGCGCTGGCGCCATCCGAACCGGGCATCGGCATTTCCTGGGACTGGGATGCGGTCAAATCGCGCTCCGTCGAAGAATTCACCCGCGAATTCCGGGCCTGACGGGAGGCGATGATGCAGCGCATGGGCATGGTGATCGGGCTTGAGCCAACCAAGATCGCGGAATACCGGCGGCTGCATGCCGCTGTGTGGCCGGAAATCCTTTCCCTGATTTCGGACTGCAACATCACCAACTATTCAATCTTCCTGAAGGAGCCGGAAAACCTGTTGTTCGGCTATTGGGAATACGTTGGCACCGATTTTGATGCCGACATGACCAAGATGGCGGCGCATCCGAAAAACACGGAATGGTGGTCCGTGTGCATGCCTTGCCAGAAACCGCTTGCAACCCGAAAGGAAGGCGAGTGGTGGGCGATGATGGACGAGGTTTTCCATCATGATTGAGGTGCTTTTCGGTTTCGGCCAAACCCGCGCAGTAATTGCCCCTCACCCTAACCCTCTCCCCGCAAGCGGGGAGAGGGGACTTATCTCATCCGACGTCGAGACGGTGCGGGAGGGTTCGGCAGTTCCCTTCTCCCCGCATGCGGGGAGAAGGTGGCCGACAGGCCGGATGAGGGGCAGCGCAGGAGTTTCAACTCATGACCTTTGACCCGAACTCGCTTCGCCAATGGTGGCCAAAGCCCGCCGCCCCGCGTCCCATCGTTATCTTCGGCGCCGGCAGCATCGTCGGCGATGCCCATTTGCCGGCCTACAGGAAAGCCGGTTTCCCGGTCGCCGGTCTCTACGATCCGAATGCCGAAAAGGCCCGGGAACTGGCCAAAACCTGGGGCATTCGCGCCTTCATTAGCAAAGACGAGGCGCTCGCAGTCAAGGACGCCGTCTTCGATCTGGCGACGCCCCCTGCAACACATGCCGCGATCCTGTCGAAACTGCCACGCGGCGGCGCTGCACTCATTCAAAAGCCAATGGGTTCTGATCTGGCAGCAGCGACGGAGATTCTGACGATCTGCCGCGCCCGCCAGCTGAAGGCGGCGGTGAATTTCCAGCTGCGCTTCGCGCCGATGATGCTGGCCCTGAAGGACGCGGTCGAACGTGGATTTCTCGGCGAAATCGTCGATTTCGATGCCTGGCTGGCGGTCGCGACACCGTGGGGGTTGTGGCCTTTCCTCAAGGGCCTGCCCCGCATCGAGATTGCCATGCACTCGATCCACTATCTGGATTTCATCCGGGGCCTGATCGGCAATCCGCTCGGTGTTCATGCAAAGACCATGGGCCATCCGAACCATGAGGTGGCGCAGACGCGCACGGCCGCCATTCTCGACTATGGCGGCAGGCTGCGCTGCCTTCTCTCGGTCAATCACGACCATGATTTCGGCCGCAAATTCCAGGCCTGCGAGTTCCGCATTTCGGGCACGATGGGCGCCGCCTATATCAAGCTCGGCGTCAATCTCGATTATCCGCGCGGCGAACCGGACGAACTCTGGATTCGCCCGGCGGGCGGCGAGGAATGGGTCTCCGTGCCGCTGCAGGGCGCATGGTTTCCCGATGCCTTTGCCAATCGCATGGCAAACCTGCAGCGTTTTGCCACCGGCGAGGACGATATCCTGATCGGCTCTGTCGAGGATGCCTGGCAGACCATGGCGCTGGTGGAAGCCGCCTATCAATCCAGCGCGCAGCCAGCGACGCCAATTGCCCCGCTACCGGAATTTGAATCATGAGCGAACAGATTATCAATTTCGAAGACTATGAACTCGGATCAGTGCGGCTGACCACCGGGCGCACGATCACCGAAACCGATTTCGTCGTCCATGCCGGCCATACCGGCGATTTCTTTCCGCATCACATGGATGCGGAATTCGCCAAGACCTTGCCGGGCGGGCAGCGCATCGCCCATGGCACGATGATCTTTTCCATCGGCGTCGGCCTCACCGCGTCGCTGATCAATCCGGTCGCATTTTCCTACGGCTATGATCGATTACGTTTCGTCCGTCCCGTCCATATTGGTGATACGATCCGCACGCGCGTCACCATCGCGGCCAAGGACGACGACCCGAAACGGCCGGCGTGCGGCCGCGTCACCGAACGCTGCGAAGTCGTCAACCAGCGCGGAGAAGTCGTGCTCGCCGCCGATCACATTCTTATCGTCGAACGCAAGAGAATCTAAAAGAGGCCAATGACATGACCGCCAATCTGACCGGCAAGAAAGTCCTGATCACCGCTGCAGCGCAAGGCATAGGCCAGGCGTCGGCCCTCGCCTTCGCCAAGGCGGGCGCCATCGTCCACGCCACCGACATCAACGCCGAGGCGCTCGCAAACCTGGCCAAAGAGCCGGGAATTTCGACTCACATTCTTAATGTGCTGGAAACCGATGCGGTTTCGACGCTGATTGCCGGGATCGGCGACATCGATGTGCTGTTCAATTGCGCCGGCGTCGTTCACGGCGGCTCTGTTCTGGAGATGAAGGATAGCGATCTCGAATTCGCCTTCGATCTCAACGTCAAGGCGATGATCCGGACCATCCGCGCCGTGCTGCCAGGCATGCTGGCGCGCGGTGACGGTTCGATCATCAACATGTCGTCAGTCGCCTCCAGCATCAAGGGCGTGCCGAACCGCTTCGCCTATGGCGTCACCAAGGCGGCCGTGATCGGTCTGACCAAGGCCGTCGCCGCCGACTATGTCGCACGGGGCATCCGCTGCAACGCTATTTGCCCCGGTACGGTCGAAAGCCCGTCGCTGCAGGAACGCATGCGTTCGCAGGGCGATTACGATACCGCCCGCGCCGCCTTCATCGCCCGCCAGCCGATGGGCCGGCTCGGCACGCCGGAAGAGATCGCCGACCTCGCCGTCTATCTCGCCGACGCTACCTACACGACCGGCCAAGCCTATGCCATCGATGGCGGCTGGACCATCTGAAGCCTTGAAACAGGAAACACGCACATGAAACTTCTTCGCTATGGCGCACCCGGCACTGAGAAGCCAGCCATGCTCGACGCCGACGGCCAAATCCGTGATCTCTCCGGCCATGTCGCCGATATCGGCGGCAAGGATATCGATCCCGCAGCACTTGCCGCGTTGGCAAAGCTCGATCCGGCAAGCCTTCCGCTTGTCGCCGGTTCGCCACGCATTGGCCCTTGCGTCACGGGAACCGGAAAATTCATCTGCATCGGCCTCAACTATGCCGACCATGCCGCCGAATCCGGCATGGCAGTTCCGCCCGAGCCCGTCATCTTCATGAAGGCGACGTCGGCGATCGTCGGCCCCAATGACGATCTGCTGATCCCGCGCGGCTCTGAAAAGACCGACTGGGAAGTCGAACTCGGCGTGGTCATCGGCAAGACAGCCAAATATGTCTCCGAAGCGGACGCCCTCGATTATGTCGCCGGCTATTGCACCGTCCACGACGTTTCGGAACGCGCCTTCCAGATCGAACGCTCCGGCCAGTGGACCAAGGGTAAGTCCTGCGACACGTTCGGTCCGATCGGCCCCTGGCTGGTAACCAAGGACGAAGTCGCCGATCCGCAGAACCTTGGGCTCTGGCTGAAGGTCAACGGCGAAACGGTGCAGAACGGCACGACGAAGACCATGGTCTATGGCGCGGCCTTCCTCGTTTCCTATCTTAGCCAGTTCATGTCGCTGCATCCCGGCGACATCATCTCGACCGGCACGCCGCCTGGCGTCGGCATGGGCATGAAGCCGCCGCGTTACCTGAAGGCCGGCGATGTCGTTGAACTCGGCATCGAAGGTTTGGGTAGCCAGAAGCAAACCACAAGGGCTGATATCTGAGCTTTGGCCGGCGCGGGCTTTGTCTGCGCCGGCCGCGACAAAACTCGCTTTCGATGTCCGTACTGACAAAAATCCGGAGCATACATGACCCGTATTACCGACCTCCGCGTCTTCGACCTGCGCTTTCCGACCTCGCAAAGCCTTGACGGTTCGGATGCGATGAACCCTGATCCGGATTATTCCGCCGCCTATGTTATTCTCGAAACCGACACGGATGGGCTTTCAGGCCACGGCCTGACCTTCACCATCGGCCGCGGCAACGAAATCTGCTGCGCGGCGATCAATGCGATGAAGCATCTGGTTGTCGGCGCTCAGCTTGGCGACATCCTTGCCCATCCCGGCAAATTCTGGCGGCACCTGACAGGCGACAGCCAGCTGCGCTGGATCGGTCCCGACAAGGGCGCCATGCACCTTGCAACTGGTGCTGTCGTCAATGCTGTCTGGGACCTGCTCGCCAAGCAGGCGGACAAACCCGTCTGGCGGCTGGTTGCAGACATGCCGGCCGAAGAGATCGCCGATATCGTCGACTACCGGTACCTGACCGATGTCCTGACCCGCGACGAGGCCGTCGCCATTCTGAAGCGCACTGAGGCCGGCAAGGCCGAGCGCATCGCGACGCTCGAGGCCGAGGGTTACGCCTGCTACACGACATCGGCCGGCTGGCTCGGTTATGACGACGCCAAACTGCGCCGTCTCTGCCAGGAAGCGATTGATGCCGGCTTCAACCACGTCAAGATGAAGGTCGGCCGCGATCTTGAGGACGATATCCGCCGCCTGCGTATCGCCCGCGACGTCATCGGCCCGGATCGCTATCTGATGATCGATGCCAATCAGGTCTGGGAAGTCGATGAAGCCATCGAATGGGTAAACAAGCTCGCCTTTGCCAAGCCATTCTTCATCGAGGAGCCGACCAGCCCCGACGATGTTGCCGGACACCGCAAAATCCGCGCGGGGATTGGCGCCGTCAAGGTTGCGACCGGTGAGATGTGCCAGAACCGCATCATGTTCAAGCAGTTCATCGCCGAGGGCGCGATCGATATCGTCCAGATCGATTCATGCCGTATGGGTGGGTTGAACGAGGTTCTGGCGGTTCTTTTGATCGCGGCCAAATATGATCTGCCGGTCTGGCCGCATGCCGGCGGCGTCGGTCTCTGTGAATATGTCCAGCATCTGTCGATGATCGACTATGTCGCCGTGTCCGGCACCAAGGACGGCCGGGTGATCGAATATGTCGATCATCTGCACGAACATTTTCTGGAACCCTGCGTCATTCAGGGCGCTGCCTATATGCCGCCGAAGGCAGCAGGGTTCTCCATCGAGATGAAGACGGCCTCGATCCAGCAGTACCTGTTCAAGGGCTGAAGTGTGCGGGAGCGGCCAAGCCGCTCCCGGTCCATCGCTGGGTCTCAACCGCGCTTGCGGATGACGCCGTAAACGATATGGCGGTTGGCACCGAACTCGACATGCGCTTCCACCGAATTGCGTTCGACGCTGGCGTTGATGATGTTCCACATCTCCGCCTCCGAGCGGAGCAACAGCGCCCAGTTCATGAACGTTTCCATGTAGCCGTCGTCATCGACGTCGCGCGAAAAATTGGCAAAGAGAAACACGCCGTTCGGCTTCAGCATGTCCATGCAGGTCTGCGTCAGCTTGATCGCCACCTTGTCGGCGAGATAGTCGTAGAGACCCGCCGCATAGATGAAATCGAACGTGCCGAGAGCATGCGACTTGGTCAGCAGCCCGCGCACGGAGCCGTCGATTGGCTCGACGCAGGTGCCGTTGAAACCCTGCATCATCGATCCGACGCTGAGGGGATCCTGGTCGAGCGCTACCCAGCGTTTGATCCGCTTTTCGCGCAGTGCAACCGAGTTGTCGGCCTCGCGCAAATGGCCCGCAGCCACGGTCAGGATTTCAGTTCCTGGGCCTTTTTCCGTTGCGATCTCGTCGACATAACGCGTCAGCAGATCGCGCCGCTCACGCACCGCGACCGGCGACGGAGACTGGCTGGTGTAGCCGTAAAGCTCCTTACCGAGTGGAGAGGCCTGCTCGATTTCCTTTGAAATGCTCGGATGACCGTAGATGAAGTCGATCAGCTGTGCATCGCCGGAATAGCCGCGCGGCTTCATGAAGGACCAGCGCGTAAAGGGGTCTTCGTGGAAGAAATCCGCCACCGGATGGTTCTGCACGATCGGGATCAGTTCCTGCCAGACATTGTGGTGATATCGGCGGCGTGTCTCATGCAGCGTACCGATGAGACGGTGGATGATCAGGGCCGGATTTTGATCCTCCTGGATTTGTTGCTGCGCGATCTTCAGCGCAAGCGCGACTTCGACTCGGCCCGTTGCCAGTTGCTCATAATGAAGATCGGTAAGGGATGAAGACAGTTCGGTTGTTATGGCCGCGGGGGTGATCAGGCTTTCGCCGTCAAAAGCAGTTTTAGATTGGGTCACTCGAGCCTCATCCGTTAATAGATTATTAACATTATGGAGAAAAATGGGTGCAGTGCCAATCAAAATTGCACGTATCTGCATGGCATGGTTAACGCGCTCGCGTATCAGTTGGTCTATGCACGAAACCGCCTGCCCTCCGTCAAATTCAGGAAAACTTAATGTACGTCCCATATTGTGCCGAAAAGTGCTGCCTTTTCCTGGTAGGCTGTGTGTCCATCCTGCGGACACGGATGCCTCGGACAATTGCAGTCATCGGGCGGAGACTTCGAGCTCAAGAGGATGAGACGCAACGCGATGGAACGTGCATGAAGCACACGCTGGCCGACGTAGTAGAGATTGATCTCAACGCAGAACCGTCGAGGCCAGCGTCGGCGGAGCTTCGTACTCTCTATCGTGACGAGGGCCAGAGCACGCGACGGCAGGATACCCGGCAGGGAATGTGGATCGCCATCGCGGTATATCTGCTGTTTTCGATCACAGACATCCTGCTGGTTCCAGACGTCGCAGCGAATGTAATCGCTGCCCGTTTCGTTATCGGCACGATCGCTTTCATCCTGCTTGAGATGCAGTTCCGCTGGAATGCCAGCGCAGACACGATCGATACAACCTGCGCCGCAGCTTTGGTAGTCGCCTATGCAGGATGGCTCTATCCATCCCTGATGACGGCCGATACGCCGAGCATCTCCTATTACATGGTTTTCGGCGCCATCTTCATGATGAGCGTCAACCTGTTCTTCAGCTTTAAGTTCCCCCTTTCCCTCCTCGCATCCGCCGTCATTCTGCTGATTTTCCTTGGCGCGTTGCTGTCGTTCCCGCCTGTCGCCGCCTCCTACAAGCTGGCGTTCGGGACTTTCTGCGTGTCCTGCTTCGTGTTTACGTCCTATGTGAACTGGAAGCTCAACAGGGAACGTTACAAAGTGTTTCTGAACGCGCTGGAGGCACGCCTGCAGCAGAAGGAAGCCTCCGAGCGCGGCGACGCCTTGCTTCGTCTGTCCAACACCGATCCGCTGACCGGCCTTGAGAACCGGCGGGCCATCGATCAGCGATTGCGCGACTACTGGAATGCCTGGCAGACATTGGGCACCCGCTTTACGGCGATCCTCATCGATGTCGATTTCTTCAAGAAATACAATGATTGCTACGGCCATCAGGAAGGCGATCGCTGCCTCATTCAGGTGGCGGATGTGCTGACGGAATCGATCAAGCCGTATAATGGTTCGATCGGCCGTTATGGCGGTGAGGAATTCATCGTACTCGCGCGTGTTGCATCGCAAGACGAGGTCGCGGCACTGGCGGAAACCATCTGCCGGACCGTGGAAAAAATGGGCCTGGTGCATCAGCAGCGCCGTGACGGAATGTCGATCGTGACTGTCAGCGTCGGCGCCGCGTTCACCAGAAATCAGGCCGGCACGAAACTTGAAAAGATCATCCATGAGGCGGATCGCGCCCTGTATGGCGCAAAGGCAAGCGGGCGGAACTGCGTCAAGCTGTTTGACCCGAACGATCCCCATAGCAGTGACGAAAGCGAGAACGTCGCCGCGCTGCTGAAGATCGCCACGGCCCAGAACCTCGTATCGCTGGTTTATCAACCGATCCGCAATGTCTCCTCGGGCAATGTCGAGGCCGTTGAGGCTCTGATGCGCCTGACGATGATCGATGGCACGTCGGTTCCCCCCAGCCTGTTCATTCCTATCGCGGAGCGAACAGGTGCGATCCTGAACCTTGGATACTGGGCGATCCGAACGGTTTGTTCCGAACTACTGATCGACAATCACGTTCGCGTTGTCAGCGTCAATGTATCTCCCATCCAGCTCAAGACTCCCGGTTTTGCAACATCGGTTGCCGCCATTCTGGGCGAAACAGGCGTTGCCGGCGGCAGGCTCGCCTTCGAGATCACCGAAGGTCTCGAGATGGAGATGAATTCCGATATCCTGCGTTGCATCAGCGACCTGAAGACGCTGGGCATCCGGATATGGCTCGACGATTTCGGAACGGGTTTTGCAGGCCTCTCCTGGCTTCGCCTGATCGATTTCGACACGGTGAAGATCGACCGTTCATTCCTGCACGACAGCAATAGCCCGCGGGGCAAGGCCATGCTTCAGGATATCATTGGGCTCGTTCGCAACCGGGGCCATAAGATTCTGGTGGAAGGCGTCGAAACGGACGAACAACTGGCCCTGATGCGGGAATTCCGCATCGATCAGGTACAAGGTTTCCATGTCGGCCGTCCGGCACAGGCGGAAAAATTCCGGGTGACAACGCTCGTCGACGAGCACGCCTCGCTTTTACGCAGACCGGCATAGCCGGTCACTGTGCAGTTCCGTTCTCCGTCGACTGAACAAACTCTTCGTAAAGCTCAGTAAGCCGGGCTTCGATATAGGATCCGAAGTCCGGTTCAATGGTTTTATCAAAAGACAATTTCAGCACGTCATCCGTCTCGGATATCTTCACGGCCTTCTTGCCCACGCCTGTCTTCCAGACAGAGCTTCTTGCCTTGTCCCGGATTTTACGAAGCTGGTCATAGACCAGTTGAAACCGCTCGTCCGATTTCAAGCCGCTGAAACCAGGTTCGATAATGACCTTGAGGGCTTTCGTCTTCTTGCCCTCATCCTCGATCAAGTCGGCAAGCTCAGCCCAGCGTGTGCGGCCAAAATCCGGAGCCGCGCCGACCGCCTCGATCAACTCCGCCGGCAGCCGGTTGACCAATCCGATCATTCTGGAGAGAGCCGCCTTGTCGACACCGAGAGCCGACATTATGACGTCGCGGCTAAAATTTCGCTTTTCCAGCCGCGAGGCGAAAAAAGACCGTTCGATGAACGTCAGGTCGGTGCGCGCATTGTTTTCCTGCCCCTGGCTGACGACCAGTTGCTCATCGGTCAGGTCGCGGACGACCGCTTTGACCGTCCCGCCGATCTTGCGGATAGCCGCCAGACGGCGGTGTCCGTAGGCAACCTGGAAACGCCCTTCCCTTTCCGGATGGGGACGAACGAGGATAGGGACTTGCTGTCCATGATCCCGGATTTGTGCAACGAGGGTTTCCTGTTGCTCGGAACTGACGCCCAAACGGTCGACAACGAATGAACTGTCCACGACGGCCGGGTCCAGCTCGACAATCGCCTGTCCGCGCGCAAGCTGCTCTTCCAGCGCATCGAACCGTTGCGCCTTGTCGTGAATACCCCCCAGGGATTGCGATATGGCTCCAACAGGGCTCGCGCGCTTCAGCGGCTTTTCAAAACCTGCCAGTGGGCGAGAATTCGCAAAGGGCGGTTCTCCTCCGGCCGCTGAGCCCGCTTCAGACTGCGTGAGGGAGAAAACATTCTTGCGGGCCATCGTTATTTCCTTCCCCAGGTCCGTTTGACCAGATCCTCGATTTCGTTATTGACCGCCGTGAGAGATTCCAGCGCACGGTCGTAGGTTCCCCTGGTGAACTGACTTCTGT